>Ga0209648_10002402_pt1 | contig 15528 bp, 15 predicted proteins | sample GraSoi2013_115cm_FD_185830 | JGI IMG/M metagenome (GOLD analysis project Ga0209648, IMG submission 185830) | Grasslands soil microbial communities from the Angelo Coastal Reserve, California, USA - Sample 9_17_2013_115cm (SPAdes) (version 2) | ecosystem: Environmental > Terrestrial > Soil >...
TACATGCATGCGAATCCAGTTGTGCGAGGACTTGTGAAGCACGCGAAGGATTGGCCATGGAGCAGTTTTTCGTTTTACGGAAGAGACGAAGCAGGATTGGTAGAGAGCGATGCGGTTGATTTGTAGCGCCAGGGAATCGAGAGAAGTCGAAGAAAAAAGCCCCGCCCTCCAAAACCGAGGGCAGGGCACCCAAAGTCAACTTAGGATTTGTCGTCCGGGGCACCCGTCCTACGCTCGAAATGACGGACGGGGGAGCCCCGTCCCGGTGAAATCCGGCCGATGGCAGAATCAGACGGAGGGCGGAAAAGAGGGCGCAATATATTGCGCCCCTACGAGGGACAAAGAGGGATTAGGCGTCGAGGGGAGCTTGATGCAGGTGATAGCGCCGCATACTTTTAGAATAGAATGCCTCTCCAATTAACTGGAATGCGAGTAGAATGATAGCGGTGCTTAGTCCAGCGGGGCTCGGATCGTACCCAGGCGATTCGAAATTCTAAGGAGTGCATACCTGGGGGTTGATGATGAAAGTGATGAAGCTGTTCAGCAAGACCGTATTCTTTCTTGGTTCCTCCCTCCTGATCTTTCCCACCGCGATGCCTGCGCAAAACCAGGTTCTGGGCGAAGTGAAACTGGTGGGGAAGACCAAGGTGGACAAAACATCGGGCGTGTGGATCGACGGGCAATATGTCGGCTACGTCAAAGAGCTGAGAGACGATAATAAAGTTTACCTTTTGCCGGGTGAACATGAAATCGCGGTTCGCCAGTCCGGCTATAGCGATTTCACGCAGAAGGTGGTCATCGAGCCGCACAAGAAGGTTGTTGTGCAGGTGGTGATGCTCAAGGCTCCAGGGGCCTTGCTGCCGAAGGTGACATCGCAGATCAAGCTGTACGTGAGTCCCGATCGCGCAGCGGTTTTTGTGGACGACGCGTTTGTCGGAAATGTCAGCGAATTCAGCGGCGTCGGCCATGGCATGCTGGTGAGCGCGGGAAAACATCGAGTTAAGATCGCGCTTCCCGGATACCAGGCTTTCGAGACCGAAGTCAGCCTGCTGGCGCACCAGAAAATAACGATTAAGACCGACCTGGTCCCGACAAGCGTTTCGCAGGCCGGGACTTCCGTCAAACCATAGTAGGGCTGTCCCATCCAGGCCAGAGGATTTAGACTGTCCGCGCGTAAGTGCTCGAAGCGGGGAGGAGCAGGCGGAGCGCTGAAAGGCTGGCGAACAGGGAGACGAGCGGAAGAACGCTGAAGCGGGGGATTGGGAATAAATGTAGCTAGCGCGTGGCGGTGATGGGGACGCCTAGTTCTTTGAGTTTGGCGCGGGCGCGGCGGTCTTCTTCGGTGCCGGGATAGCGCTTGACGACTTCGCGAAGTTCGCGGACGCCGCCGGTTTTCTGGCCGAGGTCGATGAGGGCCATGCCCTTCTTGAGGCGGGCGGGTGCGAGCTTGAAGCTCTTGGGATAATTGTTGAGAACTTTTTCGTATTCGGCGACGGCCAGTTCGAGGTTTTTCTGGGAATAGGCGATTTCACCGAGATAGAATTGGGCGTTGGAGGCGAGGTCGGTCTCGGCGTAATACTTGAGATAGTCCTGAAACTCGGAGCGAGCGAGATCGTACTTGCCGCTGGTGACGTCGCGGAGGCCGTTGGAATAGAGGGTGTCGGCAGAGGGAGCGCCTGGAGGAGCGGCGGAGGAGCCTGAAGAGGAAGCGGAGCCGGTGGGCCTGGAGGAGGCGGTGGGTGTGGCGGTGCCGGTGGCCGGAGCCGGAGTAGTGCCGGAAATTTTAGCGTCGACGCTTTGCACGGAATTCTGGAGATCGACGAGCTGCTGGTTGAGTTTGCCGAGGCGGGATTTGATTTCCTCGAGATTGTCCGAGAGACCCTGAACCTGCGTGGACATAGTGTCGAGGCGCGCGCCGGAATTCGCTTGAACATCCTGGACGGACTTCTGGAGCGAGCTCATGGTGGCGCCGAGCCTGCCAACGGTGTCGCCGGATTGCCCGATGAGCGTCTTCATGACGGTATTGTCCTGAGTGACTTGAGTGGAAAGATCTTTTTGGCCCTGGAGCAGGGAAGTGACGTCGCGCTGAAGCTCGATCAATTCGCGAGCGACGGCTTCCGCGGGACGAGGGCCGACCAGGCTCCCGGCAAGTGCGCCAGCCAAAACGGCGGCGCTAAAAATGGCGATGTGGCGAATACGCATGAACAATCCTCCTAAGGGACTCCGAAAGGCTGCCAATGAATGGTGGCTGAAGAGCAGCCAACAAAAATCATACAGGCCAGGAGAACCGCTTGCACTCTAATAAGAGAGCCGCGAGGTGGCAAGAGTTTGCCTGACCTCGCGGCTGTTTCCGCCACCCATCGGTCATCGTGGCGAACAGGGTGAAGCGGCTCAGTTGGACTTCACGAAATGGCCGCGGCGGTTCTGCTGCCAGCAGGCTTCAGCGCTCTCCATGCAGAATGGTTTCTCCTTGCCAAAGCTCACCGTGCTTAGGCGATCGGCAGATACGCCCAAAGACACGAGATACTGCTTGACGGCGCTGGCGCGGCGATCGCCGAGGCCCAAGTTGTATTCCGTGGAGCCGCGCTCGTCGCAGTGGCCTTCGATGGTCGCCTTGAACTGCGGATTGGCTTTCAGGAAATCCGCGGTCTTCGAAAGTGCAGCGCGAGCATCGGGACGAATGTCGGCCTTGTCGTAGTCGAAATAGGCATCGAGGACTCCTGCCTTCCAGCGATCGTCGTCCGAGGGCCCTGTCGGCGGAGGCGGCGGAGGCGGCGCAGGCGCGTTCACCGATACGGTTGCAGTGGCGCTGGCGGAGCCGCCGGGACCAGAAGCAGTGATCGTGTAGGTCGTGGAGTCGGACGGCGTGACCTTGGTCGAGCCCTGAGCAGTCACGGCGCCAACCTCGGGCGCGATGGTGAGCTGAGTGGCATCGGTGGAGTTCCAGCTCAGGGTTGAAGAATCACCCTTGTTGATGGAAGCCGGGCTGGCCTGCAGAGTAACCGTGGGACTCGCGGCAGCCGGAGGTGGCGGAGGCGGAGGCGGCGGCGCGGCAACTTTTTTCTTGGCACAACCAAACGTGAAGACGGCGGCGGCCAGGGCCACGAGCAAGCCGGCGCGATAGAGCGAGCGTGAAGCCAATTTCATGCGAATCCTCCTCAGTGAAGTTCCCGTGTTCGTCCCACCAGAGCCAATATCCTAACACCAGCGGGCTGGGTCCGGGTAATATCTCGTACTACGATATATTATACGTCGTGCGGGAACGCCCGCGAACGATTTCGCGCAAGAGTAACCGCAATTGCCGCCAGAGCACCGACGCCAAGGGCCTGCGAATGAGATGCACAGTACGGCACGCCCGGTTCCAAGAAACCCTTCACTTTGGCGACCAATTGGGCGATTCGTTGTGGCCGCCGGTAGTTAGCTGGCGCGGCTGCGAGCCGTCAGCCAGCATGGTCCAAATCTGCCGCGTGCCGCCGCGGGTCGATTCAAAGACGAGGTGGCGGCCGTCGGGAGCCCAACTGGGCCGCTCGTTGCGCCCCTGATCGCGCGTCAACTCTACAAGCTGGCGGGTAGCGGCGTCCATAATATAAAGGTCGTAGTTGTCGTTGGGGCGGCGCCAACTGAAAGCCAGCAACTCGCCGCTAGGGTGCCAGGCGGGGTCGATGACGTAGCCCTTGTCGGGGAGATCGAGTTTTGTCTCGCTGGTACCGTCGGAATTCATCAGGTAGAGCTGGGGAGTGCCGCCACGATCGCTGACGAAGGCGACGGTCTGGCCGGTTTTCGGATTCCAACTGGGTGACATGCTGGCACCATTGGCGATGGTCAGGCGCTTGGGGCGTCCACCGTTGATGTCGGTGACGTAAAGCTCGGGGTTGCCCAGCATCGAGGATGAAAAAATAATCTGCGTGCCATCGGGAGACCACGAGGGAGTGATATTAGTACCGCGGAAGCGCGGGAAGGACACAAGTTTGCCGGTGTCCAGCGAATACATGCAAATCTGCGCGCTGGTGAGGCCCAAAGAGGGCGCGAAACAAGTGAAAGCGATACGCGAAGCGTCGGGCGACCAACGGGGAGTGAGTGAAATCGATTTCAGGGAAGTGATCTGGCGCTGATTGGAACCGTCGTAATCCATGACCCAGATTTCCTTGGAGCCGCCGCGGGAGCTGACGAACGCGATTTGAGTCGAGGCCACGCCGGGGAGGCCGCCCGAGAGCTTGCTGATGATTTCGTCTGCGAATTGATGGGCGAATTTGCGGACCTGAAGATCCGTGGGAGCGCCGCGGTACACCTTTCCGACGACCGCCTGCGAGGAGGGATTGCGGAGGTCATAGAGCCAGGCCTCGATGGCCACTTCGGCGGCGGATTCGGTGAGATTGCCGAAGCCGAGGAAATTGGCGTTCGTGGGGGGATCAATCCAGATGGCAGGTTTCAGTTCGGCGGGGACGCTGGGGGCTTGAGGAGGGTAGAAGCTGGGGCCGGCGAGTTCGAGAATGCCGCTGAATTGGAGGTCGTCGCGGACGACCTGAGTGAAGAGGGTGGCGTGGGGCTTGCCGGAGCTGGAACGAGAGGCGAAATCGGCGATGGCCAGGCGCGGCTTAGTTTCACCGAGCCCAGTGGCAATTCTGATCCGGTCCTGCGCCGCGGCAGAGCGCGCCACGAGCAGGATGGCCGCGGCGAAGAATAGCCGCCTCGCACAGTTCCCAAGATTCAGCACATGCACCCCCAGATATTTGCAACACGTAGTTCTGGAACAGAGAGCCGAGCTACTGCATCAACGACAGATCGAAATCAAAGGTTACGTCCACGTACGATCCCATGTAGTCGTTGGGGAGCGCGCGGAATGAGTCAATGCTTTGCAGCGCCCTCAGAGCCGAATAGTCCATGGACGAGTTGCCGCTGCTTTGGGACATGCGAATGTTAGAAATGGTCCCGTTCGTACTGATTCTGAATGTCACCACCGCATGGGCGCGGCGGGTCGCCCGCACAGCCGCATCAATGGTGGTCTGATCCCATGTCTGGCGCACCCTGTTACGGACCGCATCCACATACCAGGGATAACGAGCGCCAAAGTCTCCGCCTCCTTGGCCTATGGTGGCGACACCTGAGGATGCCCCGGGATTCTGCGTATACCCTGTCTGAAGGTCAGGATTGCCGCCTTTGCCGTAGTTAATGTCGTTGTCGTGAACAGGTGTCTTATTTTCGAGCGTTTTGGATTGGCGGGAAGGAGGAAGTGGTTTTTCCTTCTCAAATTTTCGGATTTTTTCAGCATCGGTTTTCGGCTCGGGCGGTTTCGGAGGCTCTTCTTTGTGAAGGCCCTTCGTTGGGTCGACCGCCTTGCTTTCAGTGACCACGGATTCCTTGGGCATCGGAATGCCGGCACTGACCAGGCTCACTTTCGTTCCACCAAGGTTGCCCCCGACTCCTCCCCACGCGTTGCCGCGACGCTCGAAAAAGGAAGCGCTAAGCACTGCTACCGTAAATAGGGCATGAAACACTACCGAATAGAAGAGATAGCTTCGGAGATTGAAATCGCCCGGGTTGGCAACAGCGGTAGTCATTATCTATTGTGTCCGTGCGCGTTCTGTGAGGGGCTCCGTGACAATGCTGATGTTGTTGATACCGGATTGGCGCAAGGCATCGATGACGGAGGCAAATGCCCCGAAGGGCACGGTTTCATCACACCTCAGGAAGACGCTGCGCTGAGTACTCTTCAATTGCGCATGAATCTTCGCGCCAAGCTGGTGGATATTGACGGGTTCATTGCCCAAGTAGATGCGTTGCGCCTTGTCCAGTGTGACGACCAGGCGATCCTGGGTGAGATCTTTCACAGTGCGCGTCTTAGGCACATCGACTTCAATGCCCGACTGGAGGATGGGGGCAGTGATCATAAAGATGATCAGGAGCACCAGAACCACGTCCACGAAGGGGACCATGTTAATTTCGGAGAGCGAGGTCTGCGTCGATTTGGAGAGTTGCGGCATATATTCCGATTTTACCAAAACGGCCGGGTTGGGGCGGCCGCAAAAATCTAGTTCAGGGCTTTTTCGATCAGCGCGGTCACTTCCAGCGCAAAGGTGTCCAAACGCTGCGCGAGATCGCGGATATTTTGCAAAAAATGGTTATAGAAAATGACCGCGGGAATCGCGGCGAACAGGCCGGCGGCCGTGGTCACGAGCGCTTCGGCGATGCCAGGCGCGACGGCACGAAGGCTGGCAGCACCCGCGCTGCCAAGGCCGGAAAAGGCATCAATGATGCCCCAGACGGTTCCGAAAAGGCCGATGAACGGCGTTACCGAGCCTGTGGTCGCGAGCCAGGACATTCCTTTTTCGACGCGGCGCACCTCTTCAGCGGAAGTAAGCTGCATACTTACGGTTACCGCCTGCAAACTCTTGAGTCTTGGAGGATGTGGATTGCTGGCGACGCCACCGATCTGGCTTTGCAATTCGCGATAGCCTGCCGCATAGACGTTGGCAAAAGGCGAAGGCACCATTACAAGTGCCTGGGGGTTCGCGACGCTACGCGTGGCCCGAAAAATGCGCAGGAACTCATCGCCTTTCCGCCGGATGCGGCCGAACATCCCCAGCTTCTGTAAAATCATGGCCCAGGAAACGACGGAAAAGAAAAGCAGAAGCATGAGAACGACGCGCGCAACCAAGCCAGTTTGCTTGAGAATTTCAAAGAGATCGGTGACAAAAATCGTAGTGAACAGAAAAATGACGGACTCCTCAGTGAGAGCAAATTTTTTCTGGGCGTTCAAAACGTAGCATACGCGTACTGAGCGCGCAACCAATAGGATGCAACTGTTTCTACTTCCGATGCTTATCGTGCAACGGGCGGCGACATCAGAGAACTTGGGCGTGCAGGCCGTAGACAATCAATTTGGAAGCGGGAGCGCCCTTTTCCTGTTCTTGGGGCACATAGAGATAACCGGTCTCCGGTTCAATCGCAAGGCTGTGAACTCTCTTCTCTACGGGGGCATCCACGATCTTCTTGTATTGGCCTGAACCCAGAGCTTGAATTGCCGCGATTGCGCCACTGTAGCAAGCGACAAAGATGCGCCCGCGGCCCGCGTCGGCCTTCACGACGTCGGCCCCTGCGGGCAGAGGAAGAGTCTGAATCACGACGTGTTTTTCCAGATCGAAGACGGCAAGGAGACTGTTTTCTTCGCAGACGAGGAAGGCGCGACGCTGCTCCGGCGCCAAGGCCATACCGTGATTTCCGCGGCAACCGGCAACGGGATATTGCGCAACGACGCGGTCGTCCTGCGGGTCGATGACGGCGAAGCGATTGATGTCTTGCAAGTTGACGTAGACGAGCTTGGCTACTGGATCGTACTGCGGCATTCCGGTCTCGCTGTCGAAATGAAGCGTCTTGATGATGGTGTCGGTGCGGACGTCAACTATTGCTTCGGCCTCGCCGCGTTCGTCCGAAACATAGAGCTTGTGAAATGGGGCGGCGTAGGTGCTGCCATCGGGCTTGGCCTCGGTCTTGAGCTTTTTGATGACTTTTCGCTGGGCGATGTCGATGACGCCGATGGTGTTGTCGCCGGAGTTGGAGGTATAGACTTTCTTTCCCTCCGGGACGTATTCGACGCCTTCGACGCCGGGGGTACCAGTGATCGTCGCGGCGACCTGATTGGTGCGCGTATCGACAAAATAGGTCTGATCGCCGCGCATGTGCGCCACAATGACGAAATGATCGTCCGGGTCGACCGTCAGGTAGTCAAAGCGTTTGCCCTTCGGCCCCGGCAACTCAATCTGGGTGATCTTTCGCAGGGTTGATACCTGGGCGATCAGCGCGCCGGCAATTGTCACCGCCAGCAAAAAGCCCGAAATAATAGCGGCAAAAATCCTTCGCATAAGATTGCTCCCTCCCATTTTGAAATACGTGCGAAGCGTTAATGGACGCCACGCAGCAAGAAAAGTCCTACCAGCCCGGCCATCAGAATGAGAACCGGCTCTGGAATTCTTTTTGTCAACGAAAGAATACCCAGCGAGGTGACCGCGATGAGAAGGGAGGCCCCGTCAATCAAAGTGCGCGAACCTAGAATGAAAACCGCTCCTGTGATTGCTCCAACGGCGGCGGCTGTCACCCCCTTTACAAAGGCATTCACATACGGATTCTTGGTGAAACGATGATAAAGCGGGGCAGCGATCAAAACAATAAAATAGGGCGGAGCAAAAACCGCCAGCGCAGCGAGTGCCGCACCCACGGGCCCCGCAACCAGATACCCGATAAACCCAGCGGTGATGACGACGGGCCCCGGAGTAATCATGGCGACAGCCACGGCGTCCAGGAATTGACGTTCCGTCAGCCAATGTGACTGGAGGACAAGGCCGCCGTAAAGAAACGGCACGATGGCTAGGCCGCTGCCGAAGACAAAGGCTCCTGCCTTCAGGAAAAAAGTAAAAAGGCCAAAACCGGTCTTCAGGCTTGCGGGACCATGGATTCCCGTGGTGAGCCATGCAAGGCCGGCGGGAAATAGCGCGGTTGCAGCGGCTGGCAACCCCGTTTTGACGATCATGGCGACGACACCGCAAAGCACAAACAGCCAGATGATTTCCGACTTGGTCCAGGCCGTGGCGAGGGCGCTCACCGCGAACAAAACCCAAAGCAAGTAGTCGGTCTTCAAGGTCGTTCGAGTCAGTTTGTAGGCGCTGCGAGCAAGGATAGCGACGACGGCCGCGCCTACTCCGTAAAAGATGGATTGAATCGATGACAAGCTTCCATAGTGGAGATAAAGAGCGGCGATACCCAAGACCATGAGGAATGACGGCAAAATAAAGAGTGTGCCCGTCAAGGTTGCGCCCCAATTCCCGTAGCGGACCCAGCCGAGGTACATGGCGAGCTGCGCGGCGAGCGGACCTGGCGAGAGCTGAGAAAAGGCCAACCCTTCGGTGTAGTCCTCTTGAGAAAGCCAACCGCGTTCCTCGACAAGGTCTTTTTGCATGCGGGCAGCTAACGCGATAGGTCCGCCGAAGCCAAATGTGCCCAGTCGCAGAAAATAGAAGACGAATTGCGGCAGCGTGCCCGTCGAGCTCACCCCGCGGGGGATTTCGGTCTCAAACTCGGATTGCCGATTCAAGTTCCTGCCAGTTATTTGCTTTGAGACTTCCCGGCTCCTAGTTGGTCGAGAGCAGCGCGGAAACCCACGGCCAGCTTGGGAGCTGGGCCGCGACCCCAGTAATGGAGAAAAATCACGTTCGGCTGGGTATCCAGCATGTGATGGTGGATCGCCACGACGTTCAGGCCGTGCGAGCGCAAAGCCTTCAGCACGGCGTTGACTTCGCTCTCACGCATGGCGATGTCGCCAGCGATTTGAGCATCGTCTTCATTTCCCGCAAAGGCAGCCCAGGAATTCAATCCCATGCGGGCGTTAATGGCTGCTCCGTGCTCTTTGAGATTAAGGTCGTCGCGGCCCAAGGTGAATTTGTAGACGGAGCCGAGGGCTTCGCCCTTGCTGCCCATAATGTTGTCAAGGGCGACCAGATTGAACGCTGGCCCTGCGGGAGCGTTTGCCGGAACGGCCGCAGGGGGTCGCGGGATGAGATCCAGCGCGGGCTTAACACGCTTGGCAAGATCGAGCGCTTTGCCGTGACCGTGCACGTGCATGAAGAAGATTCGAGGCTCTTCCCAAAAGAAATGATTGTGAAGCGCGGTAACTTCCAGCCCGTTTTCGAGCAGCGCCGACATGACAGGATTGACTTCTTCCTGCAAGAGCACGAGGTCGCCCATCATCACATCATTGCCTTCATCGCCCTTCGTTAACGCCACCCAGCCCCCGAAGCCGAAGGGCGTCGGCGTCGCAACGCCGGAGATGACTACATGCAAATCGCTTCGCGGCACGTTCACCTTCAAGACGTTTGCTTTGTAATCCCCGCTACGGCCCAATTCCTTCAAGACGGCTTGATAATCAGCGGGTGTTTCTTGAGCGATCGCCGCCGAAACCGAAATGAGGGCCAGGGCCCCGGCCACAAAGTATAAGCAGAGATTCAGTCTTGCTCTCTTCATGTCTAGTCCTCCATCGAATAACGAGGCCGTTGCGGGCCCCGAATTTTCTTGCTCGTGAAACAAAATCCGTGTCTGGAACCTCTGCTCCGATCACTTGGCCTTCACTACCAAGTCATCGAAATAGGTTACTGAGTCGGCTTTCGTCCAGAGGCCGATCTTGCCCGCGTCTTTGAACGTGTCGTCCGTCGCTTGTATCTTCTTTTGGCCGTCGTAGTAGCAAATGATCTTGTTGCCGACGCACTCGACCTTTAGCTCGTGCCACTCTCCGGAAGTGACCTTGAAGTTCGCACCCGCAAATTGCCTCCGACTCCCTTTAATAACACGGTACAGGCGGTAGTTATCCTCCAAAGCATTCGCGCGGACGATGTAGTAGTTGTTGGCGTCTTGCAGACGGAACACCAGGCCCGCGGCCCGATCGACCTCACCCGCAACAGCCTTGAACTTCACGCTGAGCTCAAGGTCTTTGAAACTGCCTTCATCAGAAATCAAAAGGGGGAACCGATAGTCCGTCTTGTCCGTGGAGGTTTGGGCGACGACGTTCGGCTTCGAGGGTGCAGTCGAATCTCCCATCACGGCCCATTTTCCTTCGCTGCCTTGTCCCGTGCGGGCGGCGTGGAATTTTGCCGGCATAGCACCAAGCGTTTCGCTGTCAAAGTTAGAGGAGATCGTGGCTCCAGAAGCCTGGGGCAGTGACGGGTTTTCCAGCGGAGCCGCAGAGACTTTCGAAAAAACGTTGCGAAGCGTGAAGATACATAAGATTGGAAAAGTTAGAAGGAGACCCGAAACGATGAACTTTCTCACGACTATCCTCCTTTGTGGAGCCATAGCAAACCAAAGCCTTTATGGAAGTGATGAGTAGAGGCCTTGGGCCAGTTGGATACCACGCTCCAGAATTTCCCGGTCGGGCAACCCCATCCGGCCCCAGCCTTTAAGGACCTCGTCGACCCCCAATCCTTCGGCACGGCCAAATTTTTGATCGCTGAGGTCCGCGTCATGGACAATTTGGGCCATGACAGCAACCTTGCGATCTCGAATGCGAAAGGCCTTTAGCAATGTTTCAAAGGTGCAATCATCGCCGCGGTGACCAAAGCCACCCTGGTACATGTCGTACGGAACGGCGTTTCGGGGCAATTGATTTTTCGTCGCAAACAGGAAACGTGCCTTGGGATCGACAAAACGGCGGATCAGCCAAGCAGAGGTTACGCGATCGACTCCTGGCCGGGGGCGTGTAATCCAGACGCGTCCGTGGTAGCTCTTGCGCGCAACTTCTCCCGGGCCTAGGGAAGCCGGAGAAGCCTGACCGTCGTTCTGCAAGTGCTCCAGCAGTTCCTGTACGCGTTCGTGCAGTGGACTGTGGAAGAAGTCAATCGCCGTGACTTCCTGAAAGCGTTGGCGAAGCCGGCCAATACGGGCAGCTGAGCGATGCGCGCGTGACACTGAACTGTACAGTCGAAGTTCCCGTAGCAGCTTCTGATAGTCCTGACCGCGCGCCTTGACGAAGCGGTCAACGATCTGGGGCCCGGAGAAATTGTCAATGGACTGAACTTCGACGACTGATGCATCGCCTCGGTAGCCGCGGATTGCGGTAGCCAACCATTCGAAGCGCTCGCGATTGGAAGAATCATTGGGCAGCAAGTAGCCAGAATTTCCGAGGGAGACGGAGCCGAGGCGTTGCAGCTTCCGCCAAATCTCTACACGCTGACTTGCGCGTCGCGTCGGCAGACTAAAGACGAGAAGAAGCCAAGGAGGAAGCTCAGCACCTTTTATTGTTATAGCCATTACAACAACACGATATAGAAACAGCAAATAGAAATCAACCAACATGCCATTGCTTCGTGTACCGCGCCAACGTTCGCCGCTGAACAGCTGTGATAGAATCGAAACGCTGGCGATGACACGACCTTTTCACGTACGAATTGAAGATTTGAAATTGCGCGATCGAGAACCGCGCAATGATGTTCCTCCTGTGGCTGCCCTAACGGGCGGGGGAAAGGCGTTTTTCCTGGAGACGTTCGGCTGCCAGATGAATGACCACGATTCGGAAAAGGTCGCGGGGCTGCTGCTCTCTCGCGGCTATCAACAGGTGGAAACGCCGGAAGCCGCTTCCTTGATCCTTTATAACACTTGCAGTATTCGTGAGAAAGCGGCGCAGAAAGTGTTCTCACGTCTCGGTGAATACCGGGAGAAACAAAGCGCGGGCAAGGTCATCGGAGTGCTGGGCTGCGTGGCGCAGCAGGAAGGCGAAGAGATCTTTAGGCGCGCGCCGTGGGTGAACCTGGTCTGTGGTTCGGCAAGTTACCGCAAGCTGCCGGAAATGCTGGGGCAATTGGAAGCGGGAAATCAGCGCGTCACGGGGCTTGAGACGGACACGGACGAAACGTTTGAAACGGAAGTGACGCGGCGAGACAACCCTTGGCGCGCCTACCTGACGATCATCGAAGGTTGCGACAAGGCGTGCTCCTACTGCGTGGTGCCGTTCACGCGCGGCCCCGAGCGCAGCCGCGCGAGCGATTCCATCCTAAGGGAAGTGCGGCAGCTTGCAGAATTGGGGTATTCGGAAGTTCAACTTCTCGGGCAAACGGTGAACTCTTATGCCGATCCGACACCGCGAAGGATGCGTTTTTCGGAATTGCTGCTGGCGGTGGCGGATGTGCAGGGAATTCGCCGCGTGCGGTTCACTACCTCGCATCCCAGTGACTTCAGGCCAGACATTGTGGAAGCCATCGAGCGGCAGCCGAAGATTTGCGACCACGTTCATTTGCCTGTGCAGTCCGGTTCGACGAGAGTGCTGCGCGCGATGCAGCGGACGTATTCGCGCGAAGAGTACCTGGAAAAGATCGCCCTGATACGCGCGGCAAACCGACCGATCGCCATAACGACGGATGTCATCGTGGGATTTCCGGGCGAGACGGAAGCCGAGTTCGAAGAGACACTGAGCTTGCTGGACGAAGTGCAGTACGACAGCTTGTTTTCGTTTAAGTACTCGCCGAGGCCGAACACGCCGTCGCTCTCCATGAACGATTCGATTTCAGAAGAAGAAAAGAGCCGGCGGCTCGCGGTTCTGCAGGACAGGCAGCGTGGAATTCAGTCAGCCAAGAATGCGCGGCTGGTTGGAAACCGTTTCGAAGTTCTGGTTAGCGGAAAATCGCGGCGCGACTGCCAGTGGTCAGGGTATACGACATCGCACCGCATGGTAAATTTCGCTTCACAAGGGAGAGAGCTTCTGGGAACCTACGTTCAGGTGCGAATTACGGGAGTGACTCCGAACAGTCTGGCGGGAGAGCACGTCACCTAGCTCAGGGAGGCCTCGATGGAAGTGGAGATGAAGATCCGCGGCCTGATGATGGATCCCGTGACGAACATGCCCATCGTGGTGCTCAAGGACGTGCAGGGCCAGGCAATCTTGCCCATCTGGGTGGGCGTGTACGAAGCGAACGCCATCGCGCTGGAAATCGAGAAAGTGCAAACTCCCCGGCCGATGACCCATGACCTGCTGAAAAATGTTTTGCTGGGGCTTGAAGTGCGTGTGCAGAAAATCGTGGTGAACGACCTGAAAGACGATACCTTTTATGCGTTGATCTGGGTGGAGCGCGAAGGCCAAATGATGACGATCGATTCGCGGCCCAGCGATGCCCTGGCCTTGGCGCTACGCATGGATTGCCCGATCTTCGTGGATGAAGCAGTCCTTAAGAACTCCAAAATATCGAGCGCATTTTCCGAGCGCAATACCAACGAGCAACTCCGCACCTGGCTCGATGGACTTTCTGACGAGGACCTCGGCCGCTACAAGATGTAAGCGCCTCTCAAATGGGCGGTTCGTCTATTGGCCCTTAATCAAGCTTGGACCAGTTTATCTTCAGGCACGAGCATTAACCGGCGCACCGTTCGGCGCCAGGCGAACAGCAAGACGATGCCGATCAAAATGAGCGCCAAGCTCAGGCCGGACCATAGTCCGAAAGCCCCCCAGCCGCGGTGAAAACATAGCCAGGCACCGAGCGGAAGTCCAATGATCCAATACGCTGTGAAGTGGCAGAACATGGGGGTACGGGTGTCGCCAGCGCCGCGGAGAGCGCCCGTAGCGACGGTCTGGATGCCATCGAATAACTGAAAGGCCGCACCTGCCGCGAGCAGCAGGACGGTATTGCGAATGACGGTCTCATCCGGAGTGAATATGCGCGCGATCCACCGCGGGAAGACTAAGAGTGCGATACCCGCGAGAGTCATGAATCCCGCGCCGAAGAAGATGGCGCTGTCCCCCGCAGCGGAAGCGCCCGAAGGATCCCTGCGCCCGAGGGCCTGACCCACGCGCACGGCGGCAGCGGAGGAAATCCCAAGCGGGACCATGTAGGTGAAGGAAACCGTGTTCAACGCGATCTGATGGCTCGCAAGAGAAATGGCTCCGAGGCGTCCGATGAGCGCCGTAACCAGAGCGAAGACCCCAATTTCCAGAGTGATCTGCATCGCTGCGGGAAAGCCGAGCGCGATGAGCCGCCGGATGCGCGCCAGTTCCGGCTGAATCGGAGTGCGTAGCAATTCGGTGCGATGCTTCTGGTCGTACCAGAGCAAGTAGCCAACGAGGATGGCCGCAAGATAGATGCGGGCGAAGGCGGTGGACCAACCGGAACCGACGGCGCCCATCGCGGGCGCACCAAGCCTTCCATAGATGAGCAGCCAGTTGCCAACGGCGTTGATGATGTTCGCGGTCACCAGTGCGAAGGAGATGGGGCGAACCATGTTCATGCCCTGCATGCAACGCCGTACTGCGAAATAAAGCAAGAGTGGCAGCGTGCCCCAGGCCATTGCCTTGGAATAGGGCACGGCCACGGAAATGATGTCCGGTGAGATGCGCGCGAAACGAAGCAGTGGATCGAAGAACCAGACTGGCGCCATAAGAGAGGGAGTGAGAGCAAGGCTGAGATAAATGCCATGCAGAAGCGAACGATGGCAATCTTCGCGCTGGCCTGCACCGAAAGCCTGCGAAACCAGTGTGTCCAGGCCAATCAGAAGCCCTCCACCAAAAAATGCCAGCACGTGAACAAGAATGCCACCCAAGCTAACGGCGGAGATGGCCACAGCGCTGCTGGGCAGGCGGCCGACCATCATGGTGTCCACTACGGCCATGCTCATCCAGCCGAGTTCGGCGAGAACGAGCGGGACCGCCAGCCGCAGCGTGGGGCGGATTTCGACGCGAAGTGTTTGCAGTCCGATCATGGGCGAACGATAAGAGGAACGAGTGTAAGCGGGGTAAAGGAAAGGCGCAAACGGGCGCGCCGGGGCAAAGAAATGTCAGGAGCAAAACTGCTGCGGAGGGGAAGGCTCAATTTGGTATTTCCGCTCTCGAGACCTCGAGACTGGTATCAAGAGTGGTTCGCCCCTCCCCGCAGGGGTACTCCCTTAAACGTACTGGGTACGAAGTTCCATTGACCTCGTTAAGAAACACTCGTAGGCTGATGATATTGTTGAGCTTGTTGACCTCAGCACGAGCAAGTGGATTACCAAAAAATGAGTGGCGTGCCC
>Ga0209648_10002403_pt1 | contig 15527 bp, 20 predicted proteins | sample GraSoi2013_115cm_FD_185830 | JGI IMG/M metagenome (GOLD analysis project Ga0209648, IMG submission 185830) | Grasslands soil microbial communities from the Angelo Coastal Reserve, California, USA - Sample 9_17_2013_115cm (SPAdes) (version 2) | ecosystem: Environmental > Terrestrial > Soil >...
CAGCGCGTAACGGAACAAAATGAACGAAAACCGAGTTTCCAAGGCATCGAAAGCCCACAGGCTTCTTCGGCGAGGAGTGCTCTTAGCATGCCCAGTCGCCGGCCGACTTACTTTTTCAGCAACGTCTAAAGCCTGTGCCACCAGGTTCAGCAACTTATGAGCGTCGCGTGGCACAGGCTTTAGCCAAGCTTTAGGGCCGCGCTCTTTCCGGCTCGAACGTGATCCTCAGACGCGAACCGGTCGCCGCGGCGTAACGCTCGAGGGTGCGAGTCGAGGGCTTGCTCCCGCCACCCTCCAGCCGTGCGATCACGGCTTGGGTCGTTTTCATCCGGCGCGCCACCTGTTCCTGAGTCAGCCCAGCCCTTGTGCGCGCCTCGATCAGGGCGGCCACAAGAGAAAACTCCTCTTTCAGCACTTCATACGCGCGCCGATACTTGGGATCCTTCATCCAGTTCTTGTGCAAATCATCAACACGAATTCGGCTCATGGGTTTACTTCCTTTGCTCGTTGCAACGCCAACTCAATTTCCCGGCGCGGCGTCCTTTCGGTCTTCTTGATAAATACTCGGACCACGACCACGCGCCGGCCTCCTGCGGTAACATAGATCGCTCGAGAAATACCGTCTTTGCCTTTCATGCGCATCTCCCACAAGGAGCCTTCAAGGTGCTTTACTAGCGGCTCGCGCATGCGTTCGGGACCATGGGTCTGGATCAGTTCGACAATTCGGCGAAAACGCGCCCTCATGTCGGCAGGGAGAGCTTCCACCTCATTTCTGACGCGGGCGTCGAGAAGTTCAACGATCCATGTCATCCGTCTATAGTATTGCATTTTTGCAATACTCACGGGGGCAATCGCATCCAGGCAATCGAGCGAAGGAGGAGACTTGAGACTGATCAATTCTTTGGGCAGATCCGCGAAGTCGTGGAAGAAGTCGAGCAGGGTTGCGCGGGCCATCGTTACGATTCTCGTCAGGTCACTTCACCCCGAGTCGTGACCGCCGTTCTCAATTCGAGACGGCGGGCATCATTCATTGCGAGCACTTGGATGGTTGCGCGCCCAGTGGGGGTGAGTCCTTCAATAAGAACACCACGGAAGACGAAGTGATCGCCCCACTGGTCGCGGCGCGGGTGAAATAGCGAAGTGACCTCGCCCGTGAGCGGGTCGATTCCTGTCAGGTTCGGCCCCTTGTGAAGGTTGCACCGATGACATGCTAGAGCCAGATTGGCAGCATCATCGGACCCGCCATGCTTTCTCGCAACAATGTGTTCTACGTGGTGAGTCAGTTCACTGTGATCTTGCCGGAGCAGACAGTATTCGCATCGGCCGGCTGCCCGTCGGCGTACCAGCTCGAAAGTGGCAGCCTGCATAGTTATTGGCTGTTAGAGTTCAGATGCAGGCGTGCCTTGGCTTTGAGAATCGAGATAAAGTCGGCGGCATTAATCAATGCCTCATATTCGACGCGCTCATCATCGGTCAACAGGCCCTCATTTGCCCGCTCACCGAGCTTATCGATTCGCTCCTGGACCGGCGGATCGACACGTAACTCGATCACGCGCCGGGCAGACTCCGCGTCCAGGCAGCGGCTCAAAGGGTCCAGAATTCCATCGAGCACCGTGCCAGCACTCATGCCCTCACGTTACCACGAACGCTACGGATAGGACCGATGCGCGACGCGGCATCTACCAACTCACGGCCTGTCTCTCCGACTCGCACAATTGTCAAAGTGATAGGCCGTGAGTTGGTAGATGCCGCGTCGCGCATCGGGTCGTTATCTCGCACGCGCTCCTCGCTCAGAATGCGCCAACCAGCGGACCGCCGACCGGCGAACAACACGAGTTCATCATTGCGAACTTCCACACCGAAAGCGGCGTCACGTTGCCGCAGGCGCGCATCGTTTATGCAACCTATGGCCGTTTGAACGCCGAAAAGAACAACGTGGTGCTGCTGCCATCGCACTATATGGCGAACTTCCATGGCTATGAGTGGCTGATCGGGCCGGGCCGCGCGCTGGACACCTCGCAGCTCTTCCTGGTGTCGACCGAGCTGTTCGGCAACGGGCGGGTCGTCCTCTCCGATGCGGGAAATCCACCCCCATGCTGAATCGGCCGCGGAGGCGTCTCGGTGCGCCGGCGAGCAAGGAAAGTTTTGGGAGTTTCACGACTCGCTTTTCGCCGATGCCGCAAAGCTGGACAATCCCGATCTGATCGAGCGCGCTCGGACGGTCGGTCTCCAGGAGGGGCCCTTCCGGGCCTGCCTCGCCAGCGGCAAATTCAAGGCCAGCGTCGATGCAGACAGGGAGGCAGGCATCAAGGCTGGTGTTAACGGCACACCCGGGTTTCTTATCAATGGGGTCTTCCTGAGCGGCGCTCAGTCCCAGGCCGAGTTCGAAAAAATCATCGATACTCAGTTGTCTCTCGCCGGCCATCATTTAACGCAGTAAAGGCGGCATTGTCAAGCTGATTTGAATGAGGTCGGCTCCCAAGGCGTTATGACCCAGTAGCGCGCCGTGCCGCAGGGATGCTACGACGATCCGCCAAGAACTCTCGAGTCGGCCGGCCATACGATAGCAATCGTGCGCAGGATCGCCACGGCTTTGAGCCGGCGCCTGGAGCTTCGCGCTGTTCCAGTCAAGGCGGCTCCGCACAGGAGGAGAACCGCGGCAAGAGCTCGTCGTTGATCTAAGCCGATTTCGGATTGATGGATTCCAGGTCGATTCAGGGAAACGTAGGGATAGTGGATCGCAATTTCTGACGAAAGTTACTTTCTCTTCCCAAACGTGAAACCGACCAAACCTGTAAACCGGTTGTCGCGCGGATAGCCATAGGTCGGACGACTGAAGCGCAATTCCGGGGAGATCGTCACGTAGCGAGTCATGAACTCGATACCCGCCCCGGCGGCAGGGCCGCGTTGCGTCGTGGAGGAGTGGAACTGTCCGCCACGCGGGTCCGGCCCTGGATAGTCGGATGGCCGGCAAGAGCCTGGTGGGCCGGAGCAGAGGTACAAAATGGAAGTTTCGCTGGACTCGTGAGACCAGAAATAGCCCGCGCTGACGAACGGCCGGAGCGATCCCACCTGGAAGCGGTGTTTCAGTAAGAGGGGAAAGTCCCAGGTATTCGTCTTCTGGAGGCTCGTGAGGGTGAAAGCGTTGACGTCTGGTCCCAATCGCAAAGGAGCGGAATAATTTGTGCGGTTGTTTCGATACAGTGCGTCGAATTCCACGGAGAAACGGTAGGGCAGATGGAGTTCGACGGTGGGACCGCCGGTCCAGCGGCTTTGGGTGTAAGTGGTGAAGAGGGAGGTCCGGCTGGACGGGTCGTTCAAGGGGGATCCTACCTTGAAGCCCGCCGACACGGAGACGGGCCTGTCGGATTGCGCCAGGAGACCAAAGACGGCCAGCGGCAGGAGCAGGATGCAGCGCATGCTGGGAGTATTGCACGCTGGAGACCATCAGTAGCCAGAGTGAAAACGGAGAGGCTGTCGGAGGCGAACTGTGAGCAAGGGTCACACCTGTGTCCGACAAAGGACGATAGGCGTTCACGAGAGGGACCGAGAGAGTAAACCCGAGGCGGCGGCGAAGCGCTAAGTGATAGGATGACCGCCAGGATGAAACAGCTCACTCTTCTGCTCCTTATTTCGCAAGCACTCCTTGCTCAAAATGCGCCAACCGGCGGAGCGCAGACCGGCGAGCAACATGAGTTCGTCATTGCGAACTTCCACACCGAAAGCGGCGTCACGTTGCCGCAGGCGCGCATTGTATACGCAACCTACGGCCGTTTGAACGCAGAAAAGAATAATGCCGTGCTGCTGCCATCGCACTATATGGCGAACTTCCATGGCTACGAGTGGCTGATCGGAGCCGGCCGCGCGCTGGACACCTCGCAACTTTTCCTGGTGTCGACGGAGTTGTTCGGCAACGGGCGTTCTTCCTCTCCCAGCAACACTGCGGAGCCGTATCACGGTCCGCGCTTTCCCGTGATGACCATCCGCGACAATGTCGAAGCGGTGCATCGGCTGCTTACCGAAGAGCTTAAGATCCAGCACGTTCGTGCAATCGTCGGCTTCTCCATGGGCGCGCAACAGGCCTTCCAATGGGCAGTCAGCTACCCGAAGTTCGCCGACAGGATTGTGGCGACCTCGGGCACGGCGAAAACATACCCGCACGGAGTGGTGCGGCTGGAAGGACAGATCGCGGCGCTCACGGCCGACGCCGCGTTCCAGAATGGCGATTACAAGACTCAGCCCGCCAAGGGTCTGGAGGCGTTCGGAACGGTGTGGGCGGCGTGGCTTTACTCGCAGGAATGGTGGCGCAGGGAGTTGTGGCGCGCCACGGCGCCGGCCGGCACGACTTTCGAGCAGGTGCTGAACAAATTCCGGACCCGATTCATTCCGGGCGCCGATGCGAACGATCTGATTCTGCAGGCGCGTACCTGGGAGCGTCACGATGTGGGCGCAACGCCGGGCTTCGGCGGCGACGTGGAGCGCGCGCTGCGGTCCATCCAAGTTCCGCTGCTGTACATGCCGTCGGAGACGGATCTTTATTTCCCAATCGGAGACGCACGCTACGAGGCGGCATTCATCCCGGCCGTCACTCTGACGCCGATCCCGTCGCTGTGGGGACACACGGCTGGCGCGGCCAGCAATCCGGTGGATGCGAAGTTCCTGAACGACACGATCAGTCGGTTCCTGTCCGCGCATCAGTAAGAGTTCAACGTGGCGCAGACACTCGTGTCTGCCGCGCCGAGACTCGTCTCGGCGCTCTTCCAATGTATGAAAAGCGCTTCCTTTTTCAGCTCTGGTCTGACCGCCGGAGGTTCGGGGTGCGAGATGATTGTAGAAGGCATGGAGTCGCGGGAGTGTCTGGTATATCGCGAACAACGGCGTGAAACCTGACCTCGTCACGCGAGCTGTGATTATTGCTGGTCGAGCACTAGCCAACGAGAGGAGCGCCGAGACGAGTCTCGGCGCGGCAGACACGAGTGTCTGCGCCACATTTGCCAACCCAGAGTCTACACAAAAGTAGAAACAGCAAGGCTTATTCCAAATCCGCGCGATAGATGTCGTGCAGGCGGAGCAGACCCAGACATTGACCGGTGGCGCAGTCGACTACCGGCAGCACCGAGATCTGGGATGGACGATCTTCCATCAGACGCAGGGCGTCGAGCAGGCGCGCCTCGGGAGCGATCGCGATGGGGTTGGCGGTCATTACGCCGGCGGCTCGCAGGACGCGGATGTCGTCGTGCGTCTGGAGAGCACGGCGCAGGTCGCCATCGGTTATCAATCCAATCAGTCTGCCGGCCGGATCGATTACGCAGGCCGCGCCGAGGGGATGCTGCGTCATGGCAATCACCACTTGCTTGAGGGAATCCTCCGGCGTTGCCCAGGCTACTTCATCGCGGCCGTGCAGAACGTCGCGCGCGGTCAGCCGTACGCTGCGGCCGATGTGACCGCCGGGGTGGTAACGCCCGAAGTCCTCGACGGTGAAGTTGCGGGCGCGCATCACAGCGATCGCCAGCGCGTGGCCGAGCGCCAACGCCACGGTTGCACTGGCGGTGGGCGCGAGATTATCGGGATCGGCTTCGCGCGCCACTGAGGCATCCAGCACTACGTCCATTTCGGACGCCAGCGGCGACCGCGGATTGCCGAGGATGCCGATGCGGTGCGAGGGCAGATCGCGCAGGAAGGGAATCAGCTCGAGCAGTTCGGCGGTGCTGCCACTCTTCGAGATCATCAAGGTGGGATCGCCGGGCGCGTAGATGCCCAGGTCGCCGTGCGAGGCTTCGGCCGCGTGCAGGAACACGGCGGGAGTGCCGGTGCTGCACAGCGTAGCCACAATTTTGCGGGCGACGTGGCCCGACTTGCCGAGTCCCGTGACGACCACTTTGCCGGGGTGCCCGATGATCAGGTCCACCGCGATCGAGAGGTTGCCGTCCAGGCGCGTGGCCGCGGCGGCGACGGCTTCCGCCTCGATTTCCATGGCTTTGCGGGCAGCTTCCAGCCAGCCGGACCCTTGTGTTTTGGGTTGCATAGCCTGACGGAACCATCATCGCATGCGCCGCTGAAGACATTCCCTAAAGAAAAGCAGGCTGCGAACCGATAAACAGAGGGAGTCGAAAATGTTGCAGGCGCTCACCACCGTTTCGTTGCCGCAGACGTATTGCCGCTGGTGTCACCTGTCCACGCGGTCGGACATTACGCGCTGCCTGCATTGCAACAAGCAGCTCCAAGCGCCGCCCGTGGCGCCTCAACGAGGCGCTCGCGGCGTCAAACACGCCACCATTCGGCGCGTGGCCCGCTAACCGGCGAGCCGGTTGTACAGCCAGGCAAATAGCGCACCGCCAATCAGCCCGTCGACAAATCCGTAGACCAGTCCGAGGATGGCGCCGGCATAGCTCACGGTATAGCCGACGTAAATCAGTCCTAGCAGTCCCAGATGTCCCCCGTGCCCATTTGCCAGAGGCTGATCAACGTGAGAAGAAACACCGACAATCCCCACAGAATGCCGGATGTGAGGGCGAGTGCCTTGATGTTCAATTTCATGGTTGGCAACTGTATCATAAAACCGGGGACAGTGCACGCAATCACCGATTTTCTTGGAGAGTTCCGCGCCGCGTTCGCCACTGAATGGGTTACATGGGAAGAATCGCACGAGTTGTCATGGAAGGGCACCCGCATCACATCACCCAACGGGGAACGCACGCCAAGTGGTGTTCGACGACGCGACGGATCATCGCATCTACCTGAAGCTACTGAAGGAATAGCCGCAGAGTACGGCTTACGCGTCTGGGCGTGGTGCCTGATGAGCAACCACGTCCACCTCTTTGGCCGTCCCCAAACCGCCGGACGCCTTGGCACGCGCGCTCGGGCGGACGCATTGCGATTACGCGCGGTATCGGAACGCACAACTGGCGAGGTGCGGTCATCTGTGGCAGGCTCGGTACTATTCCTGTCCGATTGAGCCATCAGCGGTGTGGCCGGTAATGGCGTATATCGAACGGAATCCGGTGCGCGCGGGCATCCTGGAGTCAGCCGAGAATTACCCCTGGTCGAGCGCCCGGGCGCACGTAACTGGCTCGGATGCAAGCGCATTGCTGAATATGGCGGAGTGGCGGGAGCATTACACCGCAGAGCGATGGCGGGAAACCTTGCGAACAAGCCTGGATGAGGAGGCGTTCCAGGAGCGCCTGCGTTTGGCGACGATGACGGGCCGGCCGTTTGGCTCCGGCCAGTTTGTCGAGGATTTGGAGCGAAGCGCGAATCGGCGGCTGCGGCCGGGTCGTGCGGGGCGGCCGAGGAAGGCTGAGGTGTCGGCCGAACAAGGGCAGTTGGGGCTGGAAAATCGGTGATTGAGTGCACTAGTGCACTGTCCCCAATTCTTTATTCGTAGCGGAGGGCTACTACTGGGTCTAGGCGCGCGGCTTTGTTGGCCGGCCAGATGCCGAAAAACAGGCCGACGGCCACCGACACCACGACGCCCAGCACGGCGGCCCACAACGGGACGGCTGTCGGAAGAGTCGGGAAAACCAGGCGCGAGATGAGCGAGATCATCCATCCAAAGGTCATGCCGATCAGGCCGCCGAGCCCAGTGAGCACGACGGCTTCGGTGAGGAATTGGAGGATGATATCGGCCCGGCGCGCACCAATGGCTTTGCGAATGCCGATCTCCCGGGTGCGCTCCGTTACCGACACCAGCATGATGTTCATCACGCCGATTCCGCCCACCAGCAAGCCAATGGAACTCAGCACCACCATCACCAACGCGACCATGGCAGTCACACTGTGGAACTGCTCTACCATCTGCTCGGAAGTGGAGATGAAGAAATCGTCGGGTTTGTTCACCGGGACGCGCCGCTGGACGCGCAATACGACGCGCGCTTCATCGATTGCGGCCGCCAGCTTCCCTTCCTTGGCAACCACCACCAGCATGTTCTCCCGCGCTGCCGGAAACATCTTGTGCATGGTGAAATACGGGAGAATCAGCCGCGTATCGTCCTGGCCGGGAAACGACGCGGCAGGCCGCAGCATGACACCGATGATCTCGAATTTGTGACCATTTACGGCGATCCACTTGCCGACGGGATCTTCTCCAGCCATCAACGCCCTGGGCACATCCTCCCCGACGACGATCACCGGCATGTGATGCTCGTTCTCAACCTCGGTAAAGAATCGCCCTTCCTTCATCTCGGCCTGACCCCCAGCGGCATAACTCGGCTCGGTACCGCCAATCTGGGGCTGATACAGTTCATTGCCCTTATAACGAGCCAGGTTGATCTGCGGGCCGGTGCCGAACGTGTTGGGAAACAAGTACGGGCTCACCACTCGGACCGATGGACATCGCTCGGCGATCGCGGCGCCGTCTTCATGTTGAAGCGGCTTCCGGCGCACTTCATCCGCGGTCACATGAGTGAAGCCGATGGGAAACTTGAATATGATGGCGGTGCTGGTCCCGAAGCTGCGAATGACGTTGGTGATGGCGCTGTCCAAGCCTGCAATGATGGAGCCGACGCCAATGATGGTGCCGGTGCCGATGATCACGCCGAGCACCGTAAGAAACGATCGCATCTTGTGCTCGCGCACCGTGTTGAGCGCCAGCCCGACGGCGGAAGTCAATTCGACGGCTGTCATCGTTCCACCCGCAAGGCTGCGATGGGATCCAATCTTGAAGCCCGCTGCGCCGGATAGATTCCGAAGAACAGACCGACGGCGGTCGAGAGCGTAACACCGATGAGCACCGCCGACAGCGGCACCGACATTGGCACAGGAGTCAGATTTCTGACCAGAACGGCGACAAACCAAGCCAGGAAGACGCCCATGAGTCCTCCGATCCCGGCGAGCATGGACGACTCCACCAGAAACTGGTTCAGAATATCCTGGCGGCGCGCTCCCACCGACTTGCGGATTCCGATCTCGTGTGTACGCTCGGTAACCACCGCCAGCATGATGTTCATGATCACCACTCCGCCCACCACCATGAAGACCGAGACCACGGCCACGGCGGTAGCGGCGATGGCGCCCGTCAGCTTGTCCCAGGCGCCCACCAGCGCGTCCGAGGAGATGATGGAAAAGGTATCGTCCTTACCGGGGGCTATGTGACGGCGCGCGCGAATCAGCATGCGAATTTCGTCTTTAGCTTGTTCCAGCACGGTCGGATCGAGCGCCTTGGCCGCGTAGGCGATGCCTTGCCGCGCGCTATACACTTGAAAATACGTTTCGATGGGGATATCCACGAATCCGTCTTGCGATTGGCCGAACACGCTGCCTTTCGCCACGGCGACGCCAACTACTGTGAAGGGCCGGCCATCGATCTTGATGGCCTTACCCAGAGGATCGGCGCCGCCGAACAGGTCGTTCTTCACATCGGCGCCCACCACCGCAACCAGCGCGTGGTGATTGTTTTCGGTCTCGGAAAAATAGCGGCCGGTGTCAATCTGCGTGTTGCCGAGCACGGCCCAATTGGGGGTGCCGCCGGAGAGCGAGATTCCGTTTAGCGTCTGCGTTCCCAGCGACACGTTTACCTGGCGGCCGGACCGCATGCCAAACTCACTGACCAGCGTGGCCTTGCTCTTGAGATATTCGAACTCCTCGGGACTCATCTGCGGGTTCTTCTTCTGCAGCTCCAGGAATTTCTTGGGATCGAAATTTCCGATGAAGGCAATGCGCACGATGCGGAATCCGTCCGCGCCCATGCTGGAGACGCTGTTGGCGATGTAAACGTCCATGCCGTGAATGACGGACATGACGGCGATCAGGGTTGTGGTGGCGAGAATGATTCCGAGCAGCGTCAGAAAACTCCGCAGCTTGCTGGAGCGCAGCGAATCGGCGGCAACCGCCGTGGCTTCGCGAAATGACGCGGTTTGGGGCATGGATGGTGGCACAGGCTTCAGCCTGCGAACGCCACTTAGTTAGAAGACGGAGGCAGCAGGAACTTTGTTCCGCACTTCCTCCATCCATTCTACGAGAACCTGGTCCAGCCAGAAGCGGGGCTTGGTCTTGGACAGGAACCCGAGGTGTCCACCGTGCTCGACGGTCAGCCGGCGCAGGCACGGATTCTGAGCGAAAGCTGGATGTTCGTAAACTTCCCAAGGGACCAACGGATCGTCTTTGGCATGCACCACGAGAGCTGGAATGCGGATCAGATGCAGAAAGTGTTGCGACGATTGCGTGGCGTAGTAATTATCCGCCGTTCCGAATCCGAAGGACGGCGCGGTGAATTTGTCGTCGAATTCATATACACTCTTCACGTTGTCGAGGCCGTCTAAAGGGAACAGCCCGGGCGTCAATCGCTCCTTCAGCCGGATGCGCTGCTTCAGGCGGCTGAGGAACCGGTTCGAATACATGAAGTTCGCCGGCCGGCGCAGCCGCTCGACACAAGCCGCCAGATCGATTGGAGTGGAGACCGCAGCCACCCCGGCGATCAACCCTCTGGCGGACTCGTCCAACTCGCCAGCGAGTTTGAGAACCACATTGCCGCCCAGTGAGAATCCGGCCAAGAATACCGGCGCGCGCCCGTTCAATTGGCGCACCACCGCAAGCAAGTCCGACGTTTGGCCGGAGTGATACAGAGTCTTCCCGCACACGTGTTCGGTTCCGCCGCAGCTTCGCATGTTGTAGCGGTGGGCGGCATAACCAGCCTCCAGGGATGCCTGGGCCAGGCTGCGGGCGTAGCCTGCGTCACTGGAACCTTCCAGCCCGTGAACCAAAATCACTTCGGCGGTGGGTTCCGCAGGCGGCCGTTGGGAATGGACCAGCACCTGCACGCCCGGCTCGGTTTCGTAGAGCTTCGCCTGAGTCGGGAAACGTTGCTCGTCCAACCGTCGCGGCCAGTAGTTGCCGGCGATGGTGAGGAGATGGGGATTCTTGAATAACGGATGGAACGGCCGCAAACAACTATTTTAGGAGGTGTTAGGTGTCAAGTGCCAGGCAGCCTTCGTCGCGCAAAAAAGAGGAAGCGGACAAGGAGACCGCCTCCTCAATGGACACAAGACGCCGTTGGCCGTGACGCAGTACGGCCGAGAGCGATCCGGACTAGCTGCCGTTAGGTTCGGCGGCCGCCGCCGTCAAAACCGAGGAAACCTTCGAAAAGACGACGCTGATGCTGGTTGCAACGCCGGGCATTAGGGCACCGGCGGAGACTGCCACAAAGCCTGCCATGAGAGCGTACTCGATGAGATCCTGTCCTCTCGTATCCTTCCAGATCTGAAGCCGCCAAAGAGCTTGGTTTACACGTCGTATCACGGATGGGCCCTCCTAAACTGAATTATCGGAGAGTCTCCCATTCAGGTCGCTCAGCGATTCATTGCATATTACGCAAGAAATCCTCTGTAAGATCAGTACGAAGCCTACCAGAGTCCTATGGCAAAGCAGGGCCTTTCGTACTGCCTTTAGGGGACGGCCGACGGTGTGGGCTCAAGTGCAGGCAGTATCCAGGATTTTTTGAATGAGCTGATCGTAATCCACGCCGGCGGCCGCGGCAGCTTGAGCGAAGTCTTCTTCCTGCGCGAGGGAGGGATTGGGATTGGCTTCGATGATTACGATCTCGCCCGCCGGAGTGAGGCGCACATCGATTCTGCCCAGGCCGCGCACCTTCAGCACGCGATAAACTTTTCGCGCCAGGCGCACCAGCTTTTCCAGGAGCCCTTCGGGAAGCTCGCGCGCGGGTCCATTCTTGATGCCCCATTTTTTCCGGTAGGCATCGTCCCACTTGGCTTTGAAGGTGGCGAACTTCGGCTCATCGTCGGGGACCTGTTCGAAGAAAATTTCGCGCGGCGGAAAGACGGTGAGCTTGCGGTTCCCCATCACGCTGAGGTACAGCTCGCGGCCTTCGATGTACTCTTCGATGAGTGCGTCGCACTGAAATTTCTCGTTGATGTAACGCGCGCGCTCGAGCGCCTCCTCTTCGCTTTTGGCGAAGGATGCCTTCGCGATTCCGTCCGAGGATTCTTCGCCGACCGGCTTGACGAACGCCGGAAACACAAAGCGGCGCAGGCGCTTCAGCGGGCGCGATTCGGGCGAGATGACGAAATGCGGCACCCTCAGCCGGTGATACAGAAGCACCTTTTTCGCCAGCGCCTTGTCTTTGCACAAAATCAACCCGTCCGGCTTGGCGCCCGTGTAGCGCACCCTCATCAGAGAGAGCAGAGCGGGGATGTGCGGTTCATGCGCGCGATTGGAATGGAAGGACTCGGTGAGATTGAACACGACATCGGGCGTGTACGCCTTCACCTTTTCGACTACCGAAGCGACGTCGTTGAATACCGGCAGGGTCTCTACTTGGTGCCCGAGACGTTCCAGGGATCGAAGCACGTCGGCTTCGGTCTGTTTGTCCTCTTTTTCCTTGAGCTCCTGCGGCGAAAATGTCTCATCGGCTTCCGCCGGACGCGCCAAGTCGAAGAGCACCAGAACTTTCACGGCTAGACGGACCTCTTGAAGCGGCCAGTGTGCAGATGATTGGTGACCATGGCCGCAAGGTAGGCGGCGAGTTCGAACGAAAGGCGCGCGCGATCGGGCGGAATGGTCAGCCCGAGCTGCTGGCAGCGTTGAATCAGCCTGCGCACCAACATATCCACGGTGTATTTGCGTTGTCCAGTCCAGCGTACAATGGAACCCACCAGCGCCGCACGGCTCTTGCGCATGACGCGCGCGGCGGATTCGCCGTTAGGCTCGCCATTTCCGAAGATCACGCGCAGGTCGGCGTCGTAGAAATCGGGAAACTCTTCCGCGTAGAGTTTGCGGCGTTCCCCATAGTAGCGGGCGAGGGTTTTTCTGAGCTTGCGGGCGTCGGAAATGCGACGCCCGCGCTTCACTTTGGGCGGAGCGCCTTTGGCTGCCTCGATGGTGGAGTGCACGAATTCGAGCTTGTCGAGCGCCTTCCACCCACGATATTGTTCGCGCCATTCTTCCGGCTTCATCGAAAGCCAGACCGCGAAGGTTTCCGCGAAATCCTCGTCGGGATGAGCTTGCGCATACCAGTTGGGCAGATAACGGACGAACCCTTTGCTGTAGGGGCGCGGCTGGTAGGTTTCCGGCGTGTACTCGGTTTCGGGGCTGCCGAATATGGCGCGCCAATCGTTGCGGGAGGAGAAACGATACGCGTGATCGATTGCGTGGCCGCACTCGTGGCGCAGCAGTTGCTGGCACCACTCCGGTGTTCCGCCTTCCACTTCGAGCATCTGGTGCAGCTCAAGCGACTTCAGCCGGGGATGCGCCAGGTAGAACGGGATGGCGATGGCCGGAACGCCCGCCGGCGAAAACCATTCATCGCCGAGATAGCAGGACGGGCGGAAAGCGAGGTCGCGCGTGGCCAGCTCCTCGTAGAACTGCTCGACGCGCCCTTCGAGCTCGCTGCCGGCGATGCGCGCGCCGAGATCGCAGATGCGCCAGTTAAGCAGCTCGTCGTCCTTGAGCGCCACCCAAGCCGGCGCCGCCACCTCAATTTGATCAGGCACTTCCACCGCTTCATCCTACCGAGAAAACCGGGGACAGTGCACTCAATCACCGATTTGTCGCCTGGCGGGCGAGCCGGAGAAATCGGTGTTTGAGTGCACTGTCCCCGGTTTTGTTGGGCAGCGACATGGCGATGCGCCGGATATCGATGTGGTCGCATTCGCCGAAGAGCATCCAACCGTCGGCGAGACGGCGCAGAATTCGCGCTGAGCTTCGGTAGTTCGGTTTCGTCCGCAATTTTGCTTCTTCGGCTTCCATCAGCCTGGCCACCTTGGGATTCTCGGGCCGGAACCCCAGCTTGCGGTAAAACCAGAATGCTCCGGAGTGGATGGCTTCGTCGTTATGCAGACCGAGTTGGTACGGGTCCACCGCGAAGCAACTCACACCCAGCAACTGCCGGAACAAGCGGAGCAGGCGCGCATACAACCATGCAGTCTCGCCCTCTCGAAACGTGTAATAAAGATTGAACCCGACCTCGATGCGCTCGAAAAACGACAGGCACTCAATGTAGCCGATCGGCACGGCGTTCTTGAAATACATTCCGGAATGATAGCTGCGCAGAGGAAGGCGATGCCCAGGCGGCACGCCGTTGACAAACACCTGGATTCCTCGCCCGAGCTCCGCCCGGAACATGTGCGCCGGATCTCCATAAGTGAACCCGTGCAGCTCGCGATAGCGCATGGCAGAAGTCTCGCGCATGATATCGAGCATGCGCTCCCCGCTCGCGCGGCTGATCTTCTCGATGACGATCTTCGGCGATTCGAGCTCGGCCGCGAGCGACACATCGCTCCGGCGCAAAAGCGGAGCATCGTGATAGAAGAACCGGCGCACGCCGGGAAGCCGCAGATCGGTGCGCGTCATCCGGTCGTTACCCAATTCCCAGCGCAGCGCCAGCTTCGCGCCGGCATAAAAATCCGCGCGCGTCTCGGGTTGTAGCGGCATCTTCTCCATCCGCGAAACCAACCAACGCAGATCCGTGCCGCTGCCAGTTTTCGCGGCGCGGAACCAATCCAGGTACGGAATGTTGGCTTCCACCAGCGAATCCTCGGCAAAGAACGGATGCAGGCGATTGAGCAGCGGCCCAAGCAGGGTCGGATCCGAAACGTCCCAATCGATCTCGACGCGCGAAGGATGACGCGCCGCCAGCCAGCGCGCGAGGTCGTAGCTGAAGATCGCCGAAAACGATGTACCCGAGATGCCCGAGACGTCCGGCTCCTCGAACGGTTCCAGATCCGCCCCGGCGCGGCGCAGCCGGTCGACTCGCTCTGGAATGGACGCCAGCAGATCTTCCGTCAAGCCCATAATCTTTTCATTGGCAGCGTAGGCGCGGAAGAAAAGCAACGCCTCGTGAAAGCGGATCAGCGACCGCGCGTCGCGGAAACGCCGCCGTCCAAGTGCAGTGAGAAGCGCGCCAGTGCGAGCCGCGGCACCGGGGCCAAATTGACGCTTGGCGGCTTCCAGCCGGTCGAGCAGTTGCATGGGAATAAGAGCGCTATCATGGGCGAGTATGGCACAAACCGTTTCAGCCATCCCGGAGGGTATGCACACGCTCACGCCGCACCTCACCGTGAACGGCGCATCCGATTACATCGCCACGTTCGCGCAAGCGACCGCGGCCGGATGCAAGGTCACAATGCCGCTGTCGGACCAGTTTTGGGGCGATCGCTACGGCCAGTTGGAAGACCCGACTGGCTTTCGCTGGGCCATTGGCACGCGCAAAGAGATCGTCACGCCCGAAGAGATGCAGCGGCGGCAGAAAGCGATGTTCGGCGGGGCATAATCCGCGAATCCCTGAAACCCGATCACTCGCCAACCGTCTGTTACTATGACAAAAGTGCGCGTGAAAGTGTTGTTTTTCGGGATGTTGCGGGATATCGTGGGACGCGCCGAGGAACACATCGACCTGGAGGAAGGCGCCAAGCTCGATTCTGTTTTCGAGCGTTACGCGCGCCAGTTTCCTCGGCTCAAGGGCCTGGAATCGAGCATCGTGCTGGCTTCGAATCAGCAGTTCTGCGACCGGTCGGCGGCCGTCAGCGACGGCGATGAAATCGCATTCCTGCCGCCGGTCAGCGGCGGTTCCGGCCGTT
>Ga0209648_10002404_pt1 | contig 15513 bp, 17 predicted proteins | sample GraSoi2013_115cm_FD_185830 | JGI IMG/M metagenome (GOLD analysis project Ga0209648, IMG submission 185830) | Grasslands soil microbial communities from the Angelo Coastal Reserve, California, USA - Sample 9_17_2013_115cm (SPAdes) (version 2) | ecosystem: Environmental > Terrestrial > Soil >...
CCAATCCCATAAGCACCCGACGAGAGAGGTCCCCGACAATAAAGTGTCGGACCGGCGAAGCAGGGTGCTGTAACAAAGTCGCAAATGCGCACGTGAAGAACATGTATAAACCGAGCTCGCCCGCTTCCATCAGATACTCCGGCCAGCGGAGGCGTATGCTGCCAACCGCGTTCGATGCGTCACGCCGATGGAATGTCTTTCGCCGGCGTTGCACGCCCACGGCGCTGATCGTTCCGCTCTTTGCCGTTTCGTTCACAGTTTATTCGATTCGGCATCGGCTATTTGGGTTACCAACTGATGTGAAGAAATCGAGAGGAGCCTCGCTGATGTGCCCGGTGCCGTTTATTGCGACAACTGCTTTCTGTTGGATGAACCGCGATCAAGAGTAGGCCCCGAGTTCTACCTGAGCGGCAAAAGTCGTCGGGGTATGGACTGGAAGTCACTCTGCGGAAGGGTCAGTAAGAAGACTGTTCCCGTCTTTACGGAAGTTGAGCTCACGATGCGTATGATCCCGCGATGCTTTTCCGCAATGCTCTTCGTCAGCCAGAGGCCCGAGCCTGTTCCCGTTTCCTGCTTTGTTGCGAAGAACGGTTCGCAGATTCTTTTGCAGTTCGTAAGGAGCTACCAACATGGGTAGTCTTCTTCTGGAATCGACAGGGCTTTCGTGCCGGAGCGTGCTCGATGAAACGATATTCTGTACCTGCAGTGGAGAGGCGCCGTGAACAGCTTCATGTGCGGGCGAAGGGGACGACCGATCAGAGCGGACGAATCGAGCTACTCATTGCTGACCTTCAGATTTGTTCTCGTTACTTTCTCGCTGGACGCGCATCTTTAGACTAGGAGGGTTATTGCCGATGAAGTGGAGTGGAAGAGTGGTGGTCTTTTCGCAACCCGGTTGAATGTTTTGCCAGCTAACGAAAGAGTTTCTTTCGAAAAATGGGATTGGGTTTGAGGATAGAAACATTATGACGGACCCGCAAGCGCTGAAAGAGCTGCAGGAGCTGCACGTCATGACTACGCCGGTCACGTTGGTAGGGGACACCGTAATCGTGGGCTTCGACGAGGAGAAGCTGAAAAAAACATTGGGAATCGAGGGCTCGATTTTTTAACGCCTGAATTGCTGGAGAGTGGACTCTAGCTCGACGCCTTAATCCCCCAGCAATACGGCTTACAAAGTTCATGTAGGCGGTTGCCAGATTCATCTCCAAGATCGCACAGTCACTGAACCCCTCGTTTCGCAGCTTTGAACATCCTGTTCACCAATTGAGGACAAGATACTTAATGTTGCTTGACGTTACAATTCTCGTTCGGGCCCGCCAAGCCTAAGTCGTTAAAAATACAGCCTGAAAAGGCTGGCGGCGGTTCGATTTCCGTCCCTGGCCACCATCATTCCAAAGGACTTAGACGGTTGCGGGCCAAACTCCTCAGTCCGCTCTCAGTCCGCTTTCGTCCGCTGCATGGCTGAGAATCGCAATCAGCATTGCTCCTTCCGCAGCCATGCGGTCCTCGCTGACAGTATGGGTGTAACACTGGAGTGTCATCTTGACATCGCTGTGTCGAAGCAGCGTCTGTACCGTTTTCGGATCGGTTTTGATGCGGACCAGGAATGATGCCAAACTGTGACGCGGATTGTGGAAGCCGAATCGCCGTGGGTCATCGTCTACAATCGACGACTGTGCAAACCTCGGAATCAACCGCAAAAACAGAAGCTCCCGCAGAAAAGGCAGCCTAGCCATAAGAAAAGAGCAAGAACAAATTGCTGGCCGCCTATGAGGTTGAGTAATTAAAAGGATTGGTTGTCGAAAGTCTTCTCAACGGCGACCAGCTATTTCTTTTTTGCTGCTGAAAACAAACTTCTCGACGATTCCCATGAGCAAATTGCGGGCAAAAGCCCGAATTCTACGACTAAAGATGTAAGGGTATATCAGGCTCGTGGCGGAGCCGCCGCTAGGTTTCCTTTCGCAACCACAATTCATTCTCACGAGGAATTGTTATCGGCATTACCAGCCGCTAGCATCGCGAACTAGGAGATGACTATGCGCAGCCCGTCAATATGGTTGACCCGAACTGATGAAGAGATCCAGATGGATGTGCTGCCTGAGCTGAAATGGGAGCCCCAGGTGCGGCCCAACGAGATTGGCGTAAGCGTCAAGGATGGTATTGTCACACTCACGGGATGGGTGGATTCCTATCTGAAGAAGTGGGCAGCGGAAGAGGCTGCGCATCGTGTTCGTGGCGTAAAAGCAGTGGTCAATGACATCGAAGTCAAACTGGCCAGTGAGCGCACCGACGCCGACTTCGCAGAGGCCGCTATTCGTGCGCTGGAGTGGGATGCCTCCGTGCCTACCGATAAGCTCGAGATCACCGTCTCCAAAGGTTGGGTCACGCTCAAGGGTGAGGTGGAATGGCAGTTCCAAAAACAGGATGCCCAGCGGGTCGTAAGCCGATTCTCGGGTGTCAGGGGCCTCACTAACTTGATCACGGTTAAGTCTCGTCCGACGCCGTCAGAACTTAAAGAGAAAATCGAGCATGCGCTGGTGCGCAGCGCGAAGCTTGAGGCGCAAATGATCACGGTCGAAGTGCAGGGGAATAAGGCCATCCTGAAAGGGGCGGTTCACTCCTGGGCAGAGAGGGAGGAGGCTGAGCGGGTAGCGTGGTCGGCACCGGGAATTACCTCCGTCGAGAACAAGATTATTGTTGTCTCTTGACCATATCGGTAGGGGCGGCGATGGCCGCCTCTACCGCAATATCAGCAATGCGCGTGAATGCTCCATGCAGGTACGTTCGGCAAAGAAAGCTTGTATTCTTTGAGCCCACCCTGCGATCTTCTGCACAGTGTCTGTGCTTAGATATGACCCAGTGATAAAAGACTCTCGAAAAAAAGATGTGGAGAGCCATTCGTTGAAGCATGGTGAGTACTGCACACATCACTCGGGACAATTTGACAGGACCTATTATTGAAACGCCGAATGCTAATCTCGCACGAATTTGCCACAAGCAGCTGGAGTGACACGCCAAACCAGGCTGCAGTCGGTTGGAAGTGCAGTACTTGCGGAAAGCTTATCACCAGGATTGAACACGGACGGGTGGAGTGGCTGGCGAGTGAGGATGAGCCGGGAACTACCAGGTTAAAGGGCTTAAGGTTAGTGCATCAGCTATCAGCGGGCCCCAGAGGACGCAAGGGGTATGGCTGCCAATACGACAAGCGCTATGAGTTCAAGAAAGATCGGAGCGTGGTAGAAGGTCTCGCCCTGGGGAGATTTGTTGGACCCGATGGACTTATGCTGCTGTTCTCGTTCATGGCAGAGAATGAACTACCTGCAAACGACATCCTCGAACTGGCAAAGAGAGTGCAGATTCCAGGATACGAGCAGGCGCGTGATCTGTTTCAAACCGCAGTTACCCTGGGAGTTCTGAAGCCTTCCATTGGAGTAGGATACTACCTTCAATCCGAGATTCGAGCACTGCTCCGATGGGCCACGAACAAAGTGGGGTAGCTTCTGTCTTGAATCCCATTTCCGGAAGTATCAAACGACACAATAACTGTAAAGGGGACAATCATGGCGGTGAAGCTGAGCAAAAGGGCCTTTGCCCATGGGCAAGAACTTGTGAAAGAAGGAAAAGTTGTATTCGACGAAAAGGATGCGTGGAGTGAACACCAACCTTCCGCGAAGGGAGAAAACGACTTTCTTCGTGTGCATGGATTTAGTGAATACGGGAAATGTTATTTGGGAATTGATACGGCGGAACCCGAGGACACCAAACAAAAGATATAAATTCCCTTACGGCGATTTCGAAAATGTACATCGTTGTGGAGTGCCTTCTGCCGAAAGCCGGGCAGGACAATACAAACATCATGACATCGAAACGGCGCTAGCCCACCTGCATGGGATGATTGAAGAAAAAGTGATGGTGACGCAGAGCAAAAAGTAATAGGAGAGGAATTCCAGAGCCGCCACAAGGAAGAAAAGCGAATTAAGATTAATTAAGGGTCACGAAAGTTTGCGAGATTCATTCTGGAGGGGTGGCAATGAAAATAGGTTTCGTTGGTCTGGGAAGTATGGGGTCGGGTATGGCGCGCAATTTGATCAAGGCCGGACATGCGTTGACGGTTTACAACCGAACGCGAAGCCGCGCGGAAGAGTTGAGCCGGCTGGGCGCAAAGGTCGCCGACACTCCCGCTGAAGCTGCTTCAGGCGCAGATGTTCTGATTACAATGCTCGCAGATGATCATGCGGTTGAAGATAGCGTGCTCGGGTCCGGCCATGCCATTCAATCGCTTTCTGCCGGTGCTATTCATGTTGGCATGAGCACGATCAGCGTAGCGTTGTCGCGCCGGCTGGCGGCGGCGCACCATGAAAAATCACAGCACTATGTAGCCGCGCCGGTATTTGGCCGCCCTGAAGCAGCGGCTGCGGCAAAACTGTTCATTATTGCCGCGGGTCCCGCCGAGCCAATCGAACGCAGCCAAAGCCTGTTCGATGCGATGGGGCAGAAGACATTCCTGGCGGGCAAGGAGGCGCCGGCGGCGAACGTAATAAAGCTGGCCGGAAATTTCCTGATTTCAACTGTTATCGAAAGTTTGGGCGAAGCCTTTTCGCTAGTACGAAAATCAGGACTCGATGCAAATCAATTCCTGGAAATTCTTACAGGAGCACTATTTACAGCGCCAATTTACCGGACTTACGGCGGCATTATCGCCGCCGGTAAGTTTGAACCAGCGGGCTTTAAATTGCCGTTGGGATTGAAAGATAACAGGCTGTTGCTGGCTGCGGCAGAGGAAATGGCCGTACCGATGCCGATGGCCAGCGTTGTGCACGACCAGTTTCTGGCCGCCATAGCACAAGGATTGGGCGAGGCGGATTGGTCGGCAATTGCTGCCGTTGCAGCCCGCAATGCAGGGCTTTGAATCAATAACGCAAAAAACGCGAGCCTTGAAAAAGAACCCGCGGTTTTGGAAGGGTTTTTTCTATGGACGGAGTAGCGTGCACACATATCGTGGGCATCACAGCTATTCAATTACCAAGGACGCACGGCTGCGAGGAAATGCGTCAAGATCGGATCGGGCTGGGTCCACTTGCGCACGTGTCAGACCTGCGATGTGACCCTGTGCTGTGATTCATCACCGCATCGCCATGCCAGCAGACACGCACGGTTGAGCGGCCATCCGGTCATTTCTTCGGCTGAGCCGGGAGAGCGCTGGCTCTATTGCTATCCGGACGATACTTTCGCGGAGTACTAGGCAAGTGTGAAGTAAAGAAAGAGCCATGAGTGAACAACAAGCTGCGAATGGGAAACAGGCATCGGGACAACCGGAGGACCTATCTTTGCTGGCGAGTATAATACTTCTAAAGCCGTATAAACACCTCCAATCTGAGACGGTTTTGGTCCTACCCGCCTTTTCGTAATAATAAACCCTCCTCACGAAGAATTGTCATCAGGTACAGGCGCCATTAACATCCCAATTCAGGAAACTGTTGCAAGGGCATGTTGTCGTGCGGCTATCAGACGAGAACGCGGCCGTATCAACAGTGCCAGTGGGATCTGAAGTTAGGCGGGGCGCAGTAAATTTGGATCTATGAATTTTCTTTGTGCGAGGAGACCATGAACGCAAAAAGCAACATTGCAAGGCTGTTCCAATATTCATCTCAAAAACCTTTGATACATTTCTTGACGCTCATTCTGATACTGCTTTTCACAGTGCTGTACGGCCGTGCTCAAGACTGGAAGCACGTAACGTTTGACGTTGGAGGTGGGGTTTCTCCTCTGGCGGGAGATATCCATAGGCGTCTGAATAATGGATGGAATGTCCGCGTTGGCGGCGGATACAACTTCACCTCTCGTTTTTCAGCGAGCCTCGAGTATACCTATAACGGATTCGGGGTAAGCCGAAACGTCCTCAATGAAGCCCAGGTACCAAGTGGCACCGCCCACCTGTGGTCACTTACAGTTGATCCCAAGGTGCGGTTCATGTCCGACAACATAGTCAGTCCCTATGTCGTAGGCGGAGTCGGCTACTACCGCCGAACAGTGGAATTCACAAACCCCACGCTTGTTCCTGTTCTTGTTTTCGATCCGTTCTTCGGAGTGTTTTTCAAGAGCTTCGTCCAACAAGACCAGATACTTGGTCGTATCAGGCAAAGCGGGGTTGGTGGAAGTTTGGGCGCGGGGGTCGACGTCAAACTCAACGGAACTGGCTTGAAGTTCTTTGCGGAGGGACGATATCACTATGCTGACACTGGCCGGATTCCAACCCGAATGATCCCAGTGACCTTTGGAGTCAGATGGTAAACGGCAATCAGCACTTTCGCCGAGACCGTCCGTAAGTGGAAGGAGCACGATTTGATCTCTAGTGCCGGCGGAGTTGTTATTGAACTGCCCCGCCGGCTTGCTTCCGGCGTCTCAGAAAGACGCAGGCCATACCTGGGGTTCGCGCACATATCTAAATCCTTCGGATCGAACTAGGTCCTCAACGATGTGAGTTTTGATGTTATGCGCGGTGAAACGGTCTGTATTTTAGGCCGTAGCGGAGTCGGCAAATCAGTGTGCCTGCGTCTCATCATGGGTTTTCTCAAGCCGGATGCCGGAAGAGTTGTTGCTGCCTACGAAGACATCACCGACTATCCAGAAGAGGAGTTGCAGCGCGTCCACAGGAAGGTCACCATGGTCTTCCAGGATGGAGCGCTGTTCGACTCTCTCACTGTGGGAGAAAACGTTGCGTTTCCACTGCGTGAACGGGGCAATCTCAGCGAAGAGCAGATCTACCAAATCGTGGATGAATTGTTGGACATCGTAGGAGTCAAATCTGTGCGCGACGTTTTACCTTCCGATATCTCCACAGGAATGAAGCGCTCAGTGGCAATTGCCAGAGCCCTGGCAGCGAAACCCGAGGCCGTGCTCTATGACGAACCTACCACCATGGTGGATCCGTTGATGGCCCATCGGCTGGGCGACTTGATCAAAGACTTTAAGTTCAAGTTGAAGCTGACCAACGTGGTCGTGACTCATGACATGCGCCTGGTGGAGAAGATCGCCGATCGCGCGGTTTTCCTGGATCGAGCCAAGATCATCTTTTGTGGAACAATAACAGAAATGGAGCGTTCTTCCGAACCCATCGTGCAACAATTCCTGCAACTCGACCGGTTCGACTTGCGGGCCTTGCTTCGGACCACAGAACGGCGGCGGGAAATGCGAGGCTGAAAGAGTCCCTGGAGTTCATCTCCATTCCCGTCCATCCTTCCTCAGTAGATCAAAAGCCTCAGGCGGTCCCCAGCTCCCTGGACTGTAATTCGGAAAAGACCGGGGATGCAACGCCTTCCACACATCCAGAATGGGATCAACGATCGCCCAGCCGGCTTCAACCATATCGGCGCGCTGGAACAGGGTGGCATCGCCTACCATGCAGTCATAAAGCAGCCGTTCGTAGCCGGTGCTGAGTTGGCTCCTGAAGTAATCGGCGTAATGGAAATCCATATTCACGGGACCGACCCGTAGCTTGGGGCCAGGCACCTTCGCGCCAAAGCGTAATGAAATGGCCTCCTCAGGCTGAATGCTCATAACCAAGGTGTTGGGCATGAGTTCTTTCGCCGGCGTATCCCGAAATAGAACCAAGGGCGCTTGGCGAAACTGGATGGCAATTTCGCTTACGCGCCTGGCAAGCCGTTTTCCCGTCCGGATATAAAACGGCACACCCGCCCACCGCCAGTTGTCGATGAAGAACTTCAAAGCCACGAATGTTTCTGTATTGGAGTGAGGATCAATCTTCGGCTCAGAGCGGTAGGCAGGGACGTGCTGGCCTTCCAGAATCCCTTCATCATGTTGACCCCGGACAGCAGAAACCAAAACTTCTTCGGCCGCGAGCGCCTGTACGGCGTGAAGCGCTTTGGCTTGTTCGTCGCGAACCGCATCGGCATGGAATGAAACTGGAGGCTCCATGGCGGTGAGGGATATCAGTTGCATCATGTGGCTTGGCACCATGTCGCGCAATGCGCCTACTTTGTCGTAATAGTCACCGCGGTTCTCCACACCCAGGGTTTCGGCAACCGTGATTTGCACGTGGTCTACGTACCTTCGGTCCCATACGGGTTCGAAGATGCTATTGGAAAAACGAAAGACCAGAATGTTTTGCACTGTTTCTTTGCCGAGATAGTGGTCAATCCGGTAAAGCTGGTTTTCGTTGAGCATCTCGAGAAGCTGCTGGTTGAGGTTCTTCGCGGAACGCAAATCATTTCCGAAGGGCTTTTCAACGATGAAGCGGCGCCACTTGTCTTCCTCCTGTCGAGCGAGACCGCAAGCATTAAGCTGCTTTACGATGGTTACAAAAAGGTCTGGCGGAGTAGCGAGATAGTACAGATAATTGCCGCGGGTGTGCCATTTTTGGTCCAAAGCACTCAGCGTTTCTTTGAGTTGGAGGAATCGGTCGGCATCATGGTAGTCCCCGGCAACGTAGCTGAGCCGGTCTATGACCCAATCACAGACTTTAGAGTCGTAATCGTCATCCATTCCGTACTTGAGGCAGGTATTCTCCCGGGCCATCAGGCGAAACTGTTCCTGGTTGAGAAGCGAGCGGGCAAATCCGACGATGGCAAATTCCTCGGGAAGCAGATGGGCCTGGGCGAGGTTATAGAATGCGGGCAACAACGTCCGCCTGGCCAAGTCTCCTGAGGCTCCAAAGACGACGACAATACACGGATCGGCAACTCGCACCTCCGGCGTGGTAAAACCTGAGTCATTCAGTTCCAGGCGTTGCAGGTTGATGACTGCCGATTGAGCAGCTTTCAGCAACTGCGCGCTCCCAATTTCCATGAGGCACCGAGGGCCCCAGAGCAAGAAAATACTCGCTGCGCGTGAGGCAATCCCTGATTGGGAATGCTAGCGGTTGAACATGGCTATAACAATTCCCCGTGAGAATGAACTGAGGCTAGGAAAGAACGCTTAGCGAGGACTAAAACACAGAGTACAAACGTTACTACGGCTTAGGCAGTAGAAAAGCATTTCATTTTAGCGGCCTGCACAATCCAGCGGCGGCAATCTGTCTCAACTAAACCTTGGAAGCGGGGCTGGCAGATCGCAACCAGGTTTCCATCTGGTTGTGGTCAACCAGACCAGCTTGCTGCGTCATCGGACGGCCGCCGTACAAAACTAAAAAGTTCGGGATACCGCGAACATCGAAGCGGGCAGCGAGCTCGGGATACCGTTCTGTATCAACCTTTACGACGACGGCTTGACCGGCCATGTCTGCAGCAGTGCGGGCAACCTCGGGCGCAGCTCTCAGGCAAGGGCCGCACCACGCAGCCCAGAAATCCACCAATACCGGGACGCGAGCATTTTGGACTATCTCATTGAATAGTTCAGGATCAACTTCCAGAGGTTCATCTACCGACGGCAACGGAGCCTTGCAAGCACCGCAACGGCCGATATCAGCCAGATGTCTCGCTGGAATGCGGTTTTTTTGCCCACAATTCTTACAAATTCGGACCAAGGGCATTTGCCATGCCTCCTGCGGACCTTCCGATAGTCAACTCGATTGTATTTCAGTACGAAATCCAAAGAACAGCCGGTCCCGCTATTTCCTTGCGTGCTTGATATTCTGCTGCAGCCCATGACCGAAAGCGAACGCCATGGTCGGATGTAACCTACCCGCAAAATGGTTGTCCGGAGAATAGTACTGCACGAGTGTGAGGTTGCATCCGGTTTCCGGATAATTTGAGCAATCAAGAGAGACGCCGTACTTCTAAAGTTGTACAGACGTCTACGACTTTAGACTCATCTATTTTTACTCATGCTTTACGAATCTCAATTCATTCACACGAGGAATTGTTATGAGTACGGTCAGTCACTAGGATGCCAAACGAGACACGATTGATGACTTTGGGTCGGAAGGTAGTGACCCTAAGGCTTGTCGTCGAACGCTGAACATTTCCTAAAGGGGTCATATGATAGATGCCGTATTGCTTGCCGATATTGAAAAACTGCGTTACAGATGGGGATGGTTTCTCGCACTCGGAATCCTTCTGCTCATTCTCGGGACTATCGCATTTTTCACGGTCCCCGTCGCTACTCTCGCCACTGTAATTGCATTGGGTTGGGTACTTGTTGTAAGCGGCATCATAGAAGCGATACACGCGTTTCGGGTCAGGAGATGGGGTGGCGTTGTCTTGCACCTGATCGCAGGAATCCTGGGCGTACTCGTAGGGCTGCTTATCGTTACTCACCCTGTTGCCGGTGCGCTCGTGTGGACTTTGCTGTTTGCCTCTTTTTTTACCGCCATCGGTCTTTTCCGGCTGATTGCGGCAGCCTCGGTGAAATATCCCAATTGGGGATGGGCAGTTTTTGACGGAATCGTTACGTTCCTGCTCGGGATCTTACTGTGGGTACAGTGGCCATGGTCAGGATTTTGGTTTCTGGGTTTGGCCCTGGGGATCTCATTGACTCTGCGCGGCTGGACGTACGTGATGTTCGCATTCTCGATTCGCGGTTTACTTGGTTCGAGTGAGGTGAGACAAGCTGTATGAAGTACACGGCGAATGGTCCATCATCTACCGAGGAGTACGAGTTGATGGCTTCACAAGACGAAGCGTTGACTCGGCCGGCCACGAGTATTTCGGATGTCTCGGCACTGCACGCCGAGCTGGAAAAAATGAAGGCGGAGCGCGATTCTCTTCTCGATCGCGCCGCCCGCCAGCAAGCCGAGTTAGAAAACATACGCAAACGCACCGCCAGGGAGCAGCAGGAGTTCAAGGACTTTGCCTTGGCAGACGAACTCGCGTCGCTGTTGCCGATCCTGGATAGCTTCGAGCAGGCGTTGCGGGCGCCGGCGCAGAATCTCGAGGAATTCCGCTCCGGGGTTGAGTTGATCCGGAAGCAATGGCTTGATGCGATGAGCAAGCTAGGGTTGCGATTGATACCAGCAAGCGGAGAGCCTTTTGACCCGCGGCTGCATGAAGCAATCGAGATCGTCGATACAGCAGTGGCGGAGGACAACCACGTTGTGGAAGAGTTGCAGGCAGGCTACAAGCTGGGAGAGAGGCTACTCCGTCCAGCCAGGGTTCGCGTCGCCCGCAATCCAAGAACGTAAGTTCCTAGGCAGCAACCCTTTGTACGAAATCCGCAGGAAGAGGCACGAGCGCAAGCACCCGTGTTCCTCGACCGGGTTGGCTCTTCACCACAACCTTTCCACCTAAACGCTGTGCACGTTCATGCATACTGCTTAGGCCAAAGCTGCGACGAATGCCGGAGATAGGGGCTCGCACAAATCCCCGGCCGTCATCATCCACGCACAATTGTATCTTCCGGTGCTTGTAAACTAATTGAATGCGGACCGTGGTCGCCTGAGCGTGCTTCTGCACATTGGCCAGCGCCTCTTTCCCAATGCGCAAGAGCTCAAGCCGTATTTCCGGCGACAATGAGCGAGCCTGTTTTTGAAAAGAAAATTCCAGCTTCACCGGAGTGGCAATAAAAAACTGTTTAGCCAGAGACGATAAGGCCGGACCCAACTCCTGGCCTTCGAGGGATTCATCCGTCAAAGTCCACATCGAGCTTCGGGCATGTGCGAGGCTCGCGCGGGCTACATCGCGGGCGTGGCGCAAATGCCGCCGCGCTTCATCTATGTTCTCAGCGAAGTCTTGTTCAGCCGCTTGTAGTTGAAGCACAATCGCATTCAAGCCTTGAGACAAGGTGTCATGCAGATCTGCAGCCATCCGCCTGCGCTCCTTCCAGACTGTTTCCTGACGCTGCATCCGTTCCGCCTGTCTGTACTGAGTAATGTCGGTAAGTGTCGCCATCGCCCCAGCGATGTTCTTATCCGCTGTCCTGATCGGGACCGCGCTGAAAAGCAGATCATACGAACTGCCCCCGGTCTGCTTTAGATGGTACTGTTTTCCGTTCGTGGTCTCTCCATGGAGAGCTCTCATGCAGGGCCATTCCTGCGCAGGGAGATAGCAGCCGTTCAGATCGAACAGTTCACCCCAGATGTTGGGTGCACAATCCAACAATCTTCCTTCGGGATTCACCTGCGCCAGTTGCCTGGCCGCTGCATTGACGAGTGTTATCTTTCCCTGTGTGTCGCAGACGATGATGCTGTTCGGGGCCTGCTGCAAGACCATGTCCATGAATGGGCTTTGCCCAAAGCTTCCGGTGCGTCTCCCATCGGCGCCCCTTGGGGATAGCCTGAGATTGCATTGGCCTTCAACATGTTGGCTGCGGGCTGCATTCTTGAAGTTATCTGTCTTCGAATTGAGATTCGAATAATGTTGGGATAAAACATATTTTGATTTCATGAAATTAATTTCTTCCGGTTTCGTGAAACGGGACCGGCACAAGTCTTGTGAAGAACAGGGGATTCAAGCCACGGACGTCAAGTCCAAATGCACAAGGCCACGTTTAACAGCAAGGCTTATGGCTTCTGTCCGTCCAGCGGCTTTCAGCTTTTCTAAAATGTGGCTCACATGCACTTTCACAGTTGCTTCACTGATGTTGAATACAACTCCTATTTCCTTATTGCTTTTGCCTGTGGCCATGACGCGAAGCACCTCCATTTCCCGGATGGTTAATTGTTTATTGGCTACACGTTTCGCCAACCTTGCTCCCACTCCGGGCGGAATCCAGGTTTTGCCGGAGGCGACTGCGCGAATACACTCGACTAATTCTTCTGCCGGAACATCTTTGAGAACATATCCCTGGGCCCCAGCCTTGAGTGCCCGGTAGATATCTTCTTCACTCTGGTATGTGGTGAGCACGATAAGGCGTGCTGTTTGAGATTTCTCTCGGATGGCAATGACCGCTTCCACGCCATCCATCGCCGGCATTCGCAGGTCGAGAAGCGCCATGTCGGGACGTTGTGCGAGAAACTGTTCGACAGCCTCCTGTCCGTTAGAGGCTTCGGCGACGACCTGCATTTCCGGCTGGCGGTTAATCAGCGTTACCAGCCCTTCACGCACCACGGGATGATCATCGGCAATTAAAACTCTGAACGGTTTGCTCTTTTTCATATGAGTTTCATATGAGTCTCCATGTGTATTGAGACCCTCAAGTTTTGGCACTCCGGACTGAATTCGTGCCTGCCAGATGGGTGGTTGGTTAACTCCCGGGCTTTAACTGCTTGGATGAAACGGACCCTATCGGCGTTGTAGCTGCCATGCCCATTCTCCATTCATGACTGTTGTTGGCCACGGGTCTGCCTTGGTCTGATATTTGTTTGAGGAAGTGCGGAAAGAAAAAGGCGCGTTTCAACGTTGAGAGCTTTCGCCAATCGACGTAAAACTGCTTGAGTTGGAATCCATTGGCCGCCCTCAATCAAGACAATCTCACGAATTGAGAGTCCTGCCGCCTTGGCAATTTCTGCCTGCGATCTGGGGTGGGCAACGCAGAGATTCCGGCACATCTCCACAAGGGACCCAAAATCAGCGGCGTCCGATGGCCTGCCGCAACCAAGTCCGTCCCGAAAAGAACCCGCAATTCGGGTGCGTTCCTGGCTGGCAATACTCATCAACCGGATTGAGTCTGCACACTGTTGCTCCCGCGAGCGGGACGATTTCTGTTTATGTTTCGTTCTCATGGCGGCTGGCAATCGTGCTTTTCAATATGAGTCAACCTTCCACAGAACCTAAAGATTCAAATACCAGGGAGCAAACAGTTTCTTCATTCGCAACTACTTAGAGCAAGCACTTTTCATTCCAATTGAGAGAGCAGCTTGCAACCTTCTGAATATCTTCTTTGCTCAGAGCCAATTAACCCGGCTGCCCGCAGCCTGCGGAGCCGCTTGACTGGCTGAAAAGAGCATCTCATGACGTCGGTAGTTCGACATGATTCCGTCACTTCTGATGTCGGGAGGGCAAGGCGATTTCGGGCAATTGATAAGTTCTAAATCAGGAAATTCCCGAAATGGCATGGAATGGTGCTTTCTTCGGTCCTTAGGGTCGTGGGCTGATTTCGCTCATGCTCAGCAACACGGATTTAGCGCTGAGCAAATTTTTTTGATAAAATCGCACCTAGAAGCAATTATCGCCCTGCCACTTCGTACCCCGGGGCGGTATCTATATAACCACTGCGCACACGGACCAAGAGCATGTGCCTCACGCATTTTCGGTGGGGGCTATGTGTGTTCGCATTGCAAAGCGTCAGCCACACTTGAACTGTTTCCATACTGGGCCATTTTCAGTTATGAAACGCCAAAGAACTTTCGAGTTGCTGGTCATCAATGAAGCTGAGACCGCAACCATGAGAACTTAATTTATAACTTACCTCCATTTGCCGCCCGATTCGGGGCAACCGAAGTACCGGTGCTTGGAAGAAAGAGCGACTTGAGGAATTCCATGATTGCTTCTACAACGATTTTAAGCCTTTCGGGTATTGCTATTTGTGGCGTGGGCGTGTTTTGGTTGAATGTCATTTCTGTTCGCTTCGTCTGGGGTCGAGTGTTTGCGAGCAGCAGCAAGGTTGGCAATCAGCGGAGGCTTTCATGGCTACGAATGCAGTCCCTATAGCAGTCCCTATAAATGATTATCAGATACTGAGAATCGGGCAACAGCCATTCGGGGGCGAGTTTATTAAGGGGGATTGGATCCGTCGGGGGCCCGAAATGATTGGCGAGAGCTTGGCTCTCAAGTCAGCGCTCGAGCACGTCGACGCCGTCGCACCAACGGATGCGACTGTGCTTATTCTGGGTGAAACCGGAACCGGAAAAGAGCTTATCGCGCGGAGGATCCATAATCTCAGTGCACGGCGAGATCGTGCGCTCGTTACCTTCAACTGTGCATCTATCCCCTCGGGTCTGCTCGAAAATGAATTATTTGGCCACGAAAGAGGGGCGTTTACCGGGGCGTTTACGCGAGAAATCGGACGCTTCGAACTGGCAGACCAAGGAACGCTTTTCCTTGACGAAGTTGGGGACATTCCGCTGGAGTCGCAGTCCAAATTGCTAAGAGTTCTGCAAGAGCGGGAGATGGAGAGACTTGGCAGCGCGCGAACCATCCGCGTGAACTTTCGTCTGGTGGCCGCAACCAATCGCGATCTCACCCGGATGGTTACAGCCGGGCAATTTCGCAGCGACCTCTATTACCGGCTCAAAGTTTTCCCCGTTCGCCTCCCTCCTTTGCGTGAACGACAGGGAGATATTTCTCTCTTGGTCTGGTATTTTGTCGGTCATTATGCCCGAAACATGCAAAAAGAAATTACAACAATCCCTGCAGAGACGATGGAAGCCCTTACCCGCTATCGGTGGCCTGGGAACATCCGTGAACTACAGAACCTTATCGAACGCGCTGTTATTCTGTCACCCGACACCACCCTTCGTGTGCCCCTGGCTGACCTGAGACCGCCGCCTCCTCTCCGTGATCCCCCCACAGCCGCTACCCTCGAAGAGGCTGAACGCATGCACATTCTGCAAGCATTGCAGGACACCGATTGGGTGATCGGCGGCCCTAATGGCGCTGCCGCGCGACTCGGAGTAAGACGCACAACTCTGCTCTACAAAATGAGGCGCTTGGGAATTTTCCGGCCCGAAAACTGACGAAG
>Ga0209648_10002405_pt1 | contig 15513 bp, 12 predicted proteins | sample GraSoi2013_115cm_FD_185830 | JGI IMG/M metagenome (GOLD analysis project Ga0209648, IMG submission 185830) | Grasslands soil microbial communities from the Angelo Coastal Reserve, California, USA - Sample 9_17_2013_115cm (SPAdes) (version 2) | ecosystem: Environmental > Terrestrial > Soil >...
ACGACTGTGTAGATGTGCTTGACGAGACGCTGTATCGCACTCATACCAGGCAGTACTTCGCGTAGCGCGAGAAAGTGCTGGGCCGGCACTGATTTGAGGATCACATCAGGTTCCTGTACCTGCCCATGAGCGTCGATCTGCTGCAAACGTTTCTCCACGATGCGCAGCCGTGCCATCTCTTCCTGTACCGATTGCTCGATCTGGGCTTTGCGTAGAGCCAGCATTCCTCGAATTTCGTCGGGAGAGGTGTCCTGTGCCAGTAGTCGGGCGATTTGCTCAAGCGACAAGCCGAGTTCTTTTAAGACCAGAATGCGATTGAGTCGAGGCAATTGCCGCGCGCTATAGTAGCGATATCCGGTTTCCGGGTCGATAGACTCAGGACTGAGCAATCCGATCTCATCGTAATAGCGCAGCAGGCGACCTGAGACCTGGGCGATTTTAGAGAATTCACCGATACGAAACATGTCAAATCCTCCTTGTGGAGTTCTCTACAGAGAGTGTACAGTTTGACGCTACGGCAATGTCAAGGGATTCTTCCCTTACAAGGCTTCTCCTTACTTTCTGGCGTCATGTACGTCCACATGCTTCATCGCAAAATTTACACTTCATCATGAGAAAGATCGTTATCCCTTGAGCAACTTCAGTTTCTCTTTGACATGGGCACGACTGACTTGGGTATAACGCACGGTCGTTTGAATGGCAGGAGTGCCTTTCATGGTGACATGTCCTAGATAATAAGCAACTTCTTCTAAGGACCAGCCAGCTTCGCGAGCACGATGGGCAAAATCATGCCGAAGATCGTGAAAACTGAGATCAGCGATGAGGTCCCATTCTTCGTGGTTGGCGTGTCGTTTTAGGGTGCGAAACCAGGTGTGAATGCCATCTTCGGTGAGATGCGAGCTTCGTTGCGAGGTGAACACATAGGAACTGGTGGTATCACGCCCACCGTGCTGAAGGTAGTCATGGAGAGGACGACGCGCTTCATTCAACAGATCAATATCGCGAAACTTTTCTCCTTTGTACCCAACATGAAGCCAGCCAATCTTCGGACCGACATGGGTGTGCTCAATGAGTAAATGTGAGACATCACTCACCCGGCATCCCGCCCAGTACCCAAGCGCAAAGAGAGCTTTTCCCCGCAGATCATCTGCTTTCTCAACGAGGTTGCGGAGGACAAAGCGTTGATCTGGTGAGAGGACACGTGGAGCCAGCGTCTGCTGCGCTTTGATCTCTATGCCACGCATGGGATTGCGTTTGATTGCCTCCTTCTCGTCAATCAACCACTGACAGAACTGATTGAGAACCGATTTCACTCGCTGTCGATGGCTGACACTATATCCTTGATCTTTGAGGAAAGCGAGGTATCCCTCAGCAACCGTTGTCGTGAGGTATTCAGGCAAGAAGTGTTTGTTATGCCCTGGTCGTTTCGCTACCCATTCAGTAAACTGGCGCAAAATACGAAGATAGGCGTCAACGGTTGCATCGTTCCGTTTGCTAAGACACGCCTGTTGATAGCTCTCGATCCACTCGTGATTTCCAAAAGAAGAAAAGGAAACAAGGTTTGTCGGCTCAGTCATTTTTCGTCATTTCCCCACTATAATTTTCTGCTGCCAGTTTTCTGCTACGAGTCAGTCTAGCAGAGACAGGAGAGAAATGCAAGTGAGAAGCGGCGTGATGGGAAAGATGGAATGTATTATTGTGATAGAGCTACAGGGCTACCTTGCACTTCATGTCAGCTTCGCGCATATCACCCCTTACTGGATAAAGCAGGCCCAAATGGAATAGCTCTAGTAGCAGGCATCAAGGGAAACCTGTTGCCACGGTTGGGCATCACTACTCACGAGTACTACCTTTCCGACCGGCTGAGCGCAGCGCACTCCTTACAGCTTGGCTGAGCGCAGCGCACTCCTTACAGCTTGCCTGAGCGCAGCTAGGACGCAGTCCGTTGGCAAGCTGGCTTTCAAGAAGAACGCAGTTCGTTGACAAGCTGGCTTTCAAGAAGAACGCAGTTCGTTGACAAGCTGCCTAACAAGAAGGACGCAGTACTGCCTTTGGTCTTGCCTGACGGACGCCTCACCCTCTGCTCCCTCTCCATGCAATGGAGAGGGCTGGGGCAAGAACCATCCGGGGGATGGTTACAAAGGCCGCAGTCGCGTCAAGAACGGTTCGGGGAACCGTTACAAGCAAGACCCATTTCAAGGCACTTCCTTTGGTCTTGCCTGACGGACGCAGTCCGTAGACGCGTAGCGTCGTCAAGAACGGTTCGGGGAACCGTTACAAGCAAGACCCATTTCAAGGCACGTTGCCGGTCGGAAAAAGATCGAGTCATTGCGGAGTATCAATCATGAGCACATCATTGTTGGTCGCTAAAGAGCGTCAGCCAGGCTTCCCATTTGGTTTAGGGCAGAAGCAAGCCAAAAATAAAAAAAATAGGGCGCAAATGCGCCACAGTTGCACCCTATTCGATGTTATATCGACTTTTGTGTAATGCTATGCAACGAGCAAGCCAAAAAACAAAAAAATAGGGCGCAAACGCGCCACAGTTGCGCTCTATTCGATGTTATATCGATTTTTGTGTAATGCTATGCAACGAGACCGCGTTCAACCCGGCCCAGGCTTGGCTTTCGGGCTTTGCTGCTCTGTGCCGTTCCACAACAACAGTTGGCACGGCCTCAATTCATCACGCTCAGGCTACTTGCTATGCTTGCCCTAAATGCACTCTTTTGCTATACTGCACGCAACAACAGCAGCGAGGTATTATGATAAAAGAAGATACACATAGCAGGCCTGTCACGCTATCAGGCCTGGAAAGAGCGCGCCTTGCGCTCGCGATCTCGGCGGGGAAACTGGCGGGCGCATCAGGACGCCTGCTGGGCGTCGGCGGCGGGACCAGTTTACCAGGTTTGATCGCACGGCGCATCGATCCCAACGTACTCAAATCGGTAGTTGGGGCCAGCCAAGCCAGGAAGATAGTCATAACGGGAAGCAACGGCAAGACCACAACTGCGCGCATGACCGCCGCTATGGCTGTAAGCAATGGGAAACGGGTCTCACATAACCGGGCAGGCTCCAACATGTTGCAAGGAGTCACTGCGGTAGCAGTTAACTTTGCCGATGTCTTCGGACGATTGAACAGCGATGTACTGCTGTTTGAAATCGACGAGGGCACGATGCCCCTGGTCATGCCCGAGATTCAACCCGATGTCGTCGTGATTACCAACATCTTTCGTGACCAGCTGGATCGCTATGGTGAGCTCTATTCGGTCGCCAGAGCACTTGACAAGACGCTTGAAGACCTACCCGAAACATCTACGATCCTCCTGAACGGCAACGACCCACAGGTTGCTAACTTTGGGCAGAAGGCCAAAGCCAAACGTCTCTTCTTTGGATTGGAATCAACCGAGGTCGGAACACCGGTTCCCGAACAATCAGCGGATATCATTCGCTGTATCCACTGCCAGGAAGATTTAGTGTATGAGGTCGCCTACATGTCGCACCTGGGCATCTATCGTTGCCCCAATTGCGGCTATACGCTTCCGCCGTTAGACATCGCGGCCACTTCGATCAAGCTGGCGCCTGACGGGGAAGGCCCGACCCATGTAGAGATGCGCACACCGCAGGGCAACATGACACTGGAGATCTCACTACCAGGGATACACAATGTCTATAACGCCGCTGCGGCCATCGGAGCTTCGCTGGCGGCTGGTTTTGAGAAAGAGCAGCTACCGGCAGCACTCGTCGATATTAAACCCGCTTTTGGAAGGTTGGAGAAGATACAGGCTGGCGACCAGGCGATCTACCTATCCTTTGTGAAAAACCCCACGTCGTTTAACCTCATACTGCGTCTGATCGCCCAGCATCCGGGTAAGAAGCACGTGCTGTTAGCAGCAAGCCACACTATTGTGGATGGCGAAGACTTTTCCTGGCTCTGGGATATCGATGTCGAAGCAGTTGCGCAAGGTATCGCGGACGTAGTTTGCAGCGGCAACAAGCCGGAAGAACTGGCGATGCGCCTGAAATACGCAGAGATACCCGTGGATAAGATCAGCCTGGTTGAAGATCGCGAGGCGGCCCTGGATGCCGCGCTTAAAAATGCAGGACCCGGCGGCGCACTTTACATTTTGAGCAGTTATACCCCCACCAACGAGCTGCGGCGCATTATGCAGAAACGCGGTTGGGTTAAACATACCTGGCAGGAGTAATTTAGCATGAGCGAGCAGGTACAAGATACAGGCATGGTATTGAAGATCGGCCACCTCTACCCGACGCTGATGAGCGTGGCGGCGGACCGTGGCAACCTCTTTTCAATCCAGAAGCGCTGTCAGTGGAGAGGCATTGCCACCGAGGTCGAGCAGATCTATGTGCGGCAGACACCTGATTTCACGGAATACGACCTGATTCTTTTCCACGGCGGAGCCGACCGCGAGATGGAACTGGCTGCACGCGATATCCAGGCCAAGGCGCCCTCGCTGATCGAGGCTGCGGAGTCAAACACTGTTTTCTTGAGCGTGTGCGCAGGTTTCCAACTCCTTGGCCATTACTATAAACCGTTTCAAGGGCCAGAACTCAAGGGAGTAGGGTTGCTCGATTTCTATACCGAAGGTGGCAGTACACGCTTTATGACCCACATGGCGCTGGAATGCGATTTTGAGCAGACAGGCAAAAAGGTGCTGGTGGGCTACGAAAATCACAGTGGGCGCACATATCTCGGGCCAAAGGCGCAGCCACTGGGAAAGGTGCTTGTCGGCTGGGGCAATAATGGCAAAGATGGCTTCGAGGGGGCCAGGTATAGGTATGTGTTTGGGACGTACCTTCACGGGCCGGTGCTGCCTAAAAATCCCTGGTTCACCGATTACCTGATCCAGCTTGCCCTGGAACGCCGCTATGGGAAAGTCGAGCTGGCACCCCTGGACGACACAATAGAAAACGCGGCGCACGATGCCGCACTGCAACTGGCGATGGAGTTCAAAGGTACAATGTCAGCAATCGAAGCAACACCGTGGAAGAGGTAATCTTTACATGACCCGATACACCCTGAGCAATGATTTGCGATTTTTGCCACTATGGATTATAGTTAGGACAAACACAAACTTTAGGCATGGTTCAAATGCATGTGACAGTTCCTCAGCACCAGCAAGGTCCAGCCGTGTCATCCTGAGCGAAGCGAAGGATCTGCCTGCCGCTCGCGACAGACCCTTCGCTTCGCTCAGGGTGACACGGGGTGACTGTTCAACCTGTTAAGGACTCTTCTTCACAAGTGAACCTTGCCTTAGTTCAGAAAGAGCGCACGCCATGAGTGAAGTAGAGCGAGAACAGCCCCAAGAAGTAACGCTTCCTATCGAGTGGCATGTTCCCGATAATGATGAACTGGAATGGCATAACATCGTCAGTACCCCCCACGTGCGCCATGGATTACGCCGTCTTGCCGCAGAAGCGCGACGACAATTCGCTGCGGGAGAAACCGAAAAAGGCGGCTTTGCAGTTGAGTGAAAAACAGACGGACGAAAGAATTTCGCAAACTTTTCGCACGGTTGCCACGTGATATACAAGACTATGTCATCTAAAAACTTTATGAGATTATGTCTACTACTATGTATCTTGATACTTCCCCTATCTGCCTGCGATCTTCTTCCTCCGGTCACGGGGAATGGTACCCCTGTAACCTCAACGGCGAATGGCTCGCAATTAAACGTGTGGAGCAGAGTCGCGCCCGGGGTTGAGGTGCGTTATGAAAACTGGAAGAATCCCGGTGGCGACGATGATACGGTAACTATCGTGCGCTTCGATCTGCACAAGGTGAAATTGAGGGTTGGCTACCAGCCAGAGCAACCTCTATTGATGAGTGAGTGGATGCAACAGGAGCAGGCAACGGCGATTATCAATGGTGGGTACTTCGATCAAAAGGATAATGCAACGGCGCTTGTTGTCTCTAGCGGGAAAGCATTTGGAGAGTCGTATGCCGGATTCGGCGGGATGCTCTCCGTCGATGCCCAGGGACGAGTAAGCCTGCGTTCATTGCGTCAACAGCCATATGATGCCAACCATGAGCAACTGGAGCAGGCTACGCAATCGTCTCCCATGCTTATGCTAGCAGGTAAACGCACACAGTTCAGCGCTGATGCCTCGCAGACACGCCGCAGCGTGGTTGCCATGGATAAGCAGGGCCGTCTGCTGTTCATTGCCAGTCCGGGCCAGGTATTTTCACTCGATCAACTGGCCGACCAGCTTGCAGCGTCTGATTTGTCAATCGATACCGCCCTCAACCTGGATGGTGGCGCGTCCACCGGTCTCTACGTCAACGCCGCTAGCCAGCACGTCAACATCGATTCAGTTACCCCGCTGCCAATTGTGATAGTGGTGAAGGCGAAATAGAGGCATATTCTAATCAGGTCCGATTTTAACCTCTTTTTCTGCTACACTTGGGAAAAGGCAGGGACTCTGTCCTGTCCTCTGACGAAACCAGGCTATGACGAAAGGAGCGGAAGGATGCCACATCCTCTTGTCGTTCAACTACGGTTTACCCGCAGCGAGTTCAAGCGTGCTCTTGAGGGACTCAGCGATGCCGATGCACGTCGGCGCTTCCTGCCCATGAATTGCATCAGTTGGAATATCGGCCACCTCGCCTGGCAAGAGCAGCGCTACTGGCTCTGGCGCGGTCAAGGGCAGCTCCTGTTACCACATATCAATGACCTGTTTGCCAATGGCGCGCCTGCCTCTACCCCTGCTCTCGATGAGGTATGGACGGCCTGGCAGACCATTACAGAAGCAGCCGACCCCTGGCTAGATACCCTCTCCACAGAAAAACTGCAAGAATGGCTCATCATCGATGGTCAGCTCAGTGATGTTACCCCCGGATCCTTACTCCAGCGCGTCAACTACCACTACTGGTATCACACTGGTGAGAATATAGCGATCCGGCAACTGCTTGGACATAGCGATCTACCAGAGTTTGTCGGCGATATCGACACCGAGGCCCCTTACCTGCCGCACTAACGAACGCAAGGGAGCCTATTCTCTCCTCGTGTCGTTGCCCTATCAGTTTTTGGCGGAGGGCCGGATAAAGATTGGGGCTATCATGCCCCCTACCAGATCACATTCCCTAACTACTCTTGTGGGAGTCCATTAGCGTCCCTCCGCTATTCCCTGGCGGATCTCCTGCTGGATAACCGACACAGCTTCTGAGAGTGGCACAATGCGGCTTTCCTTTTGGGAACGCAGCTTGAGTTCGACGCCGCCATTCTTCAGAGAACGCTGGCTCACCACGACGCGTACCGGCAAGCCGACCAGGTCCGCATCGTTAAATTTGACACCGGTGGTCTCAGTACGATCATCATAAAGGACTTCGACGCCCGCCGCGGTCAGGTCAGCATACAATTGTTCAGCGGCCCGGCGATTCTCCTCCTTCTCCAGGTCGAGTCCAACCAGCACAACATGGTACGGCGCTATGCTGAATGGCCAGATGATGCCCTTCTCATCATGGCTCTGCTCCACCACCGTAGCCATGATACGCCCAATGCCAATGCCATAGGTGCCCATGAGAATAGGATGCGCTACCCCCCCGGCATCCAGGTAGGTTGCACCGAACAACTCGCTATACTTCGTGCCTGGTTTGAAGATGTGGCCCACTTCGCAGCCACGAATAGCGTGCAGCATTCCACCGCAGTGCACGCAGGTAGCTCCATCGTAAGCAGAGGCGATATCTTCCCATTCATCTGCGCTAAAATCCCGCGGATAGTTCACGTTCTTCACGTGATAGTCCACCCGGTTGGCACCGGCAACGAAGTTATTGCCAAACTTCAACGATATGTCAGCTACGATATACACCCGCTTTTCTTTGTTTAACGGCGAGGTGTAGCCGGCGACAATACCTGCGCGCTCCAGTTCCTCCGGCGTTGCAAGGTGCAGATCAGCAGCATTGATGTTGGCGCGGTAGAGGGTATTAGCCAGTTTTACTTCGTTGATGTCCAGGTCACCACGCACTACAGCTAGCACGAGCCTGCCTCCCGCTGCATAGCAGACGGATTTCATCGTCTTCGACACAGGGATAGCGAGGAAAGCCGCAAGGTCAGCAATGGACATGCAGTTGGGCGTATAGACCTCTTCGAGATCAGCCTCTGGCTCTCGCGGGAGTTCAGTGCGCACAAATGCGGCCTTTTCGCGATTGGCCGCATAGTCGCAGCGATCGCAGACCATGGCATCATCCTCACCGGCCTCCGTGGCGGCGATGAACTCCTGTGATTCTTTGCCACCAATGGCCCCGCTATCGGCGTGAATGACGATAAAACGCAGGCCGCAGCGAGTAAAGATGGCACGATAGGCGTCAGCCATCCTACGATAGCTGACATCCAGGCCTGCTGCATCGGCATCGAAGCTGTACAGGTCCTTCATCACGAACTCACGCACACGCAATAAGCCAGCACGCGGGCGCGCCTCATCGCGGAACTTGGTCTGTACCTGGTAGATGAGTTGAGGGAGATCACGGTAACTGCGTACAAACTCAGAGATCAGCGTCGTCACGACTTCTTCATGCGTCGCGCCAAGCACCATATCACGCCCCTTGCGATCCTGCAGTTTGAATAGCACGTCGCCCACGGCCTCGGCACGGGTCGGACCACTGGCGGGCTGTTTGTCCCACAAGTCTCTCGGTTGCAGGACCGGCATACTTACTTCCTGTCCACCTGCACGGTCCATCTCCTCGCGGACGATCTGCGAGATCTTCCTGATGACGCGATTGCCAGGCGGCAAGTAACTGTAGATGCCCGATGTGAGCTGGCGGACAAATCCGCCCCGCACTAAAAGTTCCTGGTTGCCGCCCTCTGAATCGCGTGGAACTTCGCGCAACGTTTTGGTAAGTTGTTGTGAGACACGCATAATTCCTCCTACATTCCTGTTAAAACAGCCAAAAAAGCCCGCCCTTACGCGAAGGGCGAGCCTGTTACCCGTGGTACCACCTCAATTGAACTGGAACACAGTTCCACTCATGCAGTCAAACAAGATTTAACTGCTCCTCTAGCTAACGGTGAGGTCTCCGGTCAACTTCTCGCTGACACTCTCAGGTGGGTTCGACAAGGTAGCTGCCTGCCGGCTTTCACTCTCCCGGCTCGCTGCCCGGTATTACCGTCATCTACTGATCCTGATCAACGCGTTGCGTGTGTTTTGTTCGTTGTGCCAACAATACACCTTACATTGTGCAGTGTCAAGTTTTGCCGAGCCGCCAGCGGATGTAATTTGCATTCCGAAGCAGCCGCTCGAAAATGTTACGCCGCAGGCGATAGATTTCCTGCACGTCGCTGAACTCCTCTGAACGGTAATGAACAATTTCCCTTGGCTTGAGGCGGCAATGAAAGAGCAAGTAGGCCACACGCTGTTGGCGCTTGTCAGGTATCAGACACTTGATGACTTCCCACAGTTCATGCCCATCATCTTGTTCTATCGCAATTAGCTCTCCTGTTTCACCAGGCTCCGGCAACGGCATCTCACGAGCACGTGAGTAAGTACGCAGTGTATCGAGAATAGTACCATTTAGCGTTGCACGAAGATACCGTAGCACAGCGGCAAGCGACCTGAATTCTATTTTCTGGTTAACGGCTGTTGCCTGCCAGAACCGGGTAAACGCCTGGGCTACGTAGTTCTCTTCGCTGTCAAAGCGGCTTGCTACTTCTCTCATAGGATGACTGCGCATCCACTGGAGCATCAACTCATTGAAGCGCTGCTGCACGATTTCCCAGGCAAGAGCATCGCGCTGTATCAAAGCACGCCGGAACAGTTCTACACCGTACTGATCATTGGAAGGCTCTCTATTTCGATAGTTGTTGACCTCGCTCATGCAGCGGTCTGCAAGCTCTGTGACGCTTATAGTGTGCGGTAAGGGCTCTGGAAGAGCTGATACCCGCTCTGAGCCATTGAGCGAATTGTGTTTTATGATCCCTTCTTCCATTGTCGCAGTTTCCTCTCCATGCCGCCTTCTTGGTTTCTTCATCCAAACCTATTGTTGGTAGTGTTGATAAAGGAAGGCGTTGCTCACCCAGACCAATCCTTTCACAGCATACAGTGTATCTGCCTGGAGAATGCAGCACCAGCGTGAAGGAACGTAATGCACTACGTATTTTTGTGAGACCATGATGAAGGCTTCTACGTAGCAAGCAGGAGTTATTACATTTGTGACAGGCTGACTGCCCACCCAGCCTCAAGAGCACCAGAACCCCACGATAAAAGTGCAACCGTCGGAGCGCGCTGACAGCGTTAACATGTGCGGGGGATACTCGAGAATTGTAAGAGCAAGGACAGGCATTGAGTCAGCACAAGTCATGTTCAATAACATAGCGCGTGGCGGCAATACGTGGGGCGACCTGTCTCTCCTCCCAATCGGACGTAACCTGGATCTTCCTATAGATTGATGTTAAGTGCGTGTTGACGGTGCGTGGAGAGATCACCAACTGCCTGGCGATCTGCTCGTCAGTCAAGCCTTTGGCCACCAGGCAGAGCACCTGCACCTCGCGCTCAGTCAAACCATCCGGGTATCTGGGGGAAGGTGGGGGACTTACAATAGCAGGAGCCTGTGATGCGGCAAGGGCTTGCTCTAAAGTCATGGTACGCCCCTCGCGCCGTGCCGCAGCAAAGGCCTTCCCACCCAACTGGGTACGCACGCTATCCACAGCGTGCTGATACTCAGTTCGTTCGGAGGGGCTCATGTCCACATTAACGTCGAGCCTTGTCTCTACAGCTCCAAGCAGGTGCGCTGCCTGTAGAAGTTGCCTCTCTGCAGCGGCAATCATAGCTAGCCCACAGAGGATCAGCCCTATTTCTATTTCACCTCGTATCTCCTGAGCAACGGATAAGGCCTCACGGTACCATATCTTGGCCTGCGCCAGGTTGCCATTGCGCGTTGCCACGTACCCCAAGGTATGCAGGGTTCTTGTGATGTACATCCTATCACCTAGCTCTCGCACGAGTGTTAGAGCTTCCTGGGCATAGGCTGTCGGTACCAGGTCGCCCTGAAGCGCTGTGAAGTACCCCAGGTTGTTCAGAGCAAGGGCAATGAGGAGTTTATCACCTAATTCTCGCGCGAGTGTGAGACTCTCTTGATTATATGCTATAGCTTGCGTCACGTCGCCCTGGCGCGCTGCGATATTCCCCAGAGTGCTCAGCACCGTAGCAAGGAGAGATTTATCTCCCAACTTTTGTGCAAGCGTAAAGCTTTCCTGAGCATACTTCACCGCCTGCTTCAACTCACCTGCCTGTGCCGCATGCTCCGCCAACTTACGCAGCAAGTAGGCAAGCTCCCAGTCGCTGCCCAGCATGCGGCAGAGTTGCTCGCTTTCCTCCAGCAGTGGACTGGCTGCTGCATGATCGCCTTGCATGCGTATAAGCACCCCTAGAGTACCCAGGGCTATGGCGAGGTCCTTTTCAGCTGCCAGGGTACGGCAGAGTGAGACGCTCTCCTCCAGCAGGGAGCGAGCCGTTTGATTGCCATCTTGATAGTAGGCCAGGTCTCCAGCCGCCCAGAGTGCCCTGGCTCGCGCAACCGTTGATCCTCTGGCTTGTGGGAGTCCAAGTGCGGCTTCCAGCCAGCGCCGTCCTTCGCTCCAATACCCGCGTTGGCGCCAGAACCACCACAGCGCTCCGCAAAAGTGTAAAGCAGACTCTGCCTCCCCACGCTCGATGTGCCATCTCAGCGCTACTCGCAGGTTTTCTTGCTCCTGCTCTAATCTCGCCAGCCAGGTAATTTGCTGTACTCCCTTGAGCTGTGGTTCTACTTCCTGTACAAGCCTCAGATAGTACCCGGCATGTGCTCGTCGCGTGACCTCTGCTTCCCCACTCGCATCCAGGAGCTCCATCCCGTATTCGCGGATCGTCTCCAAGAGCCGCAAGCGTCCCTCTCCATCCTGCTCCGCCGGCTGCAACAGGCTCATGTCGAGCAGTGACTCCACCCCATCCCACACGTGTAATGTCGAGTCACCAAGGGCCTGGTAAAGCGCCTCCACCGTCTCCAGATTCCAGCCGCCCACAAAAACAGCAAGTCGCCGGAAGAGTTGCTGCTCCTCGCTGCCGAGTAAGTCATAGCTCCACGCAATTGTATTGCGTAGCGTTCGCTGCCGGTCATCTACATCTTGATCCATACTCGCAACTACATCCAGAAGACGTGACACCAGCCTTTCCAGCAGCGGTTGTGACGCTAACGACCTGATACGTGCCGCCGCCAGTTCAATCGCCAGCGGCAACCCATCCAACCGCACACAGATCTCAGCGACTGCACGAGCGTTGGTGGGGGTAATCCGGAAATCATGTCTGACCATCTGCGCACGCTGCACGAAGAGAGCGACCGCAGCATTCTGCGACAGGGTATCAAGCTCTACAGGCTGCGTGAGGTCAGGCAGTGCTAATGGAGGGACCGAAAACTCATATTCATCATGCACATGTAGCCTGGCACGGCTGGTCACCAGGATCTTGAGGCGAGGGCACTCTGCGAGTAGTTCAGGAAGCTGTGATGCAGCTTTCAGCACCTGCTCGAAGTTGTCGAGCAGGAGCAGGAGATGCCTGTTTCTCAAAGCAACTTTCACCTGCTCGAAAAGCGGGCGCTCACTGATCTCCCTGATTCCCAGTCCCTTAGCGATGGCCGGGACCACCAGCACGGGATCGCTGATCGCCGCCAGCGAGACAAAGCAGACACCGTCAGCAAAGCGTTCACGCATCTCCATCGCTGCCTGCAGGCCAAGATGAGTCTTGCCAATACCGCCTGGGCCTAACAGCGTCAGCAGGCGAACTTGTGGTCTCAAGAGTAACTCGCACAGTTGCACGAGTTGCTCTTCACGCCCGATAAACGGCATAGGTGTTACTGGCACCTTCCACACCGGTTCAGGCAATCCAGACGTTTCAGGAGCGATGGGAGTTAACCATACCTGTTCAAGCGCCGCCACGATCTTATCGCGCAGGAGATAATCGTCTCTCTCGCGAGCATCAATTGTGGCATAAGGTTCGCCGTAGTCTTTGGGCATGTAATCTTGCAGAAACTCACCATCTATCCACACAGCGCACACTGGACGCCTGAAGTGCCTGGCAAGCCGCAGTGTATCCTGGACGTGATGGGAAGCTTGCGTTCTGGGAGAGACAATTAAAAGAACTACCTGAGCCGCGCGAATGGCCTCTTGCAGTACGTTTCTCTTGTTGCGCGTTTCCTGCCTTCTAATTGTACGGCTGCTCCATACCGTGACTCCGCGGGTTTGAAGCTCCATCTTGAGGGAGACGACGAACTTGTCTTCAGCATCAGCATAGGCCGAAGAGAAGAATACACAAGGAGATGGGCCAGGTGTAGGGATGGCGCTGGGATCGGCGAGTAATCCGAGTTCTTCCGCTGTTTTGCCAAGGACATCACAAAGCTTCCTGCGAAAGAAGGCACTGGGAGCTTTGATACCACGTTCCCAGCGGCTCACCGTCTCGAAAGTTGTACCCACCTTCTCAGCCAATTCGGCTTGTGTCCATCCCTTTTCGTAACGAACACGCCTCAACCGTTCATTTGGGATAATCTCTTCAAAGTTCATGGCGACTGGCCCTTCCCCGATAGAGCCTTTGTATTAGCCTCTTGAGCACTACTACGAGGAGACTATAACTGCGAAGATGCGATACGAAAAACTGGCACTGCGTTCGTTAAGACATTAAGTGGTTTAGCTGTGTTTTATCCCGTAGCAGTATACAAGAAAAGACGCAAAAAAACAAAACTTTCCAAAACGGGTCTAGAAAAGGTCAAACAATGTCCTGTCAATGAGGGATTTTTCCTGTTACGATTATCATTGCGACAAAGAGAGATAAAGTCGAGCATGTGTTCGGCTCGACCAGGAGTTACTGCTCAAAAGCGTGGGCAGAACGATCCTCGTAAAACGTATAGTTTGTAGCTTTTTTTCATACTTATGTTCGACTAAAAGGAGATGAAAACATGATGCCACCACAACCTCCAAGAGTAAATCCGAATCCCCTTGACTTTGGTAACCTTCCACAAGGTGATAGCAAGACTTTGCAGGAGGTGATCAGTAATCCAAGCGAACAACCACTGCTTTGGCAAGCGGATACTGGTGGGACGAGTTGGTTGAGCTTGGATAAGAGTACTGGCACTATTCAACCCGGTCAGCAAGGGATAGTTAATGTGACGGTTGATTCAAGCTCCCTGGCAGTTGGAAATTACGATGCCACTTTGACTTTCACTTCGGTAGGAGATGAGTCTCAAGCGAGTGTGCAGGTATTAGTCACACTGGTTATATCTCCTGTATTAACTCCTGCAGTGGGTCTAAGCTTTGGCACTCTGTTCTTGAGCAGCAGCAGAACTTTACCACTACTGATTAGCAATCGCGATAGCCGGGCAGTGGATTGGACAGTGGATAAAGCTGAGACGAATTGGCTGACCTTGAATCGGTATTCCGGTACCCTTCAAGCACATGAGCAACAGACGATCTACGTAACGGCGAATTCAAGCTCACTGGGGATTGGGGGTTATGCAGCCACTCTGATTCTCACCTCGGAGATATTAGGTATCCAGTCAGCAGGCGTACAGATTCCTGTCGATCTACACGTGGGCATTATACCGTACTCCGATAACGGTCCACATGTCCCTGTTCTAGGCTGTTTACGATCTGGTAATGACGATCTAAAATCTCCTCTTTACACTCCAGCACTTAGCTTTGGCACTCAATCGGATGAGAGCAACATTTTTCCACTACTGATTGGCAACCCCAAAGTGAATGGCAAGGTGAATTGGACGCTGGATGCCGGTGGGGTGAGTTGGCTGAAATTGAATCTGGATCAGGGTACCCTTGAAGGAGAAGAACAAGCGACGGTCAGCGTAACGACTGATAATAGGGGCTTACAACCTGGAACCTATAGAACTGATCTTATCCTCACCTTTACCTTTGACCCGGTAAGGGCAGTTCAAGAGCCAACACCAGTACTAATCCCGGTCACGCTGACCGTTCCGTAGGCCAATCAGCAGTTTTTTTCTAAAACGTACGACGTGCCAGGTAACTACACCTCAATAGTTGGCTTCAAAGAGGGATCAAAAAGCTCGTCCTCACGAGCAATCGATCTCTCTTTAGAAGCAAGACGAGGCAGATTAGCAGACTTAAAACATCTTCCTGTTTACGCTGTACCTCAATACGCGCGGGCAAAAATCGCCTCGCAGGTGGCCGGCTTACCGGTGTAGATGCATTTCCCCTTGACGCCTCCCTCTGGCTGGTCAAAGGGGATAACGCGAAGGGTAGCTTTGGTCTCTTCCTTGATAGCCAGTTCTGCCGCGCTGTCTTCAGCCCACTTCACACGCACAAAGCCGCGCTTCTCCGCGATAAGCTCTTTGAACTCTTCGTAACTATCGGTGTAATGGGTATTCTCTGCTCTAAACTCAACCGCTCGCTGCAAGAGCGCCTTTTGCACTTCCTCTAACAATGCAGGCAGGCGAGTTTCCAAAGCTTCCAGGGACACCTGCTCCTTGACGCGGTTGTCGCGGCGTACCAGCACCACGCTGTTGTTCTG
>Ga0209648_10002406_pt1 | contig 15510 bp, 14 predicted proteins | sample GraSoi2013_115cm_FD_185830 | JGI IMG/M metagenome (GOLD analysis project Ga0209648, IMG submission 185830) | Grasslands soil microbial communities from the Angelo Coastal Reserve, California, USA - Sample 9_17_2013_115cm (SPAdes) (version 2) | ecosystem: Environmental > Terrestrial > Soil >...
ACATTGCCCGCCAGTTCCTTATTCCCAAACAGATGATGGAACACGGGCTGAAACCCTCGCATGTTGAGATTGACGACGAAGCGTTACACCATATCATACGGGATTATACGTTCGAGGCGGGTGTGCGCAACCTTGAACGCGAGATTGCCTCAATAATGCGCAAAGTCGCTCGGAAAGTAGCGGAGGGACGACGTACCAAAACAAAAGTAACGGCAGAAAAGATTGGCGATTACCTGGGTCCACAAAAATACTACTATGGGCTAGCAGAAGAGAACGATGAGCCAGGCGTCGCTACAGGAGTAGCATGGACTAGCGCAGGTGGCGATTTAATAACCGTCGAGGCCACACTCATGGAGGGGCGAGGTAATTTGACACTTACCGGGCAACTCGGCGACATTATGAAAGAATCGGCCCAGGCAGCTCTTTCTTATGCACGCTCACGCGCCGGACAACTGGGAGTAGAGAGCCGTTTTTACGAGAAATACGATATCCACCTGCATTTACCCGCAGGCTCGATCCCCAAAGATGGACCGTCAGCAGGTATTACGATGGCGACAGCATTGATCTCCGCGCTGACAAAACGAGCTGCCCGTCGAGATGTTGCGATGACCGGAGAAATTACCCTGCGAGGCCGCGTCCTACCGATTGGCGGTGTCAAAGAAAAGGTTCTGGCGGCGCACCGCGCAGGCATTAAAACGTTCATCCTGCCCAAACGCAATATGAAAGACCTCGATGACGTACCGCGAGAAGTGATCAATGAACTGCACTTCGTGCCAGTTGAACGCATGGATGATGTTATTTCTGTTGCCTTGCATGCTCCAGTTTTTTCCAAAGACGAGTTGGAGACAGCGCCTATCATGCCTGTCAAAACAGTAAAGCCTAAAAGAACTTTAACTCCCAAGGCAGCTACAAGCGGAGTAAGTGCAAATCCCCACACTCACTAGGAGCGAGGGTAGAGTCACAACAATATGAAACTGACACCCAAAGAGCAGGATCGACTTACTATTTTCACGCTGGCTGAACTAGCCCGCAGGCGACGCGCACGGGGAATGAAGCTCAATTATCCTGAAGCGGTAGCGTTGATATGCGATGAAGTAATGGAGGAGGCACGCGCCGGACGCAGCTATGAAGAGGTAGTCGCACTTGGTATGCAGGTCCTCGCCGAAGAAGATGTGATGGAGGGGGTGGCAGAACTGGCAAACAAGATCTATATTGAACCGCTCTTCGACGATGGTACCAAACTGGTCGTACTCCATAGTCCCATACAAAAGGTAGGAAAGAAAACGCGGGAGAAAAAGAGTGCTCCGGGTTCCCCCTTGCCGGACACGATCACTATCAATGCAGGTAAGCCCACCATTACGCTGACGGTCACGAATACGTCTGATCACCCTGTGCAGATCACCTCGCATATGCCATTTTGGGAGATCAACCGGCGTATGCAATTTGATCGCGAACAGGCAAGGGGTTATCGTCTCGACATTCCAGCGGGAGGTGCCATACGCTGGGAGCCGGGAGAAACGAAAGAGGTCCGCCTGTGCCTTTTGAAATGAGTCGCAACGAGTATCATGCCCGTTATGGTCTGACAGTTGGCGATATTGTGCGCCTTGGCGATACAAACCTGTACATACGTATCGAACGCGACTACACCTCCTACGGCGATGAAGTGCTGGCAGGGTTCGGCAAGACGGTACGTGATGGATTGATGGCAAACTCGCGCCTGGGCCGGGAGAGCGAGCTTGACCTCGTGCTAACCAATGCCATTATACTTGATCCAATGCTGGGAGTGATCAAAGGCAACATCGGGATCAAAGAAGGACGTATTGTTGGCATTGGCCGGGCAGGCAATCCTGATATCAGTGAGAACATTGATCTCCTGATCGGAACAAATACAGCGATTTTGCCCTGCGATGGCTTGATTGCCACACCTGGAGGCATAGATAGCCATGTTCACCTGCTCAGTCCGCGCCTGTTTGCTACCGCACTTTCATCTGGCATTACCACCTTCGTAGCGATGGATGCAGGACCAATGTGGAACGTCGGGGTCAATCCCGATTTCTTTTTACAGCGCATGTTCGAGACGTTTGAGGATGTTCCGATCAATGTTTGTTTCCTGGCGCGTGGTTGCAGCAGCCATCCCCAGGGCTTGATGCAGAGTATAGAGGCGGGCGCAGGTGGCTTGAAAATCCATGAGGACCTGGCAGCATTCCCCAATGTCATTGACTGCTGCCTGACAGTGGCCGAGCAAATGGATGTATCGGTGGCGATACACACCGATGGTCTGAACGAATCGGCAGAACTGAGCGATACGATTGCGGCAATTGCGGGCCGCGCCATCCATGCCTACCACGCTGAAGGAGCAGGTGGCGGCCCATACGATCTACTCGAGATCGTGTCTCAGCCAAATGTGATTCCCTCATCGACCAACCCCACTATTCCTTATACTATTCACACCCCCACTGAACATTTCGATATGATTATGACGGTGCATGGACTGAATCCGGCATTTCCAGAGGATGTGCTGGCGGCACAACATCGTATACGCCCGACTACGATGGCAGCAGAGACACCGTTGCATGACCTTGGTGCGATCAGCATAACAGCATCCGATTCGCTTGGAATGGGACGTATAGGCGAGACGATCCAGCGTACCTGGCAGATGGCACATGCAATGGAAGTTCAAGATAAGCCGAAAACGGAAGGTGCTGATTCTAACGAGAGAGTGTTACGCTTCCTCGCCAAATACACGATTAATCCCGCGATTGCTCATGGATTGATACAACATGTGGGCACGTTGGAGCCGGGGAAACTGGCAGATGTGGTGTTATGGCGTCCCAAGTCTTTCGGTATCAAACCGAACATGGTTATCAAAGGCGGGATGCCAGCATGGGGGGCGCCTGGTGATGGCAACGCAACAATTGAGGGAGCTGAACCACGAGTGTATGGTCCATTCTTTGGTGGTAGGGGTCAGACCGCGGGGGCTCTCTCAATTACATTCGTATCGCAGGCATCACTCGACGCGGGGCTACGCAAACGCTTCAGCGGTCACCGGCAACTTCAACCGGTGAAACATACACGTACAGTGGGGAAGAAGGATATGCGCTTTAACAATGCGATGCCGCCCGTTCGTGTTCACCCCATAACCCATGAAGTAACGATCAATGGGGAGAGAGTAGGCATAGAGCCGCTCAGTAGTGTTCCACTGAGCCGGCTCTATATTGTATCGTGAATGGGGGAGGCGTAGCAAAGTAGGGGCGGGGCTTGCCCCCGCCCTGTATGCCCCTGATTTGTCCTATTAATCCGGCGGCAACTCCTGGAAGATCATCTTCACATCGATGCCACGGCTGGTGTTGACAGACCTCATCACAAAGTAGACCACAATCCCAATAACAATAAGAATGAGAGCCACTCCAACGCCACTTGAGTTGGATAACGATAGGTAGGCGGTGCCACTAGACCGTAGACCCTGGTAGACTGGATACCCAAATGCTGCCAAGTAGACAGGTACGATAAAGATCAGCCAGACGATCCCATACCAGACCAGGCGTGGTAGACCCAGGAATCTACCGGTGTTGTTAGTAAGCTGGAAGAGATCCGGGCGACGATACGGTATCAATATGGCATTTAATCCCGGCATGATCCAGGTGAGACCTGCTAATAGGATGCCAAAGAAGGTCGTGCTCGCCAGGGACACACCAAAGAACGTCAGCACGTAGAATACCGCCCCAAGCAGGACCGCGATGACAATCACGCGCAGTGGCGCATTCGTGCGTTCATTCACAACACTGAACCACTCGGGTACCTGGCGATCAAGCGCCCATGCTAGCACGATACGCGAGAGGAAGATCGCGTACACGGGACAGAGTAAGACGTTCAGTGTGATGTTACCTAGCGCCACAATCAGCCACAGTGGCCACGCCCCAGGATGCACAGCCGTTGCTATCACCGGAGTAAATGGTGGCTGACCATTGAGAGGCGCACCGGCATTATTCCAGTAGAGGTATCCCCAGGCATTGACCAGGTTAAAACCATAGTGATTGCTTTGTACGTCCATATAAACCGAGTTCATGAATACGGCGAAGATCAGCGCTCCGATCACCGCAAAAAAGACTGCACGCCTGACATTCCCTTTTACCTCGCCGGCAATGTAGGAGGAGAATTGGAAGCCGATATACTGGAAGAGCACTACACTGGCCAGGCCTGCCAGGGCGACCCACCCCAGCAATGAGAAATCGGGACTTCCAAGCGAATAACCTGCCTTGGTAGCCGCAGCCAAAATTGCTTTAGACGAGGTACCGAGAGCTGGCAAGGCGTTATTCAACGAGTTTTCGTCTATTGTGAATGATCCGATAAAGTTGATGGCCACCGAGACAATTGCGAAGATGGTGAGACCGGTCACGACCTTATGGAAGGTGCGCGTCTTTAAGATAGAAATGCCGGCTATCACCAGCACAATGATGATACCTACAATAATTCTGCTGGCGTTATCCTGAAACCAGTTCGGTGCACCAGCAAAAGCGCTTCCCGGAAAAGCAACGCCGAGCAAGATACCTATGAGTTGGAGATTGTGTGTAGCGACGATGATTTCAAAACCAATGATAGTAAGCGCCGACCCAACAAGCGTCCAGCTTTCAATCCAGCCCCAGAATGGGCTAATGATGCGCGAAGTGAAAACATAGTCGCCACCGCTGCGTGGCATTGCAGTTGTGAGACTGGAGAAAATCATACCCAGGAAGTAGCAGGCGACACCTGTGAGAACTGCTATATAGGCATATGCTGAGATACCGAAGGCTTGCCATTCCGGGTAGAGCGCATAGAAGGCAATAGCCCAACCTACTGATGTTCCAACGAAGGCGGCGATGTTGAAGAAGAGCGCGTTAGCCATACTGACATCGCGCACCAACCCTGACGCCTGCCTGACGAATAATCCGCTTGGCGTAGCAGATTTTGCCATGAGTGCGAACCCCTTTCATGAAGGCGCAGTTCATTGTGCCAGCGATGAATAAAAAAGAGAGGTCAGGCACAATGAATGATGTACCCACAACTACCCCTGGACACGGAAAGCCCGGTCCAGTTTGTCCTTACCAAGATCAAAAACAAAGCCACGCAGGATGCCCTGGTTGGCCTCGCTTCCAGCATTGAAACAGGTAGTACGTCCAATCTTGCTTTGACCGCCAGATTCATGTACGTGACCATGCACACTGACCAACGGTTGAAGCTCCTGCAGCGCACGCCGCACACCTGTGCTCCCGACCGGGACGCGCAAGACATCGCCCATCGTCACCTTTGGTCGCAAGGTCTTGTCAAGTTCCGGGGCAGTGTCCAAACCGCTATCAAAAGGGGGAACGTGAATCATAAAAACGGCGTTACTCACATTTTTCAGCGTGCTCGCGCCCGCTTTGACATGCTCGTAATATTCTTCTTCGCTCCACTCACGAGGAGTGAGCCATGGGGTCGGATTGGCGTACTCGAAGCTAATCATCTCGTGATATTCGTTTAGTTGAATTGTTTTACCCACCGGGTTGACAGCATAGCTTGACTGCGCAATCATGGCATCGACACCAAAGTCATCATCGTTGCCTGGCATCATATAAAACTGCACACCGCTCTTGCCAATTCGTTCCTCAGCCAATGCTACCCAGTCACCCACGCGCTGGATCATTTTCTGACGAAACAATTCGCGCATCTTCTCCCCATCCGCCATTAATGCATTGACCTCGTCCTGGTCGGTCACAAACGGATAATAACCGATATCGGAGATACTATTCTCCAGGTTTTGTCGTTCGGTGTCGGTTTCAACAATATAGTCCTGGTCTAGAAAGGTAGCAGTATAACGTCCATTGTTTTGAGCTATGATTGGAACAATGGCTTTGCCCGTTAGATCACCCGCGATGAGGACAACGTGCGCTTCGTATACATTCATTTTAATGGCGTTGAGAAGCTTACGGTAGGTGCGATTTGCAGCATGAAGATCGGAGCACATGTAACAACGAAGATGTTTAGCCATGCTTTATCCTCTTGTAGGGGTCGTTTTGTGTTCATCAAACGCTTAAGAAATTACAAGCAAGTATACTAGAGCAGAGGTAAAAAAACAATGCTTGATGAATGCTACAATGCCAGACTTTTATAGACAATTTGAACACCAAAAAGCGTCTGACATAGCACAAAAATAACCTTGCGGCATCAATTTCTGTAGTTGAGCCGCGTTGTATCGCTTTGAGGATGGGGATTTTGTATACACCTGGCGTATCATCGAGGTTCTTCTGGAAGCTCGTACCAGCGCACACGCTCGCCAACCATCGCACGCGCCTTCCATGCCAGCGTTTTGGTTTGCGCTTCCATATTAGCAATTAGAGTGTCGATACGCTTGATGACATACTCGGGGAAGTTACGCTCTACAGCAAAGGCTTTCACCTTATTTAGATTCAAGTCAAGCGTTTTATAGAGCCCCCAATCATTTGAAACTAACCTGGAGATGTACGCAGAATTAATGCCACGATCAGTATCCTCAATGTCATGATCGACAAACAGCGCTACCACGTCCAGCAGATCTTTCTCGTTTACTTCAACAATCTGCAATTTAGTAAGTAGAAGATCAGCTAGCGATAAGGTGCGTTTGTCAGTATCCAGCCGGGACCGGAAATCGATGTTATGACACATCTGCATGCGGTCAATGAAAATATCGACCTGCCGCCCATTCTGCTCATCATAGAAGAGCATGCGTTGATGACCATGCAGCGCATTAAATGTTTTATTCCCTGTATACCCAAGTTTAGCAAACAAAGTCTTGGTTTTGGCACCATATTTTGATAGGGTAACGAAATCCAGATCCTTGTATGGGCGCTTTAATTGTTCATTCATTGTGGCGCTTGGACTTTGAAGATAGATCGCTAGCCCACCGAGTAAGCGAAGGGTAATTCCTTCTTCGTTGGCTGCTTCGAGTATGCGAACTGCTTCCTCAGTTATTTCGGGATTCGGTCCTACAGTATCACTCATGCTACTTTGCGTACGCGACGTGGAGTCCTGAGCCCTTGCAATAAATATCGCTTGGAAAAGAACCGTCGCTTCTCCTTTCTCGTTGGACAGATTGTATCACGTTTCGCGGATCTATGAAAAGAACAAACCCTTGTCAGCACTACTACCAAATTCAGTTGGCAGGGTGTATAGTTTTAACAGAAGGTATTGAAAGAAGTGAGCAAGGTGGCAGCCTTGCCAATCGAAATGCTGAGTGAAAGGAGTTCGTATGGTTTTCTGCGGTAAATGCGGTTATCGGCTAACATCAGGGGATACAGTCTGCCCACGCTGTGGCACACCTACCGATCCCGATTTGATCTTAGATGACTCTCCAGCAGATAGCCCAACTATTGCTTCAAGCCCCATGCTAGGGATTGATCAGACACAGCCTAAGACCCAGGGTCCTACTAGCCCAGGTACATATGCGCAACAGGCACAAGAGCCTCTCATTCTGGGTCCAAATGGCAGTAATTATGGTGCTGCTGAGCAGACCACCATGCAGGCACCTAATATGGCTGGTCAACCACCTGCCAGAACATCATACCCTGGATATGTGCCACAGGGTATGGGTAATTACCCACAGCAGAGAGCATCGTATCCAGGTTACGCACCGCAGGGAGACGCCCGCTACCAAACTATACAAGGCCAGGCCGGATTTGCATCTGCTGAAGTGGCGAGGAATAGAGCCAGGGGTCGCTTAGTTGGGCTGCTACTCATCTTGCTTGGTCTGCTTCTCATACTCGTTGCCATGGTATTGTTCATATTCACACACAATACTGCAACTTCGGCATACTCATCAACACAGCAAGCGCTTAGTGTTATTGGTGTGTTTCATCTTTGGAAGAGTCAGTTTCTAAAATCGTTACGAAAGCTCGAACTTTTTGTAGCCCTATGAAGGTGTGCAAATAGCCCCAAAACATGCTACAATGCCGGTATGAATGAACTAACCAACCAGATCGAACGCCTGCAAGGGCGCGTCTATGAAACTATGGTGCGCCTTTGACGTGGCACAAAAGAAAGAACAGATAGCCAATCTTGAAGCGGAAAGCATGGCCGCAGACTTTTGGGCAGATAATCGCAAAGCGCAGGCACATATGCAACAAATGAATGCTCTGCGCGAAGAAGTAAATACCTGGGAAAGTGTAGCTGAGAGATTAAACGACCTGCAAGGATTAGCCGGATTGTTAGAGGAGGAACCGGATGAAGCAATGCGGGAAGAAATCGCGCAGGAAGTGGCAGCAATTGAGCAAGAGGTCGATAAGCTGCAATTTGCACTGATGTTGAATGGCGAACACGATGAACGTAATGCCATCATGAGTATTCATGCAGGTAGTGGTGGCGTCGATGCCCAGGACTGGGCAGAGATGCTGTTTCGCATGTATCTCCGCTGGGCAGAGCAGCACAACTTCCGCACCGAGGTGTACGAGTACAACGAGGGTGATGAAGCGGGCATCAAGAGCGCGACCATGGAAATCAGCGGACGTTATGTCTATGGTTACCTGCGTTCAGAAATTGGGACTCATCGTCTGATCCGCCTGTCACCTTTCGATGCCGCCCATCGCCGGCATACTTCATTCGCCAAGGTCGAAGTGTTGCCCGATATTGAGAATACGATTGAGATTATAATCCGACCCGAGGATATCGAGGTGGATACATACCGCTCGACGGGAGCAGGCGGGCAACATGTCAACAAGACCGACTCGGCAGTACGCATGCGCCATATTCCTTCAGGTATCGTCGTAACCTGCCAGAATGAACGCTCACAATTCCAGAATCGCGAGGTGGCCCTGAAACTGCTCAAGGCTCGTTTGTTTGAACGTGAAGTGAAGAGGCGAGAAGAGGAGACGGCTAAACTCAAAGGTGAGAATGTGCAGGCAGACTTCGGGACACAAATTCGCACGGTGACGGTCCATCCCTATAACATAGTCAAGGATCACCGCACAAATTATGAGACGAGCGATACCGAGGGATATTTGAACGGGGACGTTGATCCGTTCATCAATGCATACCTGCAAGCAAAGGCAGGTGGGGTAGCGATGGGAGTATAATAAAGAAAATATTCTTGTCAAACTTGACGTAAGTTGTGACACCTGTTATGCTTAGATCTAGAAGCAGGCATACATTGTTACAAGCTTAAACACAAGTACTTGTGAAAATGAAGATTTCTTCATGAGTATGCTGACACAAGAAGAAATTTGTGGTATGATAGCGGAGGAATAGGCCAATGTGTTACTGCTGTGGGGATGCGGATGCAGCGGCGGAGGCTCCCCTTCGGCTTACTTCATCGCCAGACCTCGCTTAGTTTTATGGTCAGGTAGGCGAATACTACCCTCTTCGAGAGAAGGAAGGAGGCGATTTCGTGGAGAATGCATTTCCCCGGTGTCGCAAATGTGGAGAAGGTGATCTGGTTCCGCTTTCGGATTTCGGCAGCCAGGGAGCTTCCATCGAGTACAAGGCCTGGGTCTGTACAAACCCGTCTTGCTTGTACAACATAAAGATCCGCAATGGTGATATCATCATTAATGAACCCATTAGCGATGGATCACTCCATTCGTATCGTAGCAACCGTCAATAGTTAAGTGACAAATTTCCTGGCGGCCTTGCGCTCGCCAGGAAATCTCACGTTCTTTAGAACGGTTTGTGATCAATTACGTTGTAAGGGAAACGAGGCAAAAGGCAGAAAGAACCTTTTTCCTTTTGTCTTTTATTTTGTCTAATCCAATCCCAAAAGGAACAGAAATAAATAAGGAGTTAAAGCTGACGTGCTCAATCGATTCTTTGGGCAGAAACAACGGGAAGAACAAAAACAAGACCCCACCATTACTCAAGAGCACGTAGGAGGTAGTTCTGCGCCCGAGAAGGGCTTCAATCCTTTTAAGAACAGCTTGAGCCGTACGCGCAAGCTGTTTGGTCGTTTAGGAGACACCCTTAAGCAAGACCATATCACAGATGAACTGTGGGATGAACTGGAAGAAGCACTCTTAAGCGCCGATGTTGGGCCAAGCACAACTACCTGGCTCATAGAACGTTTGCACCAACGTGTAGAGGCGGAACATATGCATACAGGCTCCCAGGTACAACAAGCCCTACGCGAAGAACTTGTCGCGCTACTTGGGAAACCGGCTCCATTACACTTTGCCAAACAGTCCCCCATCACCGTCATTCTGGTAATAGGTGTCAATGGTTCCGGTAAAACGACGAGTATTGCCAAAATGGCCTATCGTCTCAAAAAAGAGGGACATAACGTTATCCTGGCAGCCGCCGATACCTTTCGCGCCGCGGCCATCGATCAGCTCAAAATATGGGGCGACCGCGTAGGGGTGCCTGTAATCAGCCAGAATCCTGGTTCTGATCCTGGCGCAGTAGTCTACGATGCGATCCAGGCAGCAGGTACAAGAGGAAGCGATGTCGTAATCGTAGATACCGCTGGCCGCCTGCAGACCAAGTATAATCTGATGGAAGAGTTGAAGAAGATAAACAAGGTTATTCAGAAACTGCTTCCTGATGGTCCACACGAGTTGTTAGTGGTCATCGACGCAACCACAGGCCAGAATGCCCTCCTACAAGCTAGAAAATTTGCAGAAGATGTTGGACTGACCGGGGTGGTCATCACAAAATTGGATAGTACCGCTAAGGGAGGCTTTGCCTTCGCCGTCGCCGACGATTTAGGCGTCCCTATCAAATTTATCGGTACGGGAGAGAAGGTCGAGGACCTGGCTCCATTTGATCCACAAAGTTTTGTGGCTGCGCTATTCGCGCAAGATTGACCAGGAGGTAGTTCATGGCTAAAGAAGCTACTGATCCACCCAGCCCGGCATTCTCCAATAATCCGGGAAGGTCAGGTTTACCTTCAGGCAACCTGGTGGTCAAGTGCACGAAATGTAAAGAGATTCTGATCGCCCGGGAGTGGGAAAAGAACCTTAAGGTATGCACACGTTGTAACTATCACTTCAAGCTAAGTGCATATGAACGCATCGAACTGCTGCTCGATCCCGATAGCTTCGTGGAACTGGACGCCAATATTACCTCGGTTGATCCCCTGCATTTTGTAAGTCGCACAAAAGATGAAATCCAGGCATATGCCAGCAAGCTCGACGACGAACGCAAAAAGGTGGGTTTGAATGAGGCCGTGGTAATAGGCCATGCGACTATCGAAGAATTGCCCCTCGCGCTCGCAATCATGGATTTCCGCTTCATCGGCGGCAGTATGGGCTCTGCTGTCGGCGAAAAAATTACGCGAGCGATTGAACTGGGCATCGAAAAACGCGTGCCGGTGCTGATCTCTTCCGCATCTGGTGGTGCCCGCATGCAAGAGGGTCTATACTCACTCATGCAAATGGCGAAAACATCATCAGCGCTGGCAAAACTGGGCGAAGCTAAAATCCCTTACTTCAGTCTTCTGACTGACCCAACTACTGGGGGCGTTACGGCAAGCTTCGCTATGCTGGGCGATGTCACCCTTGCAGAGCCAGGAGCGCTGATCTGCTTCACGGGTCCTCGTGTAATTGAGCAGTTCATGCATGTAAAACCACCAGAGGTCAATTCCGAGTTCGTGCTCCAGCACGGTATGATTGACGCCGTTGTCCATCGACGTGACCTGCGACAGACACTGGCCCGATTGTTGCGATTGTATGTACCGAGCGTTATACAGCGGAACGCACAAGAGTTTGCACAGCAAATAGGTGAAAGCGATGGCATACGACCTGGAATTTGAGAAGCCGCTAGCCGAGCTAGAAAAAAAGATTATCGCGTTGCAACGCAAGGGTGAACGCCTGAAACCCGATGAGTACAAACAGTTACGGGAAGCAGAGCGTGATCTGCACCGGCGTACCGAGGAGATTTACAAAAACCTCTCGTCCTGGGAGACGGTACAGGTAGCCCGGCACAAAGATCGGCCCTATTCAGCGGATTATATACGTTTGATATGCGAAGATTTCTTTGAACTGCATGGGGACCGCTCCTTTAGCGACGATCACGCGATTCTGGCAGGTCCGGCCAAACTGGAAGATGAACATGTAATGCTCATCTGTCACCAGAAAGGTCGCGACATGAAGGAGAAGCAATTTCATAATCTGGGCATGCCGCACCCCGAAGGATACCGCAAAGCGGGCCGTTTAATGCAGCAGGCAGAGAAATTCGCTCTTCCCGTCATCTGCCTGATTGATACTCCCGGCGCATTCCCTGGCCTGGCAGATGAGGAGCGTGGTCAATCGGAGGCAATAGCGGCAAACATGTACCTCATGTCCCGCTTGCAGGTGCCGATTATCGCCGTTGTGATTGGCGAGGGTGGCAGCGGCGGCGCCCTAGCCATTAGTGTTGCCGATCGCATTTTAATGCTCGAGTACAGCATCTATACTGTCGCAATGCCAGAGGCATCCGCTTCGATTATGTGGCGCGACAAAGTGTACGCTCCTCAAGCAGCCGAAGCGATGCGCATTAGTGCCAAAGAGCTGAAGGCGCTTGAACTGATTGACGAAATGATACCCGAACCTCTGGGGGGAGCGCACCACAATTATCATCTAGCCGCCGATAATCTGAAGGGAGCGTTGCTGAGAAACCTGGGCGAACTTAAGAAATTGCCGGTGGATGAACTTTTAGAATTGCGCTACCAGAAGTTCAGGAATATCGGGGAATTTGGCGTAGCGTCGTAATTGTTTGAAGTGCAAAATATAGCAACAAGCAGCAAGCAATGCATGTTGACTTCCTGCATTCGATGCGGTATCATGCTACTCACAAGCCGGTGTGGCGGAACGGTATACGCGCTTGTCTCAAAAACAAGTCCCCGCAAGGGGTTGAGGGTTCGAATCTCTCCACCGGCATTGCCCGTCCACAGGTGTCCACCAACGTCCATTTCAAGCTCAAAATCCCTCTTTTTTGTCCACAGAAGTCCGCCAAAATCTGCTGTCATCTGCCGGTTTTGCTGTCACTTTTGCTGTCAACTTAAGCCGAGAAAATACGCTATACAGGCTGGTCTGTAGCCGTGGTGATTCATGAGAAAACCCGCAACGAGATAGTGCAGAATCACTATCTCGTTGCGGGTTCGTTGTCTTCAAAAAAGCATACTCTCAGAAACGAGACCCCTTTCTTTACCACCCTGTCACCCACACTTGACACCATTACGCTAACACATAACGCCGCGCTGCTTTCTGGCCTGTGCCTTTTAACCTTCCACGTTCTATTAATGTCTCTAAATCTCTGTGAGCTGTTCGATCTGAAACTCCTGTTAATTGCCTGTAGATGCTATTCGTGATAAAGCCATATTTCTGAACATACTCTATTGCTTGTGTCAACCTGCGCTCTCGTTGATCAGACTGATTCTGTGTAAGTATTTCGGGCTGAGCAGCCTCATGGTCTTCCCAAAGAGTCCCTGCATATTGTGGTTGCTGTTGCGGAGACATCAAGGCCGGGGCCTTACGAAAGGTCACCAAAAATTCACTCATTTCTCGAAACTGTGGCCCAGGAAGCCCCATGCGTTTCGTCTCATCCAACATAAACCTGATACCGCTTCCTAGGCGCTCCATGTATCCAGGAATCTCCTTGAGCAAATTCGCAAGCGTGGGATTGCGTAGCTTTGATTGCACTTCTCCCCGTTCCATTTGTTCAACTGTGATCCCAGGCAACAGTAAGCCTGGGCTGTGTATCTCTACCCGATCAGGATAACAAAAGACGCGTACGCTCTCGCCGCGTTTACTATAATCGCGATGCACCACGGCATTGATGACAGCCTCTCGCAAGACCTCAAGAGAATACTCTGGTATATCAATACGCTTAAAACCCTCCACTTTGGCTCCCACTGCTATATATCTACTCAGAAATAGCTCTGCTCCATCTATCAACTCCTGAAGCGTTCCTGTAATAATTCTCCGATCGGCATATCTACTGGCGCCAATCGTTTCACGAAACAACACACACGCCACATCGCTTTGGATAATATGCTCTTGAGGATAAGAACCGAAGAACAACATACCGGCATTGGTAGGAACCACCTTGTCATCACTCGTCATGACAGCGCACTCCATCCCAATCAACACCCGTTCTAGATCTTTGAAACGACTGGCTTGACGATGGTTCGCTGAGCGCCGTGCCACATATGCCTTGACTTTTTCTAGATCGATGTCCTCCATGGTCGCATTACGAACAGGCTGATGTTCCCAATCCACCAAACCCCGGTCATTCGCCATTTCGAGCAATTCTGACAAACCTAAGGAAACGGTATGGGTACCACGTCTCACCCAATAAATCCCATGAGCCTGATACACTGGCCCATGACTTGGCTTGACAGTGGCGACAACGAGTTTCTTCCCGGATACCGTATAAATTTCCGGCTCAGGAGGATCTAGCACGAGTTCGGGCTTGATCATTTGCCGAGCCGCCCGTAATATCACATCCAGCGTCTCACCAATACGATGATCAGGTATTCCCACAATTTCATGCTTAGCATCCTTGACACCGAGAATAATCATGCCACCCTGGGCATTAGCCATACCACATAAACGTTCAGCCATCTCCACTGCTCGAGGGGCAGCTACCTTTAACTCGACCGTATTCGTCTCTCCACCTTGAATAAGCTTCTTCAGTTCCATCTCATTCAGTTGCATCATAACACCCTCTTTACATACGTATCCGTATCTGAAGCGCCCTCATTGTAGCATATGTAATAGGTTTCTCATGGGAAATGGCGGATGGATGGCGGATAGTTGGCGGATGGATGGCGGAAGTGACGAATATTAGCAGGAAATAGCTCTTCTTACCTCGTTGAGGCTGCCACTCTGAACGGGCAGGCCATGAAGAGAACTTGTTTTAGAACGACACGCCTCGGCCAGGAACGTCGAGGTGTGTCGGCATCGAGGAGGTCAAACGCACGAAGGAAGGCCAGGAAATACTTGACCTGCTTATCGAGCGTCTTCCAGAAAGGCTGAGTCCATGGCAGGTGGCAGCTACTTTTGACAAGAATTATCATACAACCCGCTCCTTGCAGCGTAAGATTGAAGCAGTTGGCGAGATCCGGCGCATCAACAATCACTCTGTTGCCATTCCAAGGGATATCTCCCGTAATCACTGTAATCAATCAGTGGCTTCAGAACTGCGACCTGCCGATCAGATGGCACGCTCTGAGGAGTCTTTCCCATCTACAACTGATTACGTTGATTACGCTGATTACACTGAGGTGAGTGTTTCATCAAATGTTTTCCAGACACATAGCATTCCTCCTCTACTGGCGGATTCTTTGCAGTTCCCAGCAGCACCAGAATATCTTCTCTCTTAAAGGGAAGTCATGCAAGATGCTCAAGATCATCGAGACGTTGATGTAATCAATCGTCATCAGTGTAATCAATCGATGTCTTCAACAACACAAGCTGGAGATCACATTCAGCAGCGTTCCACAATATGCAGTGATTACGCTAATGACCCTTGATACATCAAACGTGTCCCAGACGCTCAAGATCATCAAGATATTGCCGTAATCAACGTAATCAATCGGAACATTCATGTCCACAG
>Ga0209648_10002407_pt1 | contig 15510 bp, 18 predicted proteins | sample GraSoi2013_115cm_FD_185830 | JGI IMG/M metagenome (GOLD analysis project Ga0209648, IMG submission 185830) | Grasslands soil microbial communities from the Angelo Coastal Reserve, California, USA - Sample 9_17_2013_115cm (SPAdes) (version 2) | ecosystem: Environmental > Terrestrial > Soil >...
GCCGCGTTTGGAAAAGCCGCGCATGTCACGTCGCTCGCCATCCGCTCGCCGCGCCAGATCGTGCATTACATGGAGACGCGCGCTGCGTGGTCGGCTTACGATCCTGCCGATGACGTCGTCGCCGTCACCTTCGCGTCGCAGGGCGTGCAGGTCCCGCACCGCCTGATGTGCGAGCGCGTGCTCAACGTTCCGACGGACAAGCTGCGGTTGATCACAGAGGACGTGGGCGGCGGCTTCGGCCCAAAATTTCCCATCACTGCCGAATCGACCCTGATCGCCTGGGCAACGCGCAAGCTGCAGCACGGCCTGCGCTGGACCAGCGATCGCGCCGAGCTGTCGCTGTCCGACAGTCACGCGCGCGACCTTGTGGCGAGCGCCGAGCTGGCGCTCGATGCCGCCGGCAAGTTCCTCGGCTTGCGGGTCAAGGCGCAGGCCAACTTCGGCGCCTATGTCTCGATGGTCGCTCCGACCATTCCGACGACTGGACTGGCCAAGGTGATTTCCGGGCTCTACCGCATCCCGGCCATTCGCATCGACTTCGACTGCGCCTTCACCAACACCGTGCCGGTCGACGCCATCCGCGGCGCCGGCAAGCCCGAGGCGCTGTTCCTGCTCGAACGCCTTTTGGACATCGCCGCCCACGAGACCGGCCGCACGCCGGTGGAGCTGCGCCGCCTCAACCTGCTCAAGGCCGACGAGATGCCTTACGCGACGGCGAGCGGCTACACCTATGATGCCGCCGATTGCGTGAAGCTGTTCGAGACCGCGCTGAAGGCCGCCGACCAGGCCGGCTTCGCCAGCCGGCGCGCCGCCAGCGAGGCCAGAGGCCTGCTCCGGGGCCTGGGCCTTTCCTGCCATCTCCACGGCACCGGCGGCGTCGCCGACGAGCATGTCGTGGTCGAGGTCGAGCCCGACCGGCTGGTCGCCAGGCTCGGCACGCAGAGCCAGGGCCAGGGCCACGAGACGGTGTTCGCGCAGATCCTGGCGGAATCCTTGGGCGTGCCGGTCGAGCGCATTGAAATCCGCCAGGGCGACACGCGGAGCATCCCGCGGGGCGGCGGCACCGGCGGCTCGTCCTCGACCATCATCAGCGGCACGACGCTGCGGCGCGCCGCTGACGTGGTGATCGAGCGCGGCCGCAGCCTTGCCGCCGAGCGGCTGGAGTCGGCGGCCGTCGACATCGCCTATCGCGACGGCGCTTTCGAAATCGTCGGTACCGACCGGCGCATCGGCCTGTTCGAGCTGGCGGCTAGAAGGCCGTTCGCGGGCGACGCCGTGTTTGGTGACAAGCTCGGCGACAAGATCGAATCCTTTCCCACCGGTGTCATGGTCTGCGAGATCGAGGTCGATTCCGAGACCGGCGAGGTGCGCGTAGACCGCCTGACCGCGGTCGCCGATTGCGGCATCGTCGTGAACCCGGTCCTGCTGGCCGGCCAGATGCACGGCGGCATCGTGCACGGCCTCGGCAATGCGCTGATGGAGGATGCCGTCTACGACGAGGCGACCGGCCAGTTGCTGAGCGGAACGCTGATGGATTACGCCCTGCCACGGGCCGACGACGTGCCCGAGCTCAGGGTCGAGACCATCGTCACCCCCTCGCCCAACAATTTTCTCGGCCTGAAGGGCGTCGGCGAGCTGCCGACCAACGGCGCGCCGGCGGCGATCGCCAACGCCATCCTCGATGCGCTGCGCCCGCTCGGGGTGCGCCATCTCGACATGCCGATCACCGCGCAAAAAGTGTGGCAGGCGCTTAATGACCTGCCCGTGTCATCCTGAGCGAAGCGAAGGATCTCATGCCCGTAGAAGCGGCGATGAGATCCTTCGCTGCGCTCAGGATGACATGATCGCCGATGCCGCGGCGATCGTGACGGCGTGGCGGATCAACGTTCGCGCAGATCCTTGAGCGCCAGCGCAATCGCCTCGCGCGTTTCGGCGGGTTGCCGGCCGATCGCCGCGCCGAGCTGACGGAGCTGACGGCGCAAGGTATGCACCTGGTCGACAAGGTCGATCACCGTCTCGACCGACTCGTCATCGAAGCCCATCTCGTCGACCAACTCGGCGAGCAGGCGGGCGCGCGCCACGTCGACGGTCTCGAAGACCCAGGCGTCGCCCTCGGCGCTCGGCCGCAGCAGGCCGCGTTCCACCCAGCGCTCGACATGGACAGTGGTGAGCCGGCCGTGCACGCGCAGCAGGTCGTCGAGGCTGGTCATGCGAACTGCTCCATCGCCTTGCGCGGGTCCTGGGCGCGGCCCGCCTCCCACTTCTCCAGGAATTCCTTCAAGGCGGCGTCGGCTTGCTCGGGCAGCACGACCTTGAGCTTGACGTACTGATCGCCGCGTTGCTTCGACTTGCGGTCGAGCAGGCCGCGGCCTTTCAGCCGGAGCGAGGTGCCGGTGTTGGAGCCCGCCGGGACAGCCAGCATGACCGGCCCGCCCACGGTCGGCACGCGGATCCTGCCGCCCAGCACTGCCTCGGTCAGCGTCACCGGCACCTCGACATGGATGTCGTTGTCGCGCGCCTCGAAGAAGGCGTGCGGATCGACATGGATCTCGACATAGGCGTCGCCCGGCGGACGGCCCTTGGCGCCGGGCATGCCCTGCCCCTTCAGCCGCAAGGTCTGGCCGTCGACGGCACCCTCGGGGATGTCGATGTCGAGGGTCTTGCCGTCGGGCAGGTTGACGCGCTGCTTGCCGCCGCGCGCCGCCACCAGGAACGGCACGCGCAGGCTATAGGTGACCGGCAGGCCGCCCATGTCGAAGCCCCTGCCCTCGCCACCGCGGAACGAAAAGCCGCCGTTGCGTCCGCCGCGCTGGCCGAACATCTCGGAGAAGATGCCGCCCATGTCGACGAAGGATTCGTGGGCGCCGGCGCGCTCGTACTTGGCGCCGTCGAAGCCGCCCGCCTGGTCGCGGTAGAAGCCGCGCGGCGGCACTTCCTGGCCGGTGGCGTCGATCTCGCCGGCGTCGAAGCGGCGGCGCTTCTCGGGATCCGACAGGATGTCGTTGGCCTGCGAGATTTCCTTGAACTTGGCCTCGGCTACCTTGTCGCCGGGGTTGAGGTCGGGGTGGTGCTTCTTGGCGAGCTTGCGGAACGCCTTACGGATGTCGTTGTCCGAGGCGGTCTTGGCAACGCCAAGGACGGAATAGGGATCGCTCATAACCGGCAAATGTGATGTCAATTCAGGCTGTTGCAAGCCCCCTGCCGTTCACGGCATCGGCGAAAAGCCGGTATTTGACGCTGTCGACCGACAGTTCGCGGGCCCAATTGACGAGATCGCCCCACGGATCGTTGAGCTTGCCCAGTCCCGCGACCACCGCCACCACCGTGCCGACATCGATGCGACCCGCCACCGCCAGCCAGCCGCCGCCGCCCAGCGCCACGGCGACGGCGAATGCGTACATCAGGTTCATCGCCAGGTTCATCGAATACTTGATCTTGTAGATGCCCATGTTGAGAGCGAAGACGCGCTGGATGCCCGCGTCGGCAGGCGCGCCGGTATCGACGATACCGCCGCTCACCTCGCGCAGAGTCTTGATGCGCTCACCGGCACGGCGATTGATGGCCTGCTGCATCGGCGGCACGAACAGCATCTGCGGCAGCAGGAAGGCGGCGCACAGCACCAGCGTCCAGGGCTCGAGGTAGGTCATGTAGCCGATCACGCTCACCAGGATGCCGGTCTGCAGCAGCGGCTCGGAAATCGCCACGCCGACGAAGCCGCCGATCGGCTCGGCTTCGGCCACGACCATCGCGGTATGGGTGCCGACCTCATCGGCGTCGTCGGTGACGGCCATCCGGCCGTCGGCGTCATGGAGGGTGCGCCGCAGCGTGCGCACGGCATCCTCGCTCACCCAGCCGCGATAGACGTTGAGTGCAAGCTTGAAGCCCTGTTCGAGGACCGCGACGCCGGCATAAGCGATGGCGAGCCACAGGATGGTGCGGGTGGCGCCATTCTTGATCGCGTCGTTGACGATGCGCCGCTGCAGCTCGAGCGGCACGGCGCTCAGCCCGAACACCGCCGCCGACAGCGCCGCGAGGCCGAGCTGGTGGACGCCCGAGTTGCGGATCACATAGCCGATGATCGTCCGCGGCAGGAGGGGCCGGTCCATCCGTGCTAAACGCAGTCGGCAGGCGGACGTTCCGCTGGGCGCGCGCCACTCCAGTGGCGCGATCTTCTCTTGCCGCAACAAGACGCGCGACTGGAGTCGCGCGCGCCCAGCGGCTCTAAAGGCCGAGCACCGCCTTGGCGATGATGTTGCGCTGGATCTCGTTGGAGCCGGCGTAGATCGTCGAGGCGCGGTTGTTGAGATAGAGCGGCATGGCCGTGATGCCCCATTCCGGCGCCACGGTGGGCGCGTTGTGGCCCAGCAGGCGGGCTTCCGGCTCGAAGGGCGCGGCATACCAGGCCAGCGCCTCGACGCCCAGATGGTCGAGCTTCTGCAGGGTCTCGCTGCCGCGGATCTTCATCGCCGAGGAGACCGCGCCGGGATTCTTGCCGCGGCTCAGGTCGGACAGGACCTGCATCTCGATCATCTCCAGCGCCTGCACTTCCATCTCGGCCTCGGCCAGCCGCTCGGCAAAGCCGCGCTCGCCGAGCAGCCGACCGGAACCGTCGGCCGGCTCTTCGCGCGCGATGCGCCTTATGTCCTCGATACGGGCATAGAGGTTGGGCGTATAGGCATCGCCGCCGCGCTCGAACTCGAGCAGGTACTTGGCGACCGTCCAACCGGCATTCTCCGGCCCGATGCGGTTGGCGACCGGCGTGCGCACATTGTCGAAGAAAACCTGGTTGACCTCGTGGTCGCCGGCCAGGGTCAGGATCGGCGCCACGCTGAGGCCGGGGGTCTTCATCGAATCGATCAGCACGAAGGAGATGCCGTCCTGCGGCTTGCCTTCGGTCGAGGTCCGCACCAGGCAGAACATGTGGTCGGCGACATGCGCGCCGGTCGTCCAGATCTTGGTGCCGTTGATGACGTAGTCGCAGCCGTCGCGCACCGCGCGGGTTTTCAGGCTGGCCAGATCGGAGCCCGAGCCCGGCTCGGAGTAGCCCTGGCAGAACATGATGTCGCCCGCCACGATCGCTGGCAGGTACTTCGCCTTCTGCTCGGGCGTGCCGTATTTCATGATCACAGGTCCCACCATGCGGATGCCCATGGCGAAGAGGCGCGGCGCGTCGGCCGTCGTGCATTCCCTCGAGAAGATGTAGCGCTGGGTGGCGCTCCAGCCCGTGCCGCCATGCTCCTCGGGCCAACTCGGCGCCGACCAGCCGCGCTGGGCCAGCACCTTGTGCCAGCGCACACCGGCTGCAATATCGGCGAACACGCCGCCCGTCTTGCGGCCGGCCTCGCGCAGATCCTCGCTCAAATTTTCGTCAAGGAAACGGCGGACCTCGTCGCGGAAGGCTTCGTCCTCGTGGCTGAGCGCTAGATCCATGGGCTTCCTCCGGCCAACCCGTCCGACGGGCGGCTTCCCCGGAGGCTAGCGGCCGGCGCGGCGGGACGTCCAGAGCAAGGCTGACATTGGCTTCCGACGAGCGGTACACTTCCGCGCCAGCGTCCTGAGCCGTCAGGCGAAGGATCTTTCGGCGGCACGAAAGGTGCTTCGCTTCGCTCAGCATGACAACATTGGTTGGAGGCCGGCCATGCGTGTGCTGTTGGTCCTGCTTACCCTCCTCCTGTTCGCCGCCCCGGCGGCCGCACAGGACAAGAAAGAAGTCGACTTGGCGCTTGCCATGGCGATCGACATTTCCGGCAGCATCGACCCCGACGAGGCCCACCTGCAGCGCGAAGGCTACGTCCAGGCCTTCCGCGACCCGGTGATCGTCAAGGCGATCCTGGGCGGCAGCAACGGCCGCATCGCCGTCGCCTACTATGAATGGTCCGACGCCTGGGTGCAGCGGATCCTGATCGACTGGACGCTGCTCGACTCCGAGGCGTCGATTGCGGCCTTCGCCAGCCGCCTGGCCGCCGCGCCGATCTCGATCGCGCGCCGCACCTCGATCAGCGGCGCCATCCGCTACGCCATCCCGTTGTTCGGCCGCAGCCCCTACGAGGCCGAGCGCAAGGTGCTCGACATCTCGGGCGACGGCTCGAACAACGACGGCGCGCTGGTCACCGACATGCGCCACGAGGCGCTGAAGGAGCGCATCGTCATCAACGGGCTGCCGATCATGAACGACCGGCCCAACCCGTTCGGCTTCCCGAGCGAAGAGGACCTCGACAAGTACTACCTGGCCTGCGTCACCGGCGGCCCGCGCTCCTTTGTCGAGGTCGCGCGCAACTTCGAGGACTTCCCCCGCGCCGTGCGCAAGAAGCTCCTGCAGGAGGTGGCCGACATCGGCCCGCGCTACGATTTCGACATCGGCGGCCTCGGCAGGCTTCGCGACGGCACGCAGCTCGCGCAAAGCAACAATAGCGGAAGCGGCCGCCGAGTGGTGCGGAGCGACGACGACTACACCAAGTTCGTGCGGCCCGAGTACGAGCTCGGCTGCGACATCGGCGAGCGGCGGTCCCGCGAATTCTGGCAGCGCCGCTTCGGCGTCACGCCGGACTGAGGACTTGGGCCCTCCAACCATCCACCGGCACTGACATGGGACGGTCACTGCGGTGCAACAACGTCCTCCTAGGGTAGCCGCGCGCCGCGCCGGCCGCGACGCCCACCCTCACGGAGGTCACCATGGCCAAAGACAAGATCATCGAGCATCACAACGCCGCGGCGGAGCATCATGAGCACGCCGCCAAGCACCATCGCGAGGCCGCCAAGCATCACGACGCGGACTCGCCCGAAAAGGCCGCGCACCACGCTCATTCGGCGCACGGTCATTCGTCGCATGCCGCGCACCATGCCGGCGAGGCGAGCAAGCATCACGCCGAGCACCACGGCAAGCACTGAGACGAGTTAGCAAGGTTCGCGGGCCGTCGCGGCGCCCGCGAACCCGTCAACGCACGCGCATCGCTGTCCGCAGGCCGTCGAGCCGTCACCGATTGTTTACTCATATTTTGTAGCGTTCGATCCAAAAACGTGCGTTGATGGCGCATGGGCCGCCTGAAAGCCTTCGACGAGGACGAAGTCCTCGACCGCGCCGTCGATTGCTTCTGGCTGCGCGGCTACGCGGCGACCTCGGTGCGCGACCTGGCGGAGCGCATGGGCATCGGCGGCGCCAGCCTCTACAACGCCTACGGCGACAAGCGCGCCCTCTTCATTACCGCGCTGGCGCGCTACGCCGACCGCTCGATGCGCGAGCGCATCGCCCGGCTGGAGAAAAGCGGGCGGCCGAAGGAGGCGATCCGCGCGTTTCTCGCCGAGATCATCGACCGCTCGCTCGCGGACCCCGACCGCAAGGGCTGCCTGCTGGTCAATTCCGCGCTCGACGTGGCGCCGCACGACGCCGCGATCGGCCGCGTCGTCGCGAATTATCTCGGCGAGCTCCGGGCCTTCTTCCGCCGCAACCTCGAGACCGCCCGCGCCGCCGGACGGGTGCCGCGACAAACCGATCCGGACGAACTCGCCGGCCATCTGCTGGGCGTCGTGCTGGGCGTTCGCGTGCTGGCGCGCACCGGCGCCGATCGAGCGCAGCTCGAAGCGGTCGCCCGGCCGGCGCTGCGATTGCTCGACCTGCCGCGCCGCAGAGCGCCCTCCCGGAGCGCCCGCGCGTGACCGGTCGCGCACCGACCATCGAGCGCCTCAACGTCGAGGCGCTTTCCACGCTGCCGGACGAGGCGCCGGTCGTGATGCTGAATCTGATGCGGTTTCGCGAGAAATCACTCGACGGCAAGGGCAGCGGCTGGGACGCCTACCTGCGTTACAGCGCGCTCACTATCAAGCTCATCAAGGCGCGCGGCGGCACGATCACCTGGACCGGTACGGCGGAGGCGGTGGCGCTCGGCGTGGCTAAGGACAATCCCTGGGACTACGTCGCCTTGGTCCGTTATCCCTCGCGCGCCGCGTTCATCGACATGATGACATCGCGCGAATACGCGCGAGCGAACGTCGAACGCGAGAACGGATGCGCGGCGCACACGATCATCGCCATCCGCGAGACCTACAACAAGCTGGCCCCGACAAAGGAGTAGACCATGTCACTGGAAGACAGACTGGCAGCGATACGCGCGGCAAGCGCCGGCCGCATCCCGGCGGACCGCCAGGCCATCATGCATCGCGCCACCGAGGATCTGCGCAAGTCGGGCATCCTCGACCGCATCGTGCCGGTCGGCGCCCGAGCGCCGGACTTCGAGCTCGCCAACCATGACGGCCGCCGGGTCTCCTCGGCCGAGCTTTTGGCCGGCGGACCGACGGTCCTGTCGTTCTTCCGAGGATCCTGGTGACCCTACTGCCGGCATGAGCTGGAGGCTCTGCAAAGCGTTTACGCCGACATCGCGGGCCTCGGTGCCTCGCTTGTCGTGATCTCGCCCGAACTGCCGGAACGCACGGCAGCCATGGCGGTCCAGCTGAAACTCACTTTCCCGATCCTGTGGGATGAGCAATCGCAGGTCGCCGAAGCGTTCGGCCTGGCCTTCACCCTACCCGACGACCTGAAGGCGGTGTATCTCGGCTTCGGCAACGACCTCGCCATCCGCAACGGCGATCCGGCCTGGCGCCTGCCGGTACCGGCGCGGTTCGTGATCGACGCCGGCGGCATCGTGCGCTCGGTCCAGGCCGATCCCGACTATACCTATCGGCCGGAGCCGGAAACCACCGTCGACGCCCTGCGCAAGGTCGTCGGCGCCTGATGCCTATGCCATCGGATAGTCGTAGCGGATGAAACCCGCGAAGCGCGCGACCTTGTCGTAGAGGATTCGGGCGCGCGTGTTGTCCTGCTTGGTGAGCCAATAGTAACCTCGATCAGCGCCCGCGCCGCGCCCTGGCCGCGCACCGTCTCGTCGACGAACAGGTCGGCGAGATAGCAGACGTCGTCGAACCAGATGCTGGTCTGGAACATGTAGTGGGCGATGCCGACCAGTCGGCCGTCGAGACGCGCGGCGAGGCCATGCGTCGCCTCGCCCTTCATCAGCCGGCGCCAGGTGCGGTCGTAATCGGCATCGGGCAGCACCCTCTCATAGAAGGCGTTGTAGCCCACGGCGAGCGGCTGCCAAGCCTGCCGGTCTGTGTCGCTGAGCGGCGTGATCTCGATCATGCCGCCTTGTAGCTTAGGGGTTCAGGCCGAGACCAGCGTTTTGAACCCGCCGTAGCTCATGCGCTTTATGCTGAACGGCATGACCTTGGGCATCTTCAGTAGCCGCTTGTCGGCCATCACCTTGGCATTGACCTTGTCACGGTGGGCGCGCGACTTGAAGACGATCCAGGAGAACACGACGGTCTCGCCGGCCTTGGGCTTCACCAGCTTGGTAAAGGGCAAGCCGAACTTGACCGCGAGGTCGTCGCCCACGCTTTCGCGATAGGCGAGCGCGCCGTGCGTCAATCGATCCCCCGGCCATCGCAGCCCGGCTTAGGCGTGCGCGCCGCCCGCTTCGGATAGGACCGGCAAGGCCACGAGACGCCTGGCCGCGAAGTCGAGGAAGGCATCGATCTTGGGCGCCCGGTGGGTGCGGCCCTTGGTGACGAGGTGAACGGGCAACGGCGGCCGCTCGAAGGCCTGCAGCAGGCGCACCAGCCGGCCGGCCGCCAGCTCGTCGGCCACCTGGTAGGACAGGAGCTGGGCGATGCCGCGCCCCTCGCGCGCCGCGCGCAACCGGGTCTCGACGTCGTCCGCCCGCAGCCGTCCGTTGAGCCTCGGCGGCGCGCCGCGACGGGCGCCGGCGAACTGCCACTCGGTGTTGCCGCGCAGCGTGCCGAGCAGCGCCTCGTGATGCGTCAGCTCGGCCGGCGTGCGGGGCGTGCCGCGGCGCTTGAGATAGGCCGGGCTCGCCACCCACAGCCGGCGCACATGGCCGACCCGTCGCGCCGACAGCGCCGAATCGGCCAGCGGGCCGATGCGCAGCGCGACGTCGACGCCCTCCTCGATCAGGTCGATGTTGCGGTCGCCCAGCAGCAACTCGACCTCCACGCCGTCATGGGCGTCGAGGAAGCGGGCGACGATCGGCGCGATGTGGCGGCGGCCGAACTGCACCGGGGCGGTGATGCGCAGCAAGCCGCGCACCGGCGCGTCGGGCGCCCCCGCGGTCGCGGCCTCGTAGTCGGCGACCAGCGTGCGCGCCCTGTCGTAGAGCGCGCGGCCGGCCTCGCTCGGCGCCAGCCGGCGGGTCGTGCGGTCGATCAGGCGGAGGCCAATGCGGTCCTCGAGGGAAGCCAGCGCCCGCGTGACGGCGGGCGGCGAACGGCGCAGGCGCGACGCTGCCCGCGCCAGGCTGCCCTCCTCGACGATGCGCACGAAGATCGCCAGCTCGTCCAGACGGTCCATGCGATTATTCCAATAAATGGAAGGGTGATTTATACATTGCTCAGCTTAACGGCGCAATCGCCGACGCCTATCATGAACACATGACGATCCGGAGGACCGACATGCTTACGGGAAGCTGCCTTTGCGGTAGCGTCGCCTACGAAGCCGACGCGCCGCTCGAGCGCATCGTGCACTGCCATTGCCAGACCTGCCGCAAGACGCATGGCGCGGCCTTCTCGTCGGTGACGGCGGTGCCGCGCGAAAAGTTCCGCTGGGTCCGCGGCCAGGAACTTTTAGGCGCTTTCGAATCCTCGCCCGGCAAGTTCCGCCGCTTCTGCACAAGATGCGGCTCCCACGTCATGGCCGAGCGCACCGCGCAGCCCATGGTCCTGCTGCGGCTGGGCTGCCTCGATACGCCGGTCTCCGACCGGCCGCAGGTCCATATCTGGCGGTCCGACGCGGCCCCCTGGTACGACCCCAAAGTGCCGATTCCCGAGAAGGCGGAGGGCCTCACATGAGCCCGCAAGACGGTTCAGGCTTCCTGTCGTTCCACCAGGACGAGCTGGCGGCGCAGAGCCTGACCGGACAAGGCGCCGGGCGGGCCGCCATCCGGCCCTTCATGCCCGATCAGCACCGCGCCTTCTTCGCGCTGCTGCCCTATCTGTTCACGGCCACGCTCGATGCCCGCGGCTGGCCCATGGCCTCGCTGTTGACCGGCGAGAAAGGTTTTATGCAGTCGCCCGACCCCGCGACGCTCCACATCGCCGCCCTGCCCGCGGCCGACGATCCGGCGGCGCCCGGGTTCGTCACGGGAGCGGAAATCGGCCTGATCGGACTCGATTTCACCACACGGCGGCGCAACCGCGCCAACGGCCGGGTGATCGCGGCAGCCGACGGGCTGACCGTACGGATCGCCCAGAGCTTCGGCAATTGCGCGCAATACATCCAGACCCGCACGCCCGTGCCGCGCGCTGCGGCTCAAACGCGCCGCGAGGAGCTGGGCGGACTCGATGAGGCGGCACGGGCGCTCGTGGCTTCGTCGGACACGTTCTTCGTCGCCAGCCGGTCGCGGCCCGAGGTGGGCGCCGAAGGCGGGCTCGACATGTCGCATCGCGGCGGCCGCCCGGGCTTCGTCGGCGTGCATGGCGACACGCTCGCCGTCCCCGACTTCCGCGGCAACCGCTTCTACAACACGCTGGGCAACCTTTTGGGCGATCCGCGCGCCGGCCTGATCTTCATCGACTTCGCTTCGGGCGACATCCTGCAACTCCAGGGCACGGTGACGATCGACTGGCACTCAAACGGCGGCCCCGCCGGCGCCGAGCGCCTGTGGCGGGTGAAGGTCGAGCGCGCCTGGCGTCGTCGCGGCGCCTTCCCCTTCACCTGGACGTTCGGCGACTACGCGCCGACGACCTTAAAGACGGGGGCCTGGTGACGGCCGCTCCCGGGCTGCGCGATCCCACCGACCAAGCTTGGCTGCGGCTTCATAGGTATGGCCGAGGTAATCCATGACCGCGTCGTCGGGTGAGGAAGCCTGACGAACCGAGTCGTGCGGCAGGATGAACTGGCCCAGGTCGCTGTCGTAGTAGGTCAAGGGAGTCATCGGAGCGTCGGCGAAACCCGCCGGCTCGGGGTAGGCATAGCTGAAGAAGGCCGGCCGGCCGAAACCGCCATTGCCCGGCCAGAACCCGCAACTGCTGACTTCGTGCGAGTAGGCTTCCTGCATCACCCAGCGACCGAGATTGGGCGAATCGCTCTCAAGCAGAGGCGCCGTGCGTCCCGAGAAGCGCGTGACCGCGAGGTCGAAACTTCCCCAGAAGAAGTGCACCGGGCTCACCTTGCCGAGGAATTGCGAGCGGAACAAAGTGAAGAGGCGATTGACCTGCACGAGCGTGCGCCAAAACCGGCCGACATATTCCGGATCGTACGAGCCGTGCTCCCTGTCCTGGTCGAAGGCGATGGCGCCTTCGATCTCGACCGGCATGGTCCAGATCCTGGTTTCCAACCCAAGGCTTCGCAGCCGGCCCATGACCTCGATGTAGAAGTCGGCAACGCTTCGCAGGCCGAGCGCAAAAGCCTCGATCTCGCCGTTGCTCGTGCGAATCTCGAGCTTGTGGTCGATGAAATCGAAGTCGATCTGAAAGCTTTTGGCGCCATAGGGAATCGGCGACGTCGTCAGTCCTCGACTGGTTACATAGAGCGGCACCTGCCACCAATGATTGACCATTGGCGCGTGGGCGAGGCGGATCTTGCCGACCACCTGGGTCCACAGATGAAGCGTCGCGCATGTGTCCGCCCAGGCCGACAGGGGCAGGTCGGGCCAATCGCTCGAGGCGGATTGGTTTGGAGGACGCTCGATCATGGCTCTCTGGCGCGCTGACGCAGGCGCGCAACCATCGCCTCGAGCGCAAGCACGTAGGAATTCACGCCGAAGCCCGCAATCATGCCGACCGCGGCCTCGGCGGTGACCGAGCCGTAGCCACGCTTCTCGATGTTGGTCACGTGGATCTCGATGGCCGGCGCGCGGATCGATTTCAGGCAGTCGCGCAGGGCGTGGCCGGCGTGCAGAAAGCCCGCCGGGTTGAACAGGATGCCGTCGATCCCGGCGCGATCGGCCTTGTAGATCGCCGTGACCGCCTCGCCTTCGGTATTGGTGTAGAAGATCTCCAGTGCCACATCGAGGCTGCGCGCCTGCCGGCGCAAAATAGCATCCAGTTCCTTGGCCATGGTCGTTCCATAGAGCTCGGGCTGACGGTGGCCCAGATACTCCATGTTGGCGCCCTGGAGCAGCAGCAGCTTCATCGATGCCTCAATACCGAGGCGGTACCTCGAAAGACCGCCGTCTACGCCCGATCAACTTAGAACAATTCTCGCTGGAACTAAAATCTTCGCAAAGCCCGTCCGATCCGGCTCGAGCCGGCATCGATCTCCTCGTCGGTCCAGGCGGCAAAGCCCAGAAACAACCCTTGTTGGTTGGCCCGTCCGATGAAGTGACTCGACAACGGCCGCGCCGTGACGCCCGCCTCGGCCAGCCGCGCGCAGAGACTCCGGTCGTCCTGTCGCCGGCGACAGCGCGCCAGGAGCTGCATTCCCCCCGCCGGCGGATCGATCACAAAAGTGTCCAGCGTCTCCGCCGTCAGCGCCTGCACCATGCGATCGCGCCGCCCGCGGTAGATGCGGGTCATGCGGCGAATGTGAGCCGCATAGGCACCCTCCTCCATGAACTCCGACAAGGCGTCCTGCAGGGTCGCCGACACGAGCTGCCCGGTGTGGCGCTGCGCGCGCTCGAACGTCTCGACCAGGCTCTCCGGCACGACCGTGTAGCCAACGCGAATATCGGCCAGCATCACCTTGGAGAAGGTGCCGACGTAGAATACGCAGGCTGCCTGGTCGAGGCCCTGCAGGGACGCCACGGGTCTTCCCTCGTAATGAAACTCGCTGTCGTAATCGTCCTCGATCAGCACGGCGCCGACAGACGCCGCGAAGCGCAGCAGCTCCATTCGCCGGTCGACCGGCATCAGCCGGCCGGTCGGATATTGATGCGACGGCGTGACGAAGACGAGCCTTGGCCTGTCCCTGCGGCCAGCCAGCACCAGGCCGCCGCGGTCGAGAGAGACGCCGGCGACGCGGGCTCCGACCGCTTCAAGCGCCACACGGGCGCCGCCATAGCCCGGGTTCTCGAGCCACGCGAGCGCCCCGACGTCCAAGGTCACCCGGGCGATCAGCTCGATCGCCGCCTGCGCCGACGGCGTGACGATGATTTGCCGCGGCTCGGTCCTGACACCCCGGTGCTCGATGAGATGGCGCGCCAGGGCCTGCTGCAACGCCGGACGGTTGGGCGCGCTGCCGCGCCCATGGGCGCTGCGCGCGGCGCGGCGCAGGCATCGACCCCAAACGTCATGCGGAAACGCCCGCGCGTCGGCCAGGCCGGGAACGAACGGGCGAGCCGCGGCTTCGCTGGCAAACGGCCAGCCCGCCTGGCCGATACGGCGCGCCCAGAGCGAGAGCCGGAGCGGCGCTACGGACGCGTGTCCACCTACTCCGCCGGCGAGCGGTCGGGCCAGGCCTGCCGCGATCGAGGGACGGCGTCCGCGCGCGATATCGAGGTAGCCCTCGGCCGCCAGTTGGTCGATGGCGGCGGAAACCGTGTTGCGCGAAACCGCCAATTGCCAGGCCAGCAGGCGGCTCGACGGCAGGCGATATCCTTGCCGCAGCCGGTTGCCGGCGATGGCCGACCTCAATTGCTCGTAGAGCTGGCGCGCCAGCGGCACCGCCGCGCGGCGGTCGATGTCGATCAGACCCGAGAGCGTCTGGTCCACTGAACTGGCTCCATCATATTTATCAAACCTGATCTATTTATACGGCCAGTACCAGCTCATCTTGAGCCGCCATGAAGAGCACCCTGCCGCGCGGCGCCGCCTTGCTGTTGTTCGCCGTTGTCGTCCTGGCCTGGGGCTTCAACTGGCCGGTGACAAAGATGATCGTTCACACCATTTCACCGCTGTGGACCGCGGCATTGAGGAGCCTGATCGCAACGGTCGCCCTGTTGTGCCTGCTGTCGGCGCAGGGAAATCTGATCGTCCCTCGCCGCGGCGACCTGCCCGTCGTATTCGGCATCGCCCTGCCGCACATGGTCGCCTTCTCGGCATTGGTCGCCATCGGCATCCAGTTCGTCCCGGCGGGCCGTGCCATCGTGCTTGGCTATACGACGCCGCTCTGGGTGATCCCCGCCGCCCGGTTGTTTCTCGGCGAGCCCATCACCCGGCGCCATTTGATGGGCGGCGGCGTCGCGTTCGCAGGCTTGGCGCTCATGTTCAATCCGGCGGCCTTCGACTGGGGCGACGGGCGGGCGCTGCTGGGCAACGGTCTGCTTCTGCTGGCAGCGGGCTGCTGGGCCGTCAGCATCGTCTATGTCCGGGCGCACCGCTGGATATCGACGCCGTTCCAGCTCGTCTTCTGGGAAGCCCTGCTCGCCAGCCTTCTGCTGGCACTCCTGGCGATCCTGTTCGACGGCATTCCCCACATCGAATGGACGCCCCGGCTTTCCCTGTTGTTGGTCTATGGCGGCGTGGTCGGCAACGCATTGGCCTACTGGGCGATCGCCATGGTCAACAGAAGCCTGCCCGCGGCCACGACCTCGTTGGGGCTGCTGGCGACGCCGGTGGTCGGCACCCTGA
>Ga0209648_10002409_pt1 | contig 15503 bp, 9 predicted proteins | sample GraSoi2013_115cm_FD_185830 | JGI IMG/M metagenome (GOLD analysis project Ga0209648, IMG submission 185830) | Grasslands soil microbial communities from the Angelo Coastal Reserve, California, USA - Sample 9_17_2013_115cm (SPAdes) (version 2) | ecosystem: Environmental > Terrestrial > Soil >...
CGCGTCGCCTCGCAGAGCGCCGGATGAGCTCCCACGCCCCCGCCAAGCACAAACAAAGGACAGTTCAGGATCAGCGATATGTTGTAGATCGCATACGCCAGAATTCGCGCCGACTGCTCCAGCATGGTCTGCGCCAGCGGCTCCCCTGCCAGCGCATAATCGAAGATCTGCGTCGCATTCAGGTCTCTCGGCAGCGCAGTGCGCTCTTCCGTCCATGACTTCTGCCACTGGTCCTTGATTCCCTCGCCGCCGATAAGACCTTCGAGCGCGCCCGGCTTGCCGCGTTCCACCGGCTCTTCCGGCGTCCCAGGCACAAGCATGTAGCCGATCTCTCCAGCCGTCCATCCCATCCCCTGGAACAGGCGGCGGTTCAGCACAATACCCGCCCCAACGCCACTCCCGATAGCCAAAAAAACAAAGTCGCGGCTCTCCTTCGCGGCACCGACCCAACTTTCGCCGATCGCACCTACGTTCACATCGTTATCGACCGCAGCTGGCACCTCCAACGCCGCCTCGAGCAGGGCGCGCAGCGGCACGTCCCGCCATCCCATCAGGTACGACGTCGCAATCACAACGCCCGCGTCAGCGTCTGTAATCCCCGGCGCTCCTGCTGCAATCGCTCGCAGCGCACTGCGCGGTACACAGCTCTCGTCGAGCAGGTGCTCCACGCCCGCGCGAATCAGGGCAACAATCTCATGCGGGTCATGGATGCCCACGCTACTGGTAGACCACCTTCCGAGCACCGCGCCAGTCATATCCGCTAACGCTAAACGAAGGTTGGTCCCTCCAATATCCACACCGACAACGCATCCGTTGTCCGGGGGGTTCAAGCTGTCATGCTCTATCGGGTTGAGGCTGTACGACTGCTGCTTCACCATCTTGAAGATTGCCTCGGATGCAGTTCAGCGCATCGCTGCGCCTTCTGCGTGTTGTGACGGTGCGATCACCGTCGTACGTAGCGCTAATACTCTCCAGCTCGCGTCCCTTCGTCTCGGGAACGACGAAGCGCACAAACAAAAGCGTAACAATACAGAAAACTCCATAGATCGCGAAGGTAAGGGAGGTACCTGCCGTTTTGATAAGGGATAAAAAGGTGATCGATACAAGGAAGTTCGACGTGCCGGAGCCAAGTGTCGCCGCCGCCACTCCGCGGCCTCGCACCCGCAGCGGAAAGACCTCGGAGACAAGGATCCACGCGATGGGTCCCATGCTGAACGCAAAGCAAACGATGTAGACCATCAAACAAGCGGTAGCAACCAGCCCCAGCGACGATTCCAGCCTCGCCTGATGATGGAAGGCATACGAGAGCACAAACAGCGAGATCGTCATCCCGCTCACGCCCGCATAGAGAAGAGGCTTCCGTCCCGCCCTGTCCACCAGCACCAGGGCAATCACCGTTGCGAGCATATTGACGATCGCGACTAGCAGCGTCGCAAAGATCGCATTCTTGTTGGACGTGATGCCGGCAAGCGCAAAGATCCGCGGCCCGTAGTAGATGATTGTGTTGATACCTGTGACCTGCTGTAGCACCGTGAACCCCACCGCGATGAACAGCGCGCCGCGTACAGCCGGACTCCACAGCGCGCTCCAGCGCCGCTCCATCTTGGTTAGCATGCTGACCCGTATATCTTCGAGCAACAGCCTGGCGCCCGCTTCATTCGAGTAGGTCTGCAGCACCGACTTCGCATCCACCAGCCGGCCCTGCGCAAACAACCATCGCGGACTCTCCGGTACCGTCAGCACCATGAACAGGAAGAGGATCGCTGGCAGCGCTCCAATGCCGAACATCAGCCTCCACGCCTGCTGCCCGGCCAGCAGGTAGCCCGTCAGGTCCGATAACGCAATCCCGACGGTTAGAGCGAACTGGTAGAGCCCGATGAGCATCCCCCGCGACTGCGGAGGCGCAAGCTCCGACACGTAGACCGGCGCAGTCACCGACGTGAAACCGATCGCCAGTCCCAAGATTCCGCGCGCAAGGATAAGCGTGGTCACGTTCGGCGACAGCGGGGCCAGGATAGACCCCACGATGAAGATGCTGCCGCCCCACACCAGCGTGGCCCTCCGGCCGATGCGGTCGGCGATGGTCCCGCCTAGGACTGCGCCCAGCATCGCTCCAACCAGTACGACACTCACCACAACCTCTTCCATCTGCGTGGAAAGGCCGAAGCTGCCACGCACATAGACCAGCGCAGCCGCAATGATCCCCATGTCGTAGCCGTAAAGAATACCCGCCAGCCCCGCAATCAAGGAGACCTTCCAGATAAAGCTGCGGTTTACCTCCGGCTTGAAAGCATCGGTCGAATTCAGCACACACGCTCCCTACAGTTCATCTCCTCATGCAGACGGTTTGCAGCAACAGGCAACATGAACGCCCGCACCCTCTCGCCGGCATCGAATCGCCTCGGCGTCAAGCACGTCATCGCCACCCCCGACCCTGCGGCTGGGTTCTTCACCACGGGCGTTCTCGTCCCGCACCAGGCAGACCGTTCACGCAATAATGTAGCGTTGCGAATCAATTCGCTTTCCAGTACTCATTGAAACCCGCATAATCCGACGGCAGGTTCGCCAGAATCGTGCGCCGCAGCTCCAGCGTATCGACCGACCCCAGCTTCTTATAGAGCACCTTCCCGTCGCCCGACAGCAGAATCGTATAAGGCACAGCCGAATCCCATTTGGGATCGAAGGCCGTCTGCAGCGACGCCGTATCGTCGGACGAAAACAGAAGATTTTTGCTCGTCGCCTGATGCTTTTGCAGGAACCGCAGCACGCTCGCCTTCTCGTCCGGCATATTCGCCGACACCGTCACAAGCGAGAAATCGCGGCCTGAGTACATCCGCAGCGTGTCCTCAAGATCGGCAAACTCGACCACGCACGATCCGCACCACGTCGCCCAGAAATCCACCAGCATCATCTGGTGGGAGGGATTTGTCCGAAGCTTCGTCAACTCGGCTTTTGATACCAGGTCCACGCTCACCGGCTGTTGTTCAAGTTTCTGCAGTGCCGCCTCCCGAGCCGCCGCCTTCTCCTTCCACTTCGTCGAGCAGCCAAAGACGCCCGTATGCTTCACCGCCACGTCCTTGTGAGCGAGCAGCGCATCGATGGCGCTTCGCGCATCCTGGCTCTTCACCAGCTCCGTCCGATAGCTGTTGTCGATGCGCCCCTCGTACCGAAGGCGCCGCTGCTGATCGAAGATGAAGACATGCGGCGTCGCCTGGGGCCCATAGGCGCGCGTCACCTGCTGCGTCGCGCCGTCGTAAAGATAGGGATAGGTCAGATGCTTGTACGCCACGCGAATCTTCATCTCGGCCAGGCTGTCGCTCACATCCGACGAGTCCAGCTCATCCACCCGGATCGCTGCAGGATCATTCGGCTGGATCGCGACCACAGCCACGCCGCGCCTCTTGTAGTCCGCTGCAAGCTGCTGGATGCGCTGCTCATACATCTGCGCGATTGGGCAATGGTTACACGTGAAAGCGACCACCAGAATTGGACTGGATGCATACTCGCTCAGGCTATGCGTCTTACCATCCACCCCGGGCAGCGAGAAGTCAGGCGCGGCAGAGCCCAAAGCCAGCGTTGGGTGAACCTCCTGAGCTGAAGCGGCCAAGGACACCAACAAGACCAAAAGAAATTTCCACATCCCTGCACCTCCGTACTGCAAAACATCCGCTGCTCTCGAACTAAGATCCATAACAGCTCTAAGCGAGGTTCCTGGCAAACTCCACTTCTTCCTTCAGGTCTTCGTTGACCGGTCCTTCCTTCTCATACTCCACGGCAACCAGCCCGCCAAAACGCTGCCGATGCAGCTCCCGCATCACCTCAGGAATCTTCGCGATCCCCTTTCCGAGCAGCACATTCACCTCTCCACCTGCTGCCTGCACATCCTTCAAATGAACCATCCTGAGCCTCGGCGCCAGCTTGCGCACAGAGCTCACGGGGTCATAACCGCAGGAGGCAAAGTGGCCCACGTCGGCGGTCGCCCCCATCGTCTTCGACAGACCGGCGAGAGCACCCAGAACATCTTCCGCACTCTCGTAAGCAAACTTCTGTTTGAAGTAATGATTATGGAGCCCGAAGGTCAGACCTTCTTCGGTCAGGCGCTTGTCGATGCGCGCCAGCACCGCTACCGTCGCATCGCCGGTGATATTCGAAGCTCCAAGCAACAGCGCAAATCGAATCGCATCTTCCAGCTCCTGCTCCGTCACGATTGTGGCCGCATAGTACGACAGGCAGCGAACCTCCGCGCGATCGAGCTTCGCCCTGGTGGTCTGAAACAGGGCATCCACCGGATGGCTCAGCAGCATGAACTCAACCCGCGACATCTCGATCGACCGGACCTGCAACGCATTCAGCTGAACGATCATGTCGTCGACCGACAGCCCGTGATAGCTGTACGTCCCCACGCCGATCTGGAGTCGCTGCGAGACCTTCAGCGGGCTTGCGCCGCTCACGCCTGCCCCTACGCAAAGCCCGATACTCGTCGTGAGAAACCGCCTTCTCGAAGTCGTCACTTGGCGCATCCCTCTCTCTCTGCGTTCGTTGTCGCAGCAGGCAGCGTAGACACATCCGCCGTCGCCAATCCAAGCGCCCACTTGATCGCCCCAACGTACATCTGCTGCAGTCGCGGATCGTCCCAATTCTCTTCCGGATGTCCAAGCGTCGAGTAGAAGACGCGCCCCTTCCCATAGGCCTTTGCCCAGCTCACCGCAAAGTCCCGATCCTTCCTGTGCACCCTCGGGTTGGCCAGATCGAGCTTGCATGGATCGAGCCGCATCAGCACCCGCACCTTGTTCCGCGAGAAGCCCTTCATCTGGTAGATCTCGTCCTTGAGCACGAGCGCGCGCGGCCATGCCTGCATCCCCGGAAACGCCGGATCGTCGACGACAATCGGAGCATCGAACGTCATCCACGGATGCTCGTCGAAGGTGCCTCCAAGCATATCCACAAACTCCGGCCACTTCGCCCATGTGATCGCCGCGCTGTGCACCCCCACGAACCCCTTCCCATCCTCGTGCACGAACGACAGCAGATCGGCTCGCTGCTGCGCGTCCATCTCGAGATCTCCGCCCGTATAAAACAACACGGCGTCGAAGCTATCGAGGTTCTTGGCGTTGTACTCGAGCTTCTTCTTCGTCAATACCTCCGTGTCCGTTCGGATCGTCGTGTCCCACAAGCCCGTGTCCTTTCCAAGCCGCTCCAGAACGGCCATCGCGTGAGACACAGACTCATGCCGGTAGCCCTTCTCCTCTCCCAGGATCAGAAGGTGCTTCTTCGCGGGAGCCGGGCTCTGGGCGATGGATAGGCTGCTGACCGCGACCACAGCAGCAAGACTTGCAAGACGAAGTATCTTCATAGACCCGTTCTCTCTTCCAGCCGTTCTACCGTTCTTCTGCGCTGCACGCGACTCTCTGTCCGCAAGCACCATGGAGTCGAGACAAAACGCCTTCGCCTCGACTGGCATCCAACCTTCGCTAAAAGGTGATCTTTGCCGCAACCTGTCCAATACGCGGATCGCGCGCACTCGTAATAGTACCGAAATTACTGCTCGTAATATTCCCCGTCGGGTTGGTGAAGTTCGTATGGTTGAACACATTGAAGAACTCGGCACGCAGCAGCAACGAGACCCCTTCCTTGATCGGCGTGACCTTGCTCACACCCAGATCCGTGGTCTGGAGTCCAGGCCCGGCGAAGAACCGCTGCGGCAGCGAGCTATGCTCCCCAAGATGCTCAGGCCGGAACGCCGTGCTCCCATTGAAAAACTGATGCGTCGGGTTCCTCGGATTCTGCGTCTTCACCGGATCGATCTGCACCGGAAAATCCAGCCCGATATAGGTGAGTCCGGCATCGTCGCCTTCGCTCAGAGTGACCGGCAGTCCCGACGTAGCCCGCGTAATTCCCGATACACTCCATCCATCCGCGACCCGCCGGGGAGTGAAGCCGAAGATGTGCGGAAATGTCACGTTGTAGTTGTAACTCACAACGAAGTTATGCTTCATGTTGAACGTGGACAAGGATCGGCTCTGCCGCGGAAAGAACGGGTTCAGATTGCCTCCCGCGTTATCGATCGACTTCGAGTAAGTGTAGGCAGCCATGAACGACAGGTTGCCTGCCTTGCGCTCGATCGATGTCTGCAGCGAGTTATAGTTCGCATTCGCGGCATTGCTGATCAGCGGTGTGGGATCGAAGGTGACATGACCGCCATTCTTCTCCCCCAACGCCTGATTCCCCAACCCCACAAAGCTTCCATACACCGTTGACCCATCCGCCCGCGTAAACACCGACGGTTCGGAGTATGGACCGCATGTCGGCGATCCCGCTGCCACCTGGCTCGGCTGGCTCAAGCTCAGGCAAAGGTCTGCGTTTCCGATGTTCGGCTGGTAGTTCACCTCAAGCCGATGCGTCTGTGTCCCCACATAGCCCAGCGTCCACACCATGGACTTGGACAGCTCTCGCTGCAGGGTCAGATGATAGTGCTCCGCATATGTGATCTTGTTGTTGACGTCATACCCCGGCGAATACAGCGGGTAGAACTTCGTGAAGTCGAGCGTCTTGTTCGCAGGACTCCCCGGAGACGGAAAGGCGAAGGGGAATGGGTTCAACTGCGCCACTCCGGTTGCTCGGGTCTGGAACGGAGTGGCAAAGAGCGATGGCGCCGTGCTCTGCCAGTAGATCCCGAACGGAGCGTCGCCGATCAGGCCGAAGTTGCCCAGGTCCGCGGCCCCAAGGTAGTAGATCCCGAAGGCAGAGCGAATGCTTGTCTTCCCCGCTCCCCCAAGGATCTTCCCAAGGATCCCATCCATCCCCCCGGGAGAGTAGGCGAGACCGACCCGGGGCGCAAAGTTATGAAAGCCGGTCGGCGACACCGTGCTCGGAACCCCGGGGTCGCCAGGCATCACGTAGCCGAGAGGTGAAAGCGGAAACACGGTCGATTGCTCGCCCTTGATGATCGTCTCCGTCTTGCCCTGCGTGTCGTACCACGGCATGTTGATGTCCCACCGTACACCATAGTTCAGAGTAAGGTTTGACTTCGCCTTCCATGTGTCCTGAACGAAGAAGCCCCCATACCGGCTGCGGTTGTCCTGGAACTGCTCCGTACACTGCACGTAGTAGTTCGGCGCGCCAAGCAGATAGTCGGCGATGTCATTCCCGGTCTCCGTCCCATTGAACGTGAACTGCCCATTGGGTGCGCAGATATTCCGCACGTTCACCTGGTAGTAGCGCAGGTCGAAGCCGGCCTTCAGCGAGTGCGCCCCAAGCAGCTTCGAGACGTTGTCCGAGAGCTGCACCGTGTTGTTCGCCTGGTAGAGATTCAGAAACCCGCCGCCAATCTGAAACTCATTCGTGATGATCTGTGGAACAAGCTGCCGATACCCGGCCGGCCCCGACGGGTTGATCCCCGACGTGCCCACACCCGTCGTGAAGCCCAGCGAGTCCAGGCTGGCAAATCCGCTATCCGGATTCGCGGTCTGGACCGACGTCCGGAAGTAGCTGAAGCGCGCCTCGTTCACCATCGTGCTGCCCAGCGTCTTGATATCGCTGATCACGAACATCTGCGCCCGCGAGGGCGAGGTCGTCGCGAAGCCGGGCACCGAATCCGCCTGCGAAGGCGCCCCCAGCGGACTATAGACCGTTGAATCGTCGAAGTGATAATAGAAGGAGAGAGTGCCCGCCCTCTTGCTCTCGAAGTCCACACGCTGCCCGGTCTTGTCGTCCCGCACCGTTCCCTTCTCTCTGTTGCTGGAGTAGTAGTTCTGCCCCGCATTCAAATGCGGAATATACGCGAGCACATTCTTCGCCACCTTATCGATCGCCGGCTGCGGAATCACTCCCCCGGGAAACACCGACGTGTACGGCTCCCCCTCCGTCACCGTCCGCCCCGTCTTGATCGAGAGCGTCTTCGCCCAGGCCGCCCCGACCACCGACCCCGTAAACGCCGCGGGGTCGAAGATGCCATTCCGCTGACTATCCGTCGGCAGAAACACCTCGCCCGTCGTCTGTCCCTGCGTCTGGCGCGTCGCCTGGTAGTCCGTGAACCAGAACAGCCTGTTCCTCCAGAACGGTCCCCCGACGGCATAGCCGAACTGGTGCCGCCGCAGCTCCGCCTTCGACCCATCGAAGTAGTTCTTCGCATCCAGCGCATCGTTCCGCAGAAATTCGAACGCGTCGCCATGCAGGCCGTTCGTCCCCGACTTCGTGATCGCATTCATCACGGCTCCGCTCACCTTGCCATACTCCGCGCCGAAGCTGTTGGTGATCAGGCGGAACTCTGCAATCGAGTCGAGGTTCGGAATCAGCCCCGCCCCCATGTTCTTCGACTCGTTCACCTCGCCGCCGTTCACCAGAAACTCATTGCCAGACTCCGGCTGCCCGTTCACCGACACGTTCCCCGGATTGCCGATCTGCCCCGACACCGCACGATCCCCCGGAACCGACCCCGACGTGATCGGCACCACGCCCGCCTGCAGGCCAAGCAGATCCAGAAAGCTGCGCCCATTCAGCGGCATCGCCAGCATCTGCTTCGACTCCACCACTCCGCCCAGCTGCGTGCTGTCCGACTCCACCTGCACCGCATTGGCTTCCACGCTCACACTCTGGTCGACGCTGCCCACCGAAAGACTCGCATCGATCCGCAACTGGTCGTTCACCCTTACATCGATCCCGGTCGTCGTCACCGTCTGAAATCCCTGCGCCGAGATCTGACCGTATAGACCCCCGGCGTCAGCGCAAGCAGGTGATACTCCCCCGTACTGCTCGACACCACCCGCGTCACCGAGTTCGTGCTCGCCTGCGTTGCCACCACCTGGGCTCCCGCCACCGCAGCCCGCCGAACTATCCAGAATCCTGCCTGTGATTGCACCCGTCACCTGCGCGAAAAGCGGGCTAGAGGCCACAAGCACAACGAAGAAGGAAAAGGTAAGACACTTCAAGAGCTTGGAGAAACAGTGCATTGGACCCTCGCGAAGTTCCGGAGATCTGCGCCGGCGGGATGGCCCCCGTGGTCAACAGTTACTTATTAATGTTCCATTAAGATGCACTAGGACGCCCTCTTATGCAACATCTTTTTTGTTTTTCGATGAATTTCTTTTTGCGTCTCCCAAAAAGGACCGCCACGCCAAGGCCGTCTCCGCGCCTCTCAAAATCGAGACAGGCTAGTTGCGAGTTGCTGGCAGGTGGAGAATCGCGGTTGCGTGTGCTTGGGTCCGTTGCGTCGATGGGTTCCGAACCCGGTTTTCCCTCGAGAGTTTTTGAACTAAAGGGCGAATGCCTGCCATACTGCAGATGCAAGGCGACCGATTGGGTCGCTCGTCGATTCTATGTTGAGAGAGCTAAAGTGAACAGAGAAGTTATTGCAGTCGGTCGGCCGTCCGTCCTGCGTCGCGCGAATGCGCTCAATGTTCTGCGACTTCTCCGAGAGTCGAGTTCGTGTTCGAGAGCGGATCTCGTGAGGGCTTCGGGCCTCAGTGCGCCGACGATTGCGAATGTGGTCAAGGATCTGCTGTCTGCGAATTTGATCGAACCTCTTGGTGAAGGCGAATCGAAGGGTGGACGGCCGCCGGACATGATTCGCTTCAAGGCGGAGCATGGGTGCCTGCTTGCAGTGCAGATTACGGCGGACGGAATGTCGTTCCTGCTCGTGGATCTGGACGGAAAGCAGCTTGAGTCGCATCAGGTATCGCTTGCAGGGAAGAAGACAACGCCTGAGGCTATCTGTACGTACATCGCTAGGGAGGTGCGACGACTACTGCACACGCAGAAGATGAAACAGGAGCAGCTGCTGGTTTTGGTCGTCGGCGTGCCGGCGATCGCGAATGTGGATGAGGGAGTTGTGCTGTCGATCAGCACGCTCGATCGGTGGCGCTCCGTTCCCCTTCGCGCGATGCTTAACAAGATCTTCGACTGCCTGATAATCGTGGAAAACGATACGAACCTGGCCGCCCTGGGCGAGCGATACTGCGGCGCCGCACAACACGTAGAGAACTTCATTCTTATCAGCATCGGCGCGGGCACGGGTGCGGGCATTGTGCTGAACGGCAGAGTTCTCCATGGCTCGCAGTGGTCTGCAGGCGAGATTGGGTATCTCCGACTGCCCAATGTCTCACGCCGCCGGTATCCGACCATTCACGAGTTCGGAGAGCTGGAGACGGCGCTAAGCGATGCAGCGATTCTTGAGAGCTGGTATGAGGGGAAGGGAAAGTCGGGCAAACACGCGCAGGAGATGAAGAAGATCGAGGCCGCCGAGGTTCTCGATCTGGCGCGGGCGGGGAACGTCCGGGCCAGGAAGATTGTCGAGCATCGAGCGGGTATGGTGTCGGATATCATCGTGAATCTGTCGCTGATCCTGAACCCTGGCCTGATCCTTTTGAGCGGCAACGTAGGCAGCCATCCGGTCCTGATCGCCTCTGTGCAGAAACAGCTGAAAAGAAGTGAGTTCGCGGTGACGGAGGTAGCCGCCGGCGCATTGGGCGATACTGCTGCGCTATGGGGTGCGATCTCCGTCGCGCTTGAAGTGACGCCGTCGGTTCTGCTTCCTCAGCTTACAACCTAGTGTGTTCTTCTGGGTGTGTACGCCGAGGTACGACAGCGAACGTCGTTTTCCTCAAAGAAAACGGTACCGCACGTGCAAAAAGGTCTCGGGTAGTGCCGCTGGCTGCAAGGGACGCTGTCTGTTTACTCTGACCGTGTTAGGGAAGCTTGGTATCCCCGGCACAGTCGTCGGGCTTTGTAGATGGTGACGGTCGGACCGGAGGTGAGCCACCAGTTTTGCGGCAAACACAGAGAAGACGGTAGAGAAGGCTGTAAAGCCCGCGAAGGCGGTGAAGGCCACAGCAACCAGTAAAGCCATCAAGAAAGAACCAGCACTTGCCGCCATCGCCCTGACTCGGCGCAACTCCTCACAAATCGCCAATCCTTAAAAAGAAAAGGGAGCCGGTTGACCCGGCTCCCATATAAGCAGTGCAATTTCGTTAGAAAGTAAAGTGAACCTGCAGACGAACGTTGCGTGCAGCCTGGAACAGGAACGGCTTCCCATACTGGCTGTTCAGTGTCATTCCATCCGCGTTCAACAGCCCCTTCCAATCATAAGGATGTTCAAACGCCGAATAAGCTTGACCCACCGTATAGGTCGGCGAGCAGCTCGCCGGATCCGTGCATCCGCCAAGTGCAAAACCATTCGGAAGAATAGCCACATTGTTTGAAGGACCCATTCTGTGAACCCACCGACTCCGTATACGCGGTGACTGCTCGCTGGTTCAGTAAGTTAACGGAACTCCCACGGGTGTGATGACTCCAGTAGTCGGGTCCTGGGTTAGGTTTTGACACATCCCGCGGTTCTCTGGATATACCGGAAATGCATTGAAACCCTCACCGACGTCGACGTAGCTGCTGACCGGCGAACCTTGATAAATCGTCTGGAAGAGACCGATATCCGTGGTGAACTTCTTCAGCCATTTGAAGTCGTAGTAGGCATATCCCTTCAGCGTATTTGGACGGTCGGTTGGAAGCGTCCCGCTCGACGAATCTCCATGAGAGTTGTACTGGAAATAGGTCTCGTCGAATGAGCGGCTGTTGTCTATGGATTGTCTATGGACTGCATTTCCACGCACTTCCCGTTATACTTGCCAACGCGATCACACTGCTGCTCTCCTTCAGCATCTTTGTGTAGAAACTGCGTTATGACCGCCCCGAGCGCACTCTGGCGTCTACTACCTCTGATACGAATGCTTGATATATCCCCACAGATGCCGCTTCCCTTATGCGAAACGAATCTGGTGCCTGTTTGTCTCTTTCGTCCGAAACAATCGCTTGTCTCCGATAAAGAAAGTTTATAATCCTTGTTGACAAAGAGTCGATGACGGGCTTTAATCCTCCCACATAGAGCAGCGCAAATGTAGTGATTCAGATGCATTGCAGGCAGGCATTTGTCTTTGCTTGCGACGTCAATTCAATTTGTCCACGCGCGTGACTTTGCCAGGCCGGTGGTAAGTTCTGTTATGCGGTCAGGGTCGCGCCTGTCAGGGTTCAGCATTTTGCACGGATTTTAGGAGGTAATAAATGACCATACGGTCTCCCTTGTTGCCGGGGAGTGCCGGAGCCTCGTCGGCAAACGGCGTTCAGAATCCTGGAGTCGGAGTATCCCTCAATGGAGGCATGCCATTCAATGCGAATTTCTTAGCGGACGGCGGCACTGTTACGAATCCACACAGCTCCGACGTCGAAACTTCCACCTTCGAAACTATCTCTGAAGTGCAAATTGACAGCTCGAATTTTTCCGCTCAATACGGCATCGGCGGCGCTGTCTTCAATCAGATCACCAAGGGTGGAACGAATAAATTTCATGGCTCGGCTTATGAATACTTCCAGAACGATGCGCTGAATGCCAGAAGCTATTTTGACCCTCCAGATCAGGCGGTACCGTTCTACAAGTACAACCAGTTCGGCGGCGCGATCGGCGGGCCGGTCTTGAGGAATAAACTGTTCGTCTATTTCAATTACGACAGGACGATCAATAATGGAACCTACAGCGGCTTTGTGTCGATGCCGTCGGACCAACTCAAAGGAGTGGGCACACCAGGTGGCGGATACGATTTGACACAACTGTATGTCCGAGACCAGGCCGGCAACAAGCAATTGGTCATGACCTCGGACCCCACAGATCCTACCGGTCAGAGGCAGATACCTTATATCAACCCTTGTACGAATGCCACGGTCTATCAGGGGCAACTATTTGATCCGGCCACCCAGACCACCGTCAATGGAAATATGTGCCGTTTTCCTTTCGCTACCGACAACCTAATCCCTGCCGGCCGGGTTGATTCCGTGGCCAAGAATTTGCTCGGTTATTATTCGGAGCCCAATCAGAACACAAGTCAGGGGCTCAATAACGACTACTATTTTCGGGTTCCGAGTCCGAATCCCGCTACCCGGATCTTTGGACGCGTCGACTACGATTTTTCGCCAACCAATCGCCTTACCTCTTCCATCGCCGTACGGGACGCGAACTCGTTCTATCCTGCCGAGTGGAAGTGTCCAGTCGCATGCTACTCGGACGATACGTCAGACTATTCCAGCCAAACATCCGATGTTTGGTCGATTAGCTCCACGTTGGTCAATGAATTTCGCTTCAGTTTCAACCGGCAAGGTAGTTTTCTCACACCAGCCTCTTTAGGGAAGGGGATTCCGCAGCAGATAGGCCTGCAGTATGCGAAAGCCGATCTATTTCCCAACATCAGCATCAATGCTGCAGTTTGCTGCGATTCACCATACGCTGGCACCAATACCATTTATGCCCAGAACACTTTTCAGCCCTCAGATGTAGTAACCCTCATTCTTGGCAAGCATATTCTGCATTTCGGTGGTGAATTCATTATGTTGGAAGACAATTCCACCGCTTGGGGGAATGTCGATGCGGGCGACTTTAATTTCTCTGGACAGTACACTCAGGCGACACTTAACGCTACAGGCAGCGGAGCTGGCTGGGCAGATTTTCTTCTGGGTGACGCACAGAGCTGGGGCGCTGCGAATCAGCTCCGGCGAATAATCGGAACCAGGTGCAGGCGAATGTCTACACTACGGTTTTGCCGCGCATAGGATTTGCGTACAGTTTTCGTCCCAACACTGTCCTCAGAGGTGGATGGGGAATCTATACAACTCCATGGAGCGTCGACCAGTATGGAAATGCAAAAGGTACTGGTTACGGTCAGTCCGGCAACGCTCAGGACACGACGAACGGGATCACTCCAATCACAACCCTTTCCGGCCCGGGCGTAATTTATGGCACCAGTACGAATCTTCCCTACTTGAATGCCGAAAGATCAGCCACTGCCTACAATGGCCAGGGTGTTAACTATGATCCTTATCACACGCCAGTTTCGAAGCTCTACCAGTGGTCGCTTGGTATTCAGCATGAGTTCGGCCAGGGGATTACAGCGGAAGTTGCCTATGTAGGTAGTCACGGTGCCAATCTGCAGTTCAAAGGCGATATCAATCAGGTTCCGGCTGATAAACTTGCACAGGACGATAATCCTTCCGGTCGCCCGTATCCGCAGTTCCAATCGATTGGAGGTAGTACTTTCAACGCTGTCTCCAACTACAATTCGCTGCAGGCTCAAATCCACAAACGCTTGGCGAAAGGTATTAGTTTCAGTTCTGCCTATACGTGGTCGAAATTTTTGAACGATATGGACGTATCTCCTTTCAACGGGCAAGGCGGTACGATTAATTACCAGAACTTCCACGATCCGGCCAGCAATTATGCACCGTCTAACTTTGACATTCGATATTCCCTGAAGAGCAGTTTGGTGTACGAGCTACCATTCGGCAAGGACAGAACGTTCTTGAATAAGAACCGTCTGATGGATTTGTTTATCGGCGGTTGGCAGGCTTCGACCATCGTGATCCAGCAGACGGGAAATCCATTCACCGTGACCTATAACGGCGGTAACAACTCCTACGCTCAAGCTGGTAGCTGGTATCCCGATGTGCTGCGGCCTGCACAAAATGGACATGAGAGTATTTCTCAGTGGTACGATCCCACGGCCTTCAAGGTTGCGGCCAATGGTACCTTTGGTAACTCACGTAGAAATTCTTTGAGAGCTCCAGGTATTGACACTGCCAACTTATCCTTGGGTAAAACCTTCCATGTTAGGGAAGGTATGGGTCTGCAGCTTCGCGCAGATGCTACGAATGTCTTCAACCATCCAAACTTCGACGCTCCGGATGGAAATTTCAACGATCCAGTGAACCTCTCGACGCCCGGTAGGCCGCAGGGAGCCGGCACGATCAATAAGACTACAGTGGGTGGGCGTCACATGCAGATCAGCGCCCGCTTCTCGTTCTGATGCATGTGTACCATTCTAGAAAGAGACGGCATAGGATCGCCGTCTCTTTCTAGAACTATTTTGAACTGTGTGATCGCCGATGTCGCTTCTCCGCAGACTATATGACTTTCTCTTCTGCCAGCAGCAATAGTGTTGTTGCTGAGCCAAGCGGTTTGGGCCACGTGGCGATCTTGCAGTCGATCCGCAAACACAATAAGACGGATCCCTCTTCTATGCACCCAATAGCGGAAGTCAAACCTATTCAGAAATTCAGTCAGTCAGGAAGCGGCGAAATGAAAAGGACGATGCACCGCGATCAGCGGAGCGCAAAGGATTCCGGCATGGTAATAAGGTTCGGTGTGATTTTCGGGCTACTCACATATTGCGCGGGGCCTGTAATGGCGGCCAGTGGCGCAAAGCCGGATTTCGGGCCTAACGTACTCATCTTCAATTCGTCCATACCGGCAGCGACGATTCAAGAACAGATCAACAAGGTGTACGCCACTCAGCGGGATAATGAGTTCGGCCCTGCGCGTAACGCCCTGATGTCTCTTCCTGGCGACTACAACGTGGATGTCCCGATAGGGTTTTACACGCAGGTCTTGGGATTGGGTGCCTCTCCTGACAACGTCCATATCAAGGGCAATGTGCACGCCGACGCCAGCCTGGAGGACAACAATGCCACCA
>Ga0209648_10002410_pt1 | contig 15503 bp, 16 predicted proteins | sample GraSoi2013_115cm_FD_185830 | JGI IMG/M metagenome (GOLD analysis project Ga0209648, IMG submission 185830) | Grasslands soil microbial communities from the Angelo Coastal Reserve, California, USA - Sample 9_17_2013_115cm (SPAdes) (version 2) | ecosystem: Environmental > Terrestrial > Soil >...
TTTTTCCGAGAGGACCGCCTCGGCCTCTTTCAAATCCCGGGTTTCGAACCCCTCGGTGAACCAGCAGTAAATGGGCGCGAGCAGATCTTGACCTTTTGCTCGATGTCCTTGTGCGCTGTAAAGTCGAGCTAGGCCAGCCGCGGCGCGCAGCTCCAGCGACTTTGCCTCTTGCTCCCGCGCGACGTGCAGTGCTTTTTTCAGCAAAGTTTCAGCTAGCGCGGTGTCTCTGTCGCTTGTTAGTTTATGGTCATATAGTTGTAACGTCCCATGGAGGGAACTTTGATTGACAAAGTCCCAATTGACGTGGATCGCGAGGAACTCGATCTGCTTCTGCGCGGATTTCAGGTCTCACGCATGCTCAGACTGATCGCTGATCTTGGTATCGCGGATAAGATCCCGAACGAGGGCCACGTCACCGTGCAAATACTTGCCTACACTTGCGCCGTTTTAACCGAGCCATTGCTGCGCGTCCTCCGCTCACTGGCCTCCTTTCAAATCTTTCAACTGACAGCGGACGGTGCGGTTGCACACACGCCGCGCTCACGCCTATTGCGGACTGACACGCCAAACAGTATGCACCACGCCGCTCGCTTCTGGACTGGTCCCGGTTCATGGAATGCTTGGGGTAAACTTGATGTCGCGATGACGGGCGGGATACCGCACGAGGTGGCTTGGAACATGGACCGTTTCACCTATTTGCGTCAGCATCCGGACGAAGCCCGGATCTTCGACGCGATGATGGCTAACTTTCCTGACAATCGGCACGCTGCCATTGCCGCCGCCTATGATTTCTCGGATGCGAAGCTTATCACCGACATCGGGGGTGGCAACGGCGCAGCACTTCGACATATCCTCGCTCGTTTCTTCGCACCGCGCGGAATTGTATTTGACCGTGAGGACGTGATCGGTGCGATCACCGCCGAAGAGCTGATGTACGGGAGGATCACCGCCCAAAGCGGAAGCTTTCTCAATCATGTACCGACCGGGGCCGACATCTTCCTAATGATCCGAGTTCTTCATGATTGGGCCGACGAAGACTGCGTGCGCATCCTCAGTAATTGCCGCGCCGCAATGGCCAGAAACTCGCTTTTGCTGCTGGGCGAGCAGCTTCTAGAACCGGATCCCGCGCGTGGCCAATCGACAGGCTATTTACTAGACGTTCAGATGATGGCTATGTTCGGCCGCGCGCGGCAACGGAATGAAGCTGAGTTTCGAACTCTGTTCAATCAATCCGGGTTTGAGCTAAGTCGCATAATTCCCACGGCGTCGCCATTGTCCATCATTGAGGCCGCGCCGATCAATGGTTCCTGATGGTAGACGCAATGGCATCGACGCAAAAACATTCTAAACATGCTTAGGCCGGACGAAGCACTGGACCCGGAATGGAATAGAATAGACAAATCCCCATGAATTTCAGCTCAAATACAAAAACATATTTAGCCAGAACTTCGCCTATTATACTGGATTCTTATGATCGCAGACTGTGGACCCTATGAGGGCGTCTTGACTGGAGAACGGGCACAGCGGCGACTGGCGGCTATTCTGGCGGCGGATGTCGCCGGTTATAGCCGGTTGATGGGTGCCGCCGAAGAAGACACACTGACCCGCCTCAAGGCTGTTAGAAAAACCCTTGTCGATCCCAAAATTGGTGAACACAGAGGACGCATCGTTAAGACCACCGGCGACGGGATGCTGGTGGAATTCGCAAGCGCGGTCGATGCGGCGCGATGTGCTGCCGAAGTCCAATGCGGCATGGCGGTGCAAAATAACGACGTTCCAAAGGACCAGCGCATCGAATTCCGCATAGGCGTTCATGTCGGTGACATCATCATCGATGACAACGATATTTTTGGCGACGGAGTGAACATTGCTGCCCGTCTTGAAGGAATCTCGGAACCGGGCGGTATCTGCATTTCAGACGATGCTCATCGGCAAATCCGCGGCAAGGTAGATTTCGCCTTTGATGATCTGGGTTCGCAGGAATTGAAGAACATCGCTGCTCCGATGCGCATTTGGCGGATGCGGCATACCGACAAAGCCGCTGGTGCTGAACCTGCAAATCATTCGAGCGAACCGCGACCAATGCTCGCCCTTCCCGACAAGCCGTCCATTGCGGTTCTGCCGTTCCAAAATATGAGCGGTGATCTAGAGCAGGATTATTTCGCCGACGGGATGGTGGAAGACATCATCACAGCATTGAGCCGCGTAAAGTGGTTCTTCGTCATCGCTCGGAACTCCAGCTTCGCGTACAAAGGCAAGCACGTAGACATTCGGCAGGTCGGGCGCGAGCTCGGCGTGCGCTATGTGCTCGAGGGCAGCGTGCGCCGGGCTGGGAGCCATATTCGTATTACTGGGCAGCTCATCGAGGCCGAGACCGGAGTTCATCTCTGGGCCGAGCGCTATGACCGGTCGCTCAACGATATCTTCGCCCTCCAAGACGAGATCACTATGAGCGTTGTCGGCTCTATCGAACCAAACCTAAGGAAGGCCGAGATTGAGCGGGTCAAGCGCCGGCGGCCCGATAGCCTCGATGCTTATGATCTCTTCCTGCGGGCTCTGCCGATCATTTACACCCCGATGCCAAATGAAACGGCGGAAGCCATTCCACTGCTAAAGAAAGCGCTGGAGTTCGAGCCTAGCTACGCAAGCGCGCAGGCCGCTCTGGCCTGGTGCTTCCACCATCGCTTCGCTCGAGGAGGGCTGCGCGAGGAGGATCGCGCCGCTGCTATTCGCTATGCTCGGGGGGCAGCGACACATGGCGGTGATGATGCGACTACGCTCGCGATCGCCGGTTTTGTCATCTGGATGGACGAACGTGACGATGTGGCAGCGCTCAAACTCTTTGACCGCGCTCTGGCGCTCAGCAACTCCAATATCTTTGCACTCGCTTGCAGCACCGTGCCCCTCGCCTGGATGGGAAAGACCGAGCTTGCAATTGAGCGAGCGCAGCGTGCGCTGCGGCTCAGTCCGTTTGATCCCCTGAATTTTCTGCCGAACTGCGCTCTTGCGATCGCGTACTTCCATGCCGAGCGGTACGTGGAGGCAGCCGATGCAGCGCGGAGCGCAACTGAATCCACGCCGCGTTTTAGCTATCCTCACGCCTATCTGGCGGCGGCACTGGTTCGACTGGGACGGGGCGAGGAAGCGAGAATCGCGGCACAACGGGTCCTCGCTCTCCAACCAACCTTCTCAGTCCGCGAATTGTCCGCCATAGTGGGACGTGAACCCGCGGTGTTCTCAGCCTTTGCCGAAGCATGGCGCGAAGTGGGGCTGCCAGAGTGAGAAGATGTTGTCGACAATTGGACTCGGAATGGGCATGTAGCTTGGACCGGTCGGGAGTTTGGAATTTTCGGTGAGCCTACAATCCCTGCGGATGTTGATCGAAAGTTATGGAACTTTCACATACACCGAACTGAAAACGATCTCGCGCGGTCGCGCGTAGGCTCGTGGTCTATCATCGTGCTATTGATTTTTGGGTGGCGTACGTCACCATCGGCGGGGCCTTTTATTCCAGCGAACCACGACGGCACTTCCCAGGATGTTGTTTTCCGGCCCGCCATGTTGCCGTTGACATCCGCAAAAGACAGGGTTCATTTAATGCCAGAAGGCGGATGGAGCGACAATCCCCCGGGGCCGACTATATGCCCGATCCGTCCATTTGGCGGATAGCGCCCTTGGCGGCGTGATCCGCAGAACGCTCGTCGGCGCGTCAGCCGATCCGGTCGCAGCCTACCCGGTCAAAACAGGAGCCCTCGTGAAAACCATCGTTCTGTGTTCCGGCGGATTGGACTCCGTCACGCTCGCCTACAAAGTCGCCGCCGAAAGAACCCTTACCCGCCTGGTCTCGTTCGACTACTGCCAGCGCCACAATAAAGAGCTGAAGTACGCGCGCCGTTGCGCGACGCGCCTGATGGCGCCCCACGACGTGGTGGATATCGCCGCGGTCGGCCGCCTCCTCACCGGATCGGCGCTAACCAGCGGCGGCGCGGTCCCTGAGGGGCACTATGCGGAGGAGACCATGCGCGTCACCGTGGTGCCCAACCGCAACGCCATCATGCTCGCCATCGCCTTCGGCCTCGCCGCGGCGGAACGGGCCGACGCGGTAGCGGCCGCGGTACACGGTGGCGACCATTTCATATATCCCGACTGCCGCCCGGCTTTCGTCGAAGCCTTCGAAGCGATGCAGCGTCACGCGCTGGACGGGGTGGCGAGGATCTCCTTCTCCACGCCGTTCTTGCGCATGAGCAAAGCCGACATCGTGCGCGAGGGCGCGAGGCTTGAAGTCCCCTTTGCCGAAACCTGGTCTTGCTACAAGGGCGGCGCTCTTCATTGCGGTCGCTGCGGGACCTGCGTCGAGCGGCGTGAGGCCTTTCACCTTGCCGGCGTGGACGATCCAACGCCGTACGAGGACCCGGATTACTGGGTCGAAGCGTGCCGGAAGCACCGGGCCCGACAACTCTCATAGGGTGCGGCCCATGTACATCATCGCCAAGCGGTTTACGTTCTCGGCATCGCATGTAATTGGCGGCCTGCCAGCGCAGCACCCTTGCGCGCAGCTTCACGGGCACAACTACGAAGTCGAGGTGGTGTTGCAATCGGCCACGCTCGATTCAATCGGCTTTGTCCGCGATTATCGCGAACTCTCGGTGTTGAAGGAGTTCGTCGACAAGAACCTTGACCACCGGCACCTCAACGAGGTCCTCGGACATGACCAGACGACCAGCGAGTTCATCGCCAAGTGGATCTATGACTGGTGCGCGGCGCGATGGCCAGAGGTCGCGGCCGTCCGCGTCAGCGAGACCCCTCGGACTTGGGCCGAATACCGGCCATGAAAGGCGACATCCGCATCAGCGAGATCTTCGGTCCGACCATCCAGGGCGAGGGGCCGTTAATCGGCCATCCGACCGTCTTCGTGCGCACGGGTGGTTGCGACTATCGCTGTCGCTGGTGCGATACGCTCTATGCGGTTCTGCCGGAGTACCGGGATGAGTGGACGCTCATGACTCCGGCCGAGATCCTGGCGCGGGTCGAGCATCTGGCCGGATCCGTGCCGGTGCTCGTGTCTCTGTCAGGCGGCAACCCGGCTCTTCAGCCTCTAGCGCCGCTCGTCGAGCTCGGCCACCGCAAGGGGTATACCTTCGTCCTGGAAACCCAAGGCAGCGTGCCCCAACCTTGGTTTGCCGCGCTCGACTGGCTCATGCTCAGCCCAAAGTCGCCGTCGTCGGCGATGGCGACAGACTGGCAGGCCTTCGACGACTCCGTCACGGCGGCGGCGAACGGACCGCGATGCGTCCTCAAGATCGTCGTGTTCGACGACGATGATTACGCCTATGCGCGCCTGGCGGCGAACCGCTATCCGGCTCTGCCGGTTTACCTTCAGGTTGGTAACCCTGCTCCGGCGATGGCTCCCGAAGGTCCGGTCGGCGAAAACGCTGACATCGACGATTTGATGCGCCGCTTCCGCTGGCTCGTCGGCAAAGTCACGGCGGACCGGTGGTTCGCCGCCACGGTCCTGCCGCAACTGCACGTGCTGGCCTGGGGCAGCAGACGCGGCGTCTGACAGTTTTAACGCAACGCTGCCGCCGCCAACGACGGCCGCTTTCATTGGCCTCGCCATGATCCGCTTCATGCTCATGCGGCTCACAACCAAATCACCCTGAATCAAAACTTCCCAGAACGGCTCTAAGGATCACAGTTCTTTCCCGACAGCATGATCGAGTGACAATCTTCCCGCTCCTCCGAAGAGGAACGCCAGACAACAAAGCCCGAGAAGCAACTCGAATTCAAATCCGCCGGGAACCATACCGGCAAATCCGGGCTGGATTGCCTTTGGAGCGAACGCAAGAAAACCATTGGCGAATTTCACAACGAAAACGATGACCGTGAACTCGATTACCAATGCGATTGAGACAAATCTCGTCAAAAGACCTAATGCCAGCATTACGCCGCCGGCGAATTCAACCACCCCGACCAAATATGCCCACGCAAGGCGTGGCTCCAGACCGAGCTTAGCCAAGAGACCAGCAAGGCCCGTCACGCCACCTTCGAAGAGCTTCGGATATCCGTGCCGAGCGATTATGAGGCCGACACAAACCCGAATGAATGTGTAAGCATAGGGGGCCAGCGGTGCATAGACGTTACGAAGTGCGGGTATCATTGGTTGCGGTGTTTCAGTTGTACTCATTGGCATTCTCTCCCTTTTTATTATCCATCGCGGGCAATACTCTATTGAAGTGCGTATTGCGCGCAACGCCGACTTGAGGTCCGTGTTGGGTCAATCCCATCGTTCTGACCAACTGCCGCTCACTTCCGGCCTACCCCGATAAGCAGACAATTTCACAACCCGCCGGCATGTCTCAAAAGTGCCAGAAGGAGAAGTTTCGCCAGCCCTTTATTCAATCACCTCTTAGCGCCTTGGCGCGCTTTCAATTCAAAAAGTTGGCCGATGTCCGGTTTGGACTGCTAGTCAGGGGCGACGGCCTGCAAGAGGTCGGGCCGGTTCGTATCTTGCGATAACGTGGCAATGCGCAAAAACCTCGGGCCGATTGTGCCCGAGGTTTTCTTTTCAACGCGACAGCAAGTTCTAGCTACATTGGGACATATTCGACCCACGTATCGGTCACAACCACGTCCGACGCTGGATACCAGTAGCAGTACTCGTCGAGACCATCGTCGAAGCAATAAGCGTAATAAACATCAGCCTGCGCGACCTTGAATTCACCATTTACCACGAGCTTGACGCTATCCATTGCGGCCATTTTTTTATTCGATTTAACCTTCCGTACAGGCAGACTGCCGGCGCTCATATTCACAACCTTCTTATTCTTCACTTCCGCCGAGACGGAGTTCTTGCCAGCTTTGCCAACCTCATGCTTGCCGTCCTGGTTGAGCTTTGCTCCGAGCGCATTGTGGCCGTTCATGTGATGTGGGTTTTTTGCAAGAGCGACCTGCCCCGCCCCCAAGACACATGTCGATATGATGACGACGCTAAGTAGAATCCGCCGGCTGAGCATAAGAACTCCTTCCAATTGGTCAAAGGCCCATTGCCTTGACCTCTGCTAATCCATAACCCAGCTCATTGTTCCTTCGCTGATCAGGGCAATGTCCGTGTTGGGTGTGCGCCGTGACAAGGCGGCGCTTTCCAGTGGGTGCAAGGCCCACCTGGCAAACGCTCCAGCCGGAAGCAACCGGAGCAGTCATGGAGGTAACGAAGTGGCTGAAGCCTTCGGGTAGCGCGTCACGAATTGGTGACGGCGCGAGTGTGCAGGCCGTAACGCGAGTGAACGCCGAACAAGCCTCGAAAAGGACAATGCGCAGGCCGACCCGACGACCCTTTCGGGGAAGGCTGATAACGGCTGGGTGAAGTGAGCGAAGAAGTACGCCCAGACGCTGCGCCGGGGCGACGACTAACTGGAAGCCCGCGAGGGACAGGCCGGGCGCCTTGGGGTGGCGGAGAGGTTCGTTGTGTGTACCGAAAACTTAAGCTCGGACGTAGTGGTGGTGAAGTCCGCCAAGGATGGCGTGTGATTTGATGCTTCCGATTCGCTGAATTTGACGAGAGACTGGTGCATCTTTGTCCAATGACCGGTGCGATCGCCGGCAACAGTACCGGCGCGCCGCCTCAAACCAGATCGGTACTGCATTTGGTACTGCACGCTTCATTTGGCTGTCGCTAAGTGCGATGATGCTTCACTTTTCTGGAGAGTCGGTCCAATCCATCATGGGCAAGTTTGAGCTAGCTCCAGCAAATCACAGCCAGTTTGATTATGCGAGGGCGGCGCCCTCATTTCCGCAGTTCGATCAAGGATGACCTGTTAGCTACCCCGATAAGTCGCGTAACTCCAGGGCGTAACCAAGAGCGGCACGTGGAGATGGCTTTCCGGCTCGCTCACCGAAAAGCGCAGGGGAATTTGGTCAAGAAACGGCGGATCGGATGCCGCTACTTGCCGTCCGGCAAAATAGTCTGCTACGCTGAACGTCAATTCGTAACGGCCGATCGGCACCGGCCGGTGATAAATCAGTGGCTGATCGGTTCGGCCATCCGCGTTCGTGATCGTGCGGGTCACGACGCGGCTTGCGCCGAGGTCCGACAACTCAACCAATTCGACCGCAACGCCCTCTGCTGGTCTGCCGCTGTGAGTGTCGAGCACATGGGTCGACAAACGCCCGTACACTTCGAGCCGATCGTCTGACACCACAAGCTGGGCAACACGCAGCGCCGCAATCCGGTATATTTCGTTGATCGAGTTCTGTACCTCGGTCGCGGTATCGTTCGGTAGGCGGCGTTCGAAGTCACGCAGTATGGAACCCTTCGTGTGGCGACGTGCGCATACCATGTAGGGAAAACCAAACTTGGTGCGGTAGGCGCTGTTGACCCGCTCAAATGCCTTGAATTCGGCATCCGACAACCGATCGAGTCCAGCGCCGTTCTGTTCAGCGCTTGAGGCCGGCGGCACGCTGCGTCTTGTTGGCGAGATCTGGATGACCCCTGATGAGAGCAAGCCGAAGCTCCGGTGCTGTTTGGTCGACGACGGTCTTCATCGCGTCGAACAGTTGCTGCACGCCCTCAAAAGGCCTTGCGATAGCAGCCTGTTCGGCGATCCAAGGCGAATACTCGAAGACATTGCCGAGAGCCGTGACGAACTCATCCCTGCTGCAAGCGTTCAAAACGGAGAGAAGAATTGACGACATTTTACCCTTGCTACCCGTTAGAGCTGGAGGGGCGGCAGTTCAGACCAGGCTCGACTTGCCGCGGCTCAGCACTTCGCCGGCGCCTTTGGTCCCGACGATCTTTCCATTGTCCGCAACGACCTGCCCCCGGGCGATGGTCATGATCGGCCAGCCTGTTACCTCAAATCCTTCCCACGGCGTGTAATCGGAACCGTGGTGCAGGTCGGACTGCCGGATCGTTTTCTTGAGCTTCGGGTCCCACAGAACGATGTCGGCGTCGAAGCCGACGCCGATCGAGCCCTTGCGCGGATAAAGGCCATAGATCCGCGCGTGATTGGTCGACGTCAGCTCCACAAATTTCTGAAGACTGATCCGTCCCTTCGACACCCCTTCCGAGAAGAAGATCGGCAGGCGCGTCTCCACTCCAGGAATCCCGTTTGGCACCCAGCGAAACGAAGTGCGCGAATTCGGAGTTAGCTTGCCCTTCGGATCGTCATACCGAAATGGACAATGATCGGATGAAAACGTCTGAAAGACACCGCCGATGATACCCTCCCAGATCGCTTGCTGGCTTTCCTTGTCACGCGGCGGCGGCGAGCAAACGTACTTTGCGCCGCTGATATCCATGTTCAGACCTTTCATATCATCTGCGGTCAAAGTGATGTACTGAGGACAGGTCTCCGCATGCACGGGCAAGCCCCGCTGCTGGGCCCAGCGCACCTGCTCCATCGCCTCCCTGCCCGACACGTGAACGATCATGATCGGGACGCCGACGATCTCGGCATGGCTGATCGCGCGGTGCGTCGCCTCTCTCTCGACGATCTGAGGCCGCGAAGTTCCATGAAAATACGGCGCGATATGTCCTTCGCGCTCAAGTCTGTCGGTGAGGTGGCGGATGGTGTCATAACCTTCACAATGCACCATCACGAGTGCCTGCTCGCGGCGAGCCACCTCGAAAACCTCGAGCAACTGCTTGTCGCTTAGAACCAAATCGTCATAGGTCATGAAGACCTTAAAGGAAGTGTAGCCATCCTTGACGAGCGCTGGCAGTTCCTGGCCGAGAACGACCGCCGTCGGGTCGGATATAATGAGGTGAAACGACGTGTCGATGTAGCACTCACCCTCAGCGAGCTTCCGATACTCCTCAACGCAGGCGCGCAGCGAAGAGCCTTTGATCTGCAGAGCGAAGGGCAAGATCGTGGTGTTGCCGCCTGCTGCGGCGGCGCGAGTGGCGGAAGCAAAATCGTCGGCCATCACGACATCGGGCCCGGACGGCTGCGCAATATGAACGTGGCTGTCGATCCCCCCGGGCAGCGCCAGCAAGCCCGTTGCATCGATCTCACGCGACGCCCCCTCAATGCGGTCCGCAATGCTCACGATGCGGCCTTCACGAATGCCGATATCGGCCCGGAATTCGTCGCTGGCAGTCGCAATCGTGCCGCCTCGGATAGCGAGGTCAAACTGTTCCACGTGAATTGCCTCCCGATAGGTTCTACAAAATTGGGACTTGAAAGACTCGACCCCAGCCCGACAATACTCTCGGATCCGCACCAGCTAGCAACATCATCCGCCACAGCGTGACCGCGACTGAATCGAGAATCAAGACGTCAAGTTCGCGCTCTAGGGCCTCTGCAACCGCAGCCCCTTCCAAATTCGTGCAAAGGACCACGACAGCGTCGCACCCCTCTGCGGCAACAGCACGAATCATGTCGGCGATCTCAGTGGGAGCTACCTGCCCGAACGAGAAATTATCGCGTAGACCCAGATGTCGCTCCGAATGACAGGCAACGCCCGCATCCGCCCATACCCCGCCGATCCGCGCCTGCACATCGTCCGTGTAAGGCGTCACAAAGCCGACGCGCTCGGCCCTACGCGACCGCACCGCATCAATGCAGGCAAGCGTTGACGTCGTGGCCGGCTTTCCGGTGCGCGCACCGATAGCCTCGCAAAGGCTCTGGTCGCGCTCGATTCCAAGCCAACTGGCCGAGGTGCCGTTCCAAGCCATGGCATCGACTTTGGCGTCGGCAAGCAAATCCGCCGCAGGCAACATCCTTGATGGATCAAATTGATCGAGCGCGTCGGCATCGAGCGCGATCTCGGTCACGCGGAAGCGGGAGAAATGCGCGCTGATCCCGGGGGCGCCGGCGAGCATGGCATAGGTAACCGGCTCGAGAACCGAATTCGACGATGGCGCGAGCATACCGAGGCGCGTTCGCATCGCGTTCATGGCTAGGCTACCCGAGCGCTGCGTGTCGACTCCTCGCGGATGAGCGCGAGGACACGGCGCTTGGCGTCGTTGAACTCCGGACTCGTGATATCGCGTGGCCGCGGCAGATCGAACGTGACGGATTCACGAATGCGACCCGGCCGGCGGGTCATGACGACAATCTTGTTGCCCAGAACAAGGGCCTCATCGACGCTGTGCGTGACGAACACAATCGTGCAGCGGTGCTTCTGCCAGATCGCGACCAGTTCTTCCTGCATTTCGAGCTTGGTCTGCGCATCGAGCGCCGCAAAAGGCTCGTCCATCAGGATAACGCGCGGGTTCATCAACAAAGCGCGCGCTATGCCGACGCGCTGATTCATGCCGCCCGACAATTCGGCGGGGTGATGATGTTCGAATCCCCTCAAGCCGACCAGATCGATAAGCTCCATGGCTCTTCGGTGGCGCTCCTGCTTCGCAACGCCTTTGAGTTTCAGGGAGAATGCGACATTGTCGATCGCGGTCAGCCAGGGCATCAACGTCGGGTGCTGGAAAACGACGCCGCGATCGGAACCCGGTCTCTCAACGATCACGCCGTCGACCAGGGCCTGTCCGGAAGTCGAATTTTCGAACCCGGCGATGATGTTGAGCAAGGTCGACTTGCCGCACCCCGACGGACCCAGCAGACAGACGAAATCGTTCGCATCGATGTCGAGATCGATATTGTCCAGCGTCAGAAGCTCGCGGCCACGCTTGGGATCGGCAAATATCTTGACGATGTTGCGAAGCTCGATCGCAGCCATCAGCCGGCCCTCCCCTGCACGGTCGTCGTGCGCTGCCAATGCAGCACACGCCCCATGATCGCCTTGAGGCCGAGGTCGGACAGATATCCGAGCAGGCCGATCGAGATCATGGCGGCAAGGACGAGATCGTAGCGAAGGAAGTAGTAGGAATCCCAGAGTACGTAGCCGAGGCCGCTCTTGACCGCGACCATTTCCGCCGTAACGGTCAGCATCCAGGCAGAGCCGATCGCGATCCGGAGGCCGGAGAAGATCGAAGGCAGCGCCGCGGGAAAGACAATGCTGGCAAGCAGCTGCCGCTCGGTAGCGCCCATCATTGCGCCGGCGCGCACCAGATTGTGGTCGACCGTTTTCACACCATGGATGGTGTTCATCAGGACTGGAAAGAAGGCGCCGAGAAAGACCAGGAAAATCGCCGGCTTGTTGGCGATGCCAAACCAGATGATGGCGAGCGGGATCCAGGAGACCGGTGGAATAGGCCGCAACATCTGCAACGTCGGTTCGAGGGTCTTTTCAAACAGACGCGACCAGCCGATCGCGACGCCGGCCAGGATGCCCAATACGCTCGCCAGCGCGAAGCCGCCGAAAACGCGCAAGCCGCTGGCGAAGGCGTCGCGTGCCCAATGACCGGAATAGGTCTGCGTTGTCTCGTCGAAGCCGAAGACCCAGTCGCCCAGCGCGTGCAGCACCGCGCTTGGCGCAGGCAGCAGCGCTGGGGGCAGATAGCCGGATCGGGCGAAGGTTTCCCAGCCCGCGATCAGGAGCACGGGAACGACGAAGCGCTCCAACGCTTGAGATACGCGGAACGTGCGCGCTACCGGCTTTGCGGGTGAAACCTCAATAGCCGAGGTCATTTTTCTTCTTCCCGGTCGCCTGCTCCAGGAACGAATAGTCCATGTTCTTTTCCACTTCGGCGGACACATCCTTCGAGATGTATTTGAGGTCACGCATCATGGCCGCGATGGCGAGTGTTTGCGCACGGTGAATCGCAGCATCCGGCGTCGCGTTTTTCAGCGCCTCGGTAGCGACGGTCTTGTCGAGTCCGGTCAGCTTGTTGATGACGTCGATCCAGGGGCCCTTGTCGGCTGACAGTTTGTCATTGAGCTCGACAACGGCACCGACCACGCCCTGGACGCCAGGGCGCTGGCTCGCAACGACGTCCGAACGGGTGACGATCAGGTTCGTGAGGTTGCCGGCCGCCTGATCGTAGGGGAAAACGAAATGCTTGCCGGCCCCGGAAAGTCTGATCTGCGAAGCGAATGGCTCCACGGAGCAGACCATGTCGATCTCCTCGCGCTGCAAGGCCGCGAAATGATCGGCAGGGTTCGGAATATTGACGAACTGAATGTCCTTGTTGGGATCGATGCCTTGCTTGAGGAATGCGCCCCGCATGTGAATGTCCTGCGCATTACCGCGGGAGGCGGCAATTTTCAGCGGTTGGCCGTCGGACTTGGCTTTTGCGACGAGGGCTTTGAACGCGGCCCAATCGTCGCCCGCCAGCGCGAGCTTGTTGGATGAGAGGCACTCCGATCCGCCGTTGATCTGGCCGGAGATCGCGACGACGTCGAAGCCTTTGTCGAGTGCCGTGACATAGTGCAGATAAGTCACCTGTGCGACGTCGAGACTCTTCGACACCAGCGCGGTCAGGACGTCATTGCCGGAATTGAACCCGGTGGCTTCGATCTCGACACCCTTCGCAAGGCCAGGGGTCAGGGACATCGGCAAGCAGTGTGCGCATTTCGCGAAACCGAGCTTGATTTTCGGCGTTTGCGCGGCGGCGAACGCGGTCCCCGCCAGCATCATTGCGATCAGGAGAAAGGCTCGGTGGAAAGGTTTCGCCATCATTGCGCTCCGTTGGTGGCGCCTGCGACGCCGCTATTTCGATCATCCTTCCCTGCGCACGCCGGTGCAATGGCATTTTTGCACTCTGCATACAATTTGTTCGATATGCCATTGTTTTCATCTACATACGTTGATATTTTAGGCAAGCCACGAACCTCAGAACGGTTAAAATGGAAGTCAGCGAGACGGGACGCGTGCGGAAAAAATCGGACGTCGGTACAGGGCGAAAGACACTCAAGCTCAAGCGGACGGGCCTGCATGAGCGCGCCGCGGCGCGGATGCGGGCCATGATTATTCGCGGCGAACTGGCGCCTGGTTCGCCGACGCAGGAAACCAAACTCTCCACGGCGCTCGGCGTTTCCAGAACCCCGTTGCGCGAAGCCATGAAGCTGTTGGCCGCCGAAGGGCTGGTGGAACTGCGCCCGAACCGCAGCCCGCGCATCGCCGATATCGAAACCGATCGCGTGTTCGAGTTGTTTGAAGCGCTCGCCGGCATCGAGCGGCTCGCCGCCGAACTGGCCGCCCAACGCGCCACCGAGCGCGAATTGCAACGGCTTCGCCTGCTGCAGAACCGCATGGAGAACTTTCATCGGGACGGCAGGCTCGACGACTATTTCGCCATCAATGGGGAGATACACGGCCTGATCGTTCGGGCGGCACGGAATGCGCCGCTGCGCGAGGCGCACGAGACGCTGCTGTCGAGGGCCGAACGCGCCCGTTATCTCGCGCTCGGCGCGGAACGGCGCTGGAGCAATTCCGTCGAAGAACATGCGGCCATCCTTGCCGCTCTCGAAATCCGCGACAGCGAAACGGCCGGACGCCTGCTCTCCGCGCATGTCCAACGCACCGGTACGGCGTTGTGGGAAGTTCTGGCGAAAACCACGCGCAGCAGGCCGGCGGCCTGACCATGAACATCCTGCTTCTCAACCCAAACACGCGCACCGACATCACTGAACTCATGCTGACGGTTGGACAGCGTGCCGTTTCGCAGGGAACCTCGCTGATACCCCTCACCGCACCGCGCGGCGTGCCGTACATATCGACGCGCGCCGAAGCGCAGATTGGTGGCGCCGTCGCGCTCGAAATGCTCGCGGAACGCCACCGGGAAGTTGATGCCGCGATCATCGCGGCTTTCGGCGATCCCGGCCTTTTCGCAGCGAGGGAATTGTTCGACATTCCCGTCGTCGGCATGGCGGAGGCTGCAATGCTCACGGCATGCATGGCGGGGCGTCGATTCGGCCTCGTGACGTTCGCGCGAGCGCTTGGCCCCTGGTACGAGGAGTGCGTTCGCGCCAATGGGCTCTGGGAAAGATGTGCCGGCATCCGCATGCTCGACGGTCCCTTCCGCGAGATCGCCGAGGTAGGGGCCGAAAAGGAAGACCTTCTGGTCGAACTTGCGAAGCGCGCGGTGGAGGAGGATGAGGCCGACGTCTTGATTTTGGCGGGGGCACCTTTGTCCGGGCTGGCCGGGCGCGTCGCCGAGAGAATTCCCGTTCCGTTGATTGACCAGGTCGTTGCCGCCGTGAAGCAGGCCGAAGCCCTGCTCGCGCTCCGCCTGCGAAAAGCGACCGCGGGCACATTTCGCAGGCCCGACGCGAAACCGACGACCGGCCTCGCTGGTTCGCTGGCTGCCCGTCTCGAACATCGCGACGCCTGATCAAAGGGGTGGCCGGAGATGAGAAAAGCCCAGTTGCTCCTCGATCCTCCGGCCGAATGCGAACAGTTTGGACTCCTGCCCCGGGGCGGCGACGATCTGCACACCGAACGGCTTTTGATCCCGGCGTCTCGGCGTCGGCAAGGTGAGGACCGGGAAGCCGACGAGCGAAACGATGAAGGTGACGGCGAGGTAGTCGATCGGCGTTTCGAGGCGCATGTCGTCGATCCGCGTCACCTCGCCTGCGTCATTGTTCCACGGGAAGACCGCCGCGGCCGGCGCGACAAGGAAATCCTGCCGCGCGAACAGGTCGCGAAAACTGCGGTAGATAGCG
>Ga0209648_10002411_pt1 | contig 15496 bp, 6 predicted proteins | sample GraSoi2013_115cm_FD_185830 | JGI IMG/M metagenome (GOLD analysis project Ga0209648, IMG submission 185830) | Grasslands soil microbial communities from the Angelo Coastal Reserve, California, USA - Sample 9_17_2013_115cm (SPAdes) (version 2) | ecosystem: Environmental > Terrestrial > Soil >...
CCATTAGTTGCGCAGCGTATCGGATAACATCGAATGTCCCGACCAGGTTGACCTGGATGACGCGTAAATAGCGTCCGAGATCGTGGATGCCTTCTTTGCCCAGAACTTTTTCAGCAACGCCGATACCAGCGGCCGTAACCGTGATGTGCAATCCACCGTGCTTGGATGCCGCTTCGGCCACCGCAGCTTTGACCTGATCGGTGTTGGTGACATCGGTCTTGACGAAGCTGACGGCGTTTCCCAGTTCCTGCGCCAGCTCTTTGCCGGTCTTCTCGTTGACGTCAGCGATGACCACCTTGGCGCCCTGCGTTACCAACATACGGACGGTGGCCGCGCCCAGTCCGGAAGCGCCGCCACTCACCAGAGCACTCTTGCCTTGAATTTTCATGGGGTCTCTCTTCTCAGGCTTGACAGCCGCGAATTAACGCGAAAGGCGCGAACCAAGGATTCTGCTCCGTCGCACCTTTGTTCGTGTTGATTCGCGTCCATTCGCGGCTAATTCTCTACTGGACTCTTTCAATGATTGTTGCGTTAGCCATGCCGCCGCCTTCGCACATGGTCTGCAGGCCGTAGCGTGCGCCAGTACGTTCGAGTTCGTGGACCAGGGTCGTCATCAGCCGCGCGCCGCTGGCTCCCAGAGGATGTCCCAGAGCGATAGCTCCGCCGTTCACGTTCACACGTGAAAGATTAGCCTGGGTCTCTTTCTGCCACGCCAGCACCACGCTGGCGAAGGCTTCATTGATCTCGATGCGGTCGATGTCCTCGAGTTTGAGGTTCGCATTCTGGAGTACGCGTCGCGTGGCCGGAATGGGTGCGCTCAACATCAGCACCGGATCGGCGGCGGCGAGCGCAAAGGCAACGAATCGTGCCAAGGGATTGTATCCAAGGCGCTCTGCCACACTGCGTTCCATGACCAACACTGCAGCTGCGCCGTCGGTGATCTGCGAAGAATTCGCTGCGGTTACAACTCCATCAGCTTTGAAGACGGTCTTGAGCGTCGCCATCTTTTCGAGCGTCGTGTCCGGGCGGATGCCTTCATCGCGCGAAACATTGATGCTGGTGCCGTCGTCCTTCTGCACAGCTGTAGGCAAGATCTCACGGCAGAACCAGCCCTGATCGCTGGCACGCGCCGCGCGGCGATGGCTCTCCAGGCTGTACTGATCGAGACTGGTCCGATCGATCTTCCAACGTTCGGCCAGCATTTCGGCGCTGATGCCTTGGTTGAACTGGGCGTTGTTATAGCGGCGCATCATTGCTGGACCAAACGGCCTGCCCGGCCCGTTCGCCGCGGAGGCGCCCATAGGAACGCGGGTCATGCTCTCGACACCGCAGGCGATCGCGATCTCATAGCTGCCGGCCATCACGCCTTGCGCGGCAAAATGAATCGCCTGCTGGCTGGATCCGCATTGGCGATCGACCGTGGTTCCAGGCACCGATTCGGGAAAGCCCGCAGCCAGCGCGGCGTTGCGGCCGACGTTGACCGACTGCTCGCCCACCTGCATCACGCAGCCGGCGATCACATCATCCACGAGCTCGGCCTTGAGTTTGTTGCGCTGCACCAATCCGTTGAGCGTGTGGCCCAACAAATCAACGGGGTGCCAGGCCTTCAACATGCCGTCCCGCCGGCCCAGAGGCGTGCGCACGGCATCGACAATCACAGCTTCGTGTTTCATAGACTCCTGCCAACGCAACATACTAACAGCAACCGCGACTGCATGCTGCTCACCCGCGACCCGCTCGTTGCTGTGTGGTACGTCAGTGCCGGCACAACTCCCATTCGTGCAGGTCCACCGTGGACAGATGACTACAGCAATCTGTTCGGCGTCATCCACTGGCGCCTTGACGAGAACTAGGCCGACGTGGCAGTCGGGCGACCTTGTGCGACCGTTACTTTGGTGGTATCGGATTCCCGTGATTAGGTTCTGCCGATCCGGCTATTCACGATTGACAAATTCAGCTAAACAGCTATAGTTTGAACCTCCCGTAGAGTCCGCCACACCCATCGGCGGAAAAGTACCCAGTGGTCATAGGAGAGCGTTATGCGCTGCTATCGCAAAGTTGGCTGTGTACTGCCTGCCAAGGCTTTCTTGCTTGGGTTACTATCGGTGCTTTACCTCAGTATCCCAGCACAGGGGCAAACGCCGGTTGTACGGAAAGAGTTGCGTCATGATGTCTCTCGCCCGCTCCGCGACCTAGCCATGGAGCCTCCCAGCCAGCCGGTGGGACCGGCAGAAGCTGACAACCTGAAGATGATCCCGTTGCCCTCGGGCTTCAAGCCAGCCAGCGAGCCGGACTCTGTTCTGCAGAAAGCCGTGCCTGCGGTTCCAGAGGCCTTGGCGCCGACGGTCGGGCTCAACTTTGAAGGTCTGGGATCGGGTTTTCCCAACTACGTGGTCAATGTCGCTCCTCCTGACACGAACGGAGCCGTCGGCAAGACCCAGTATGTTCAGTGGGTCAACCTCAGCTTCGCGGTATTCGACAAGGCCACGGGCAATGTTCTCCCCAACTTCCCCGTTCCCGGGAATACCCTTTGGCAGGGCTTCGGCGGCAGTTGCGAAACGGCCAATGACGGCGATCCTATCGTGACCTATGACAAGCTGGCCGATCGCTGGGTCTTCAGCCAGCTGGTCTTCAACCCGCCTTTCGAGGAATGCATCGCGGTTTCCACTAGCTCCGATGCCACCGGCACCTACAATCGCTACGCTTTCGCCTTTGCCAATTTAGATGACTACCCCAAGATGGGGGTCTGGCCCGATGCCTACTACCAAACCTACAACATATTTGGCAATGGTTTTTTGGGCGCCGATGCCTGCGCTTACGACCGCAACGCCATGCTCAATGGACAGCCGGCAACCCAGATCTGCTTCCAGCAAGCTTCGACCGTAGGCAGTCTCTTGCCGGCGGACCTGGATGGTCATGTGACTCCGCCAGCGGGCGAGCCCAATTTCATGGTGGATTTTGACGTGAATTCCCTCAACCTGTACAAGTTTCACGTCGACTTCGCCAACCCCGCCAATTCCATCTTCAGCGGCCCCACGAATATCCCAGTGGCGCCCTTCACTCCATTTTTGTGCAATGGCGGATCTTCTATCTGCGTGCCACAATCCGGCACCACGTTTCTGTTGGACTCACTCGGTGACCGGCTGATGTATCGCTTGGCCTACCGCAACTTTGTGGACCACGAGTCTCTGGTCGTTAACCACTCCGTTGTGGCCGATCCGGTCAAGCTCAATTCTGGTGTGCGGTGGTATGAAATCCAGGATCCCAACGGCACCCCCAAGGTGGCCCAGCAGTCCACTTTTGCTGGCGCTCCAGATTCGAATTTCCGTTGGATGGGAAGCATCGCCATGGATGTCAGCGGCGACGTCGCCGTTGGTTACAGCGTCTCCAGCAGTAGCACGTTTCCGTCCATTGCTTTTGCCGGGCGTGTCCCCACGGATCCACTCAGCACGCTGGAACCAGAAATCAGCGTTATCGCAGGCACCGGGTCACAGATCAACGGCCTCGCCCGATGGGGCGACTACAGCGCCATGCAGGTCGATCCCGTTGATGACTGTACCTTCTGGTACACCACCGAGTATTTGAAAAACACCGGGTCTCTCAATTGGAACACCCGGATCGCCAACTTCAAGTTTCCCGGCTGCGGTGTGCCCGACCTGACGATCGCCAAGAGTCATACCGGCAACTTTACCCAGGGGCAAATCGGCGCGACTTACACCATTACCGTGACCAATGTTGGCGGCAAACCTACCGACGGCACCCAGGTGACCGTTACGGACACCTTGCCGACAGGACTCACATTTCCCGCAAATGCGGCCAGCGGCACCGGCTGGAACTGCACCAATGACTCGGCGACAGCAACCTGTAATCGCACCGACGTTCTGGCTGCCGACACCAGCTATCCGGCGATCACACTGACCGTCAACGTGGCGGCCAATGCGCCGGGTTTGCTCACCAACACTGCCACCGTCTCCGGAGGCGGCGACAAGAACCCGGACAATGACACGGCCACGGACACCACAACCATCATCCAGACCGGGCCGGATCCCACAATTGCCAAAACGCACAGTGGACCTTTCATTCAGGGCCAGACTGGGACGTACACCATCACCGTAAGCAACGTCGGCCTCTCGGCAACCGACCCTACCAAACCTTTGACCGTAACCGACACGTTGCCGACCGGACTTACTGCAGCATCGGCTAGCGGTACGGGCTGGGGGACTTGCAACCTAGGGCCTCCTGTAACTTGCACCCGCAGCGACGCTCTGGCCTCCAACACCAGCTATCCGGCGATTACGCTGACCGTGAGCGTGGCCAACAACGCTGCGGCCAGAGTTACCAATACCGCTACGGTAGCCGGAGGCGGCGATACCAACCCCTTGAATAACACCGCGACCGATCCGACCGCGGTCATCCCTCCGCCGGCAGACCTCACCATTACGAAGCACCACACCGGCAACTTCAATCAGGGCCAGCAGTCGGCTAGCTACACTTTGACGGTCAGTAATCTTACCGGCTCCGGACCGACGGTTGGCCCAGTTACTGTCACGGACACTCTGCCCAGCGGGCTTACTGTAGCTGGCGTGTTTGGCAACGGCTGGCTGTCCTGTAACGTCAACGTCAACACCGTGACTTGCAGTCGCAACGATGTATTGGCCCCTGGCAACAGCTATCCACCGATCTCGTTGCTCGTGAATGTAGCGACTGACGCACCGGCGAGCGTCACCAATAGCGCCACGGTTTCCGGCGGCGGCGATATCACCCCGGGCAACGATACGGCCAGCGATCCGACCACCATCAACCCGGCCCCCGATCTCACCATTGCGAAGTCCCACGCCCCCAGCACCTTCACAGTGGGGCAACTAGGAGCCTATACCATCACAGCCAGCAACATAGGGCACGCTCCAACTTCGGGAGTTGTAACGGTTCAGGATTTCCTGCCCTTCGGCCTGACCGCGACCGCGATTACCGGCACTGGCTGGACTTGCCCGGCGACGCCCACGACATTCATCAACTGCACGCGGTCTGACGCGCTGAATGCGGGGAGCAGCTATCCGTCCATTGTCGTGACGGTAAGTGTGACCGGCGGCGGTCCCTCCGTCACCAATTTCGCCAACGTAAGCGGCGGAGGTGAATTCAACACCAGCAATGACACGGCCAGCGATGTAACCCCTATCAATGCGCCGATTCTTGGCATCACCAAATCCCACGTCGACCCCTTCTCCGTGGGGCAACCGGGAACGTACACGATTACTGTAGATAACAAGGCGGGGAAAGCAGCCACTGTGGGGGCGGTCAACGTCACTGATTTTCTGCCCAACGGAATGGTGGCAACCGCCGTCAGCGGCGCAGGTTGGAGTTGCTCTCCGTTGCCCGCCGCATTCCAAGTGACCTGCACGCGGTCAGATTCGCTAGCTATAGGCGCCAGCTATCCAGCGCTGAATGTGACGGTGAACGTGGTCAATTCAACACCCACGGTCACTAACATAGCCACCGTTACCGGCGGAGGCGATAGCCTCTTCCACAGCGTGAACGACCCTACCAACGTAAACACGCCCACTCTTGTCATCACTAAGTCGCATACCGGCACCTTCACCGTGGGACAGACCGGAAACTACACCCTTACGGTCGGTAACACCGGGAAAGTCGCAACGGTTGGAACCGTAACCCTCACGGATTTCCTGCCTTTCGGCATGACCGCAATCGCTGCCGGCGGCACAGGCTGGGGTTGCTCTCAGTTGCCGTCGCAATTCAACCTGACCTGTACGCGCTTCGATAGTCTGGCCATAAACGCCAGCTATCCCCCGCTTACAATCGTTGTCAATGTGACCGGGGGTGGGCCAACAAGCACGAACACGGCGTCGGTGACGGGCGGAGGTGACGGCATTTTTCACCAAGTCAGCGACGTCACCAACGTCAACGCGCCCGTTCTCAACATCACAAAACACCATGCCCCCGACCCGTTCGTCGTGGGTCAGACAGGGACTTACACGATTACGGTCGACAACAAGGCGGGGCAAATCGCTACCACGGGAACTGTGAGTGTTCAGGATTTCATGCCTAACGGTCTGACTTTGACGGCAGCGAGCGGCACAGGTTGGAGCTGCTCCGGCAGTTTCTTCGTGAACTGTACACGCTCCGATTCTCTGGCCGCAGGCGGAACCTATCCACCGATCACTATGACTGTAAGCGTGACTGGCGGTGCGCCCTCAGTCACTAACTCCGCCAGCGTAAGCGGTGGCGGCGATCCGGCTTCTCACAACGCGAATGACCTTACCAATATCAGCGGCCCTCCTCCTCCCGTTCTTGGCATCTCGAAATCCCATACCCCCGATCCGTTTATCGTGGGCCAAACCGGGACTTACACCATTATTGTTAACAACAAGGCAGGGAAAGGAGCGACGTCGGGACAGGTCAACGTTACCGATTTCCTGCCCCCCGGCCTTACTGCGACTAGAGTGAGCGCCCTAGGCTGGAGTTGCTCCAGCTTGCCGACGACGTTCCTGAACTGCTCACGGTCCGACGCGCTGGCTGCCGGTGGGACCTATCCATCGATTACTGTGACGGTAAGTGTAAACGGGGGTGCGCCCTCAGTCACCAACTTCGCCAGCGTAAGCGGTGGCGGCGATCCCTCTTTTCATAGCGCCAGCGACGTCACAAATATCAATGGCCCTACCCTCGCCATTTCCAAGTCTCATACAGGCGATCCGTTCATTGTGGGTCAGACCGGAACCTACAACATTACTGTGGACAACAAGGCAGGGAAGGCAGCAACTTCGGGAACGGTGACGGTTCAGGACAACCTGCCCGCCTTCATGACTGCAACCGGTTTTAGCGGCACAGGTTGGAGCTGCTTCGGCGCCACGTCGGTGAACTGTACTCGGTCCGACACGCTGGCCGCAGGCGGGACCTATCCCGCCCTCGCCGTGACGGTAAGTGTGGCCGGCGGTGCGCCTTCGGTCACTAACTCCGCCGGCGTAAGCGGTGGCGGCGATTTGTCTTTTCACAGCGCCAGCGACCTCACCAATATCAATGGCCCTACCCTCGCCATCACCAAGACCCACAGCCCCGACCCGTTTATCGTGGGGCTGACCGGAACTTACACCATTACGGTAAGCAACACCGGGAAAGCAGCGACGGTGGGAGCTGTGACCGTTCAAGATCCCCTGCCCAACGGCATGACCCTATCCGCGGCCGCCGGCGCCGGATGGGCATGCTCGGGTATGACGTTCGTGAGCTGTACACGGTCTGATGCGCTAGCGACAAGCAGCAGCTATCCGCCAATTACCTTGACCGTCAACGTGGGTAGTTCTGCGTCCACGGCTGTTAACACAGCGAACGTAAGCGGCGGGGGTGATGGCTTCTCTCACAGCGCCAGTGACACGGCCAACGTCACAGCTCCTAGGCTTGCCATCACCAAGACGCATACCGGTGACTTCACGGTGGGCCAGCCGGGCAATTACACGATCACCGTAAGCAACGTCGGGAGTGTGGCAACCGTGGGCACGGTAACCCTCACGGATTTCCTGCCCTTCAACATCATGACCGCAACCGCGATCAGCGGCACAGGCTGGGGCTGTTCCAACTTGCCTACGAACTTCCTGACCTGCACGCGATCTGACGCGCTGGCTGCGGGCAGCAGCTATCCTCCGCTTACTCTTACCGTCAGCGTAACTGGTGGTCCGAATGTCACCAATACGGCCACCGTCACCGGCGGAGGGGATGTGCTTTCCCATAGCGCCAATGACCCCACAAATATCCACACGCCGACTCTTGCCATCACCAAGACCCATCCCGGCAATTTCAGTGTCGGATTGCCAGGAACGTACACGATTGCCGTGAGCAACCCAGGGAACACACCCACGGCGGGAAACGTCACCATACAGGATGCTCTGACCACCGGTCTGACCGCCACCGGTATCTCCGCCACTGGGTGGAATTGCTTCGGCATACCTCCCACGACCTCCATTAACTGCTCGCGGTCGGATACGCTGGCCGGAGGCAGCAGCTATCCTCCAATCACTTTAACGGTAGGCGTGGACGCGAGCGCGCCACCGGCGCTTATCAACCAAGCTACTCTATCCGGCGGAGGTGACAACAGCTCTCACACCGCCAGCGACCCCACCAATATCACCTTGCCCGATCTCGCCATCACTGCGTCGCACACCGGCGACTTTACCGGAGGACAGCCAGGAACCTACACGATCACAATCAGCAATGTGGGGACCGTCGCAACCGCGGGAGGCACTCTGCTCGTTGATGATCTTATGCCCGTGGGCTTGACCGCGACCGCTGCCTCGGGCCCAGGCTGGACCTGTTCTATCCTGCCAGGACCCCAAACGGAAATGAATTGTACCGGTCCAGCCGGGGTTCTTGGCCCCGGTGTGAGCTATCCCCCGATCACTCTTACCGTAAATGCTGCCTCGGATGCACCCGCCGTTGTGGTGAATACAGTGAGCGTTTTTGGCATCGGCGAGTCCAATTTCGCTAATAACTTTGCTACTGATACCACCAAGATTGTGCACGTAGGGGACATACCCGTTCCGGGTGACTATGACGGCGACGGAAAAACGGACTTCGCCGTTTGGCGCCCGAGCACCGGAACTTGGTGGGTCCTTCGCAGTAGCGATGGCAGCATATTTTCCAGGTCATGGGGTGTTTTCGGTGACATACCCGTTCCCGGTGACTATGATGGCGACAAAAAGACCGATTTCGCCATCTGGCGGCCCAGCACCGCAACCTGGTGGGTCCTTCGCAGTAACGACGGTGTGGAGGTTCAGCAACAGTGGGGGCTCAACGGGGATCAACCCGTTCCCGGCGACTATGACGGCGACGGAAAGACCGATTTCGCCATCTGGCGGCCCAGCACCGCAACCTGGTGGGTCCTTCGCAGTAGCGACGGTGTGGAGGTTCAGCAACAGTGGGGGCTCAACGGGGATCAACCCGTTCCCGGCGACTATGATGGCGACAGAAAGACCGATTTCGCCATCTGGCGGCCCAGCACCGCAACCTGGTGGGTCCTTCGCAGTAGCGACGGTGTGGAGGTTCAGCAACAGTGGGGGCTCAACGGGGATCAACCCGTTCCCGGCGACTATGACGGCGACGGAAAGACCGATTTCGCCATCTGGCGGCCCAGCACCGCAACCTGGTGGATCCTTCGCAGTAGCGACGGCGTAGAGGTTAACCGAGAGTGGGGGTTCGAGGGCGACATAACTGTTCGCGGCGATTACGACGGTGACAAGAAGACCGATTTCGCCATCTGGCGGCCGAGCACCGGAACCTGGTGGATCATTCGCAGTAGCGACGGTGTCATCGTCAGTCAGCCTTGGGGCATCGGAGCAGCCCCGCCCTCGAAGGAATCACTACCGTAGCGCGGGCCGCGATTGGTCTGAGGAGGTTGGAGGATGTTGACCGGGTTTCGCTTCCAGTTGAAGGGTCTTCAGGGAGGCCGACAATCACTCCTGTGGCGATCGGCGTCAAACTCGACGTCGGGAAATTTGCTAGCGGGTTACCGCCATCGCCATCGATCGGACTATTGAAAACACAGTTTAGTAGGCATAGCCCGACAGACCGCACGAAGCGTTTACTAACGGCTTGGCCAATCAATGCCAAGATTCTTACCGAGCTGCTCTGACCCACAGTTGCTGAGGAAGGCGCCTTGCCGCGCTTTGGAGGCTCCCCCAGCAATCACTGGTATAGCCCGGAAAAGGTTGAGGTATCCCTTTAAACCCTGCCTGGCTTAGTGCGGCCCTGACGTTATCCTTTAGGCACGATAGAGGCCGGATGTATGACATATCTGCCATCCCTACGTAACCTCACGATGGCAGTTTGCCTGCCGGGAATCCATTCTGCGAGGCACGGATCGTCACTACGGTCGCCGAGGGTCCTGATGATTGACTTCCGCTTAGACCATTCCTCCGCTCAGGATCAGGGGCGAACGCCAACTCCCACAATGGGATTAAGCTCGGCGCGGCGTTTCATCACTTGTCATTTGTCATTGGCCATCTGCGGTGTTTGTTCTCCGATCTTCCCCGAGTAGATGATGAATTTGAACGGGTCTGTATTCTGATTCTTTTCCATCAGCTTGAGGTAGACGAGCCGTTTAGCGTGAGCCACAGATTCACTGTGGTCGAACCTGTTGCCAGACGATTCTAGCAACCACGCCGCTAGTTCGTACTTGCCGTCGGCAGCCAGGCGTTCCGCCGTCTTGGCAAGCTGCTTTTCCGATATACCGAGGTAATCGACCAGGAGTTCCGCACGGTCGGTGCTCCCGAGATGGTCGAGGCCTTGCAGGTCCGCCTGCCAATAGCCGACGTTCTGATCGTAGAGCCGGTCAATGACGTGCTCGCGCAAGATAAGGTATGGCTGATACACGTCGGGTTGGTTGAGCAAGCCTGGCGGAATCAAGTTAGCTTCGTGAATCGCTGCGCGTCCATCGCCCAGATGGATCGCATTCAATACATGCTCGCGCAGCCACACCAAGTCAGTCTTGAGCCGCGCCAGCATGGAGAAGGAAGCGAAATTCCGGGTGAGCGGCTCGTGGCCGTGCAGCAAATGCTGGGGATGCTTTTGAACAACAACGTCAATCGCGTCAAGCAGTCCCTGCAGGTCGCCTTCCTGGACAAAGGGCGCCCCAAGATAAGGCATGATGAAATCTCCAACGAACATAACGCCCTGATCCGGCAGGTGGATGAACATGGCATCGTGAGTTTCTCCTCCCTCGACAGGGATGAGCTCGATGCGTGTCCCCCCGATCTTCAGCTCGGTGCGATGGTCGATTGTGACATCTGGCTTGAAGCTGCGCACTTCGTCGAAGCTGAAGCGTTCGCCGAAGAAGCGCTTATCGAAGACCGCCGGCGCGTTGAGTTCGCGAGCAATCTCTTCCTGGTAGTTGCTCCTGGCATAGAACTTCACCCGCGGATTTAACGAGCGAAAGTAGGAGTGACCGCCAACATGGTCCCAGTGGGCGTGTGTAATGAAGACGGTCGTCAGTTCCGGCAGGCCCGGCGCATACGCTCGTAGGGCCTCGAAGGCAGCCTTAGCGGAGTCCAGGCGCGTACCGGCATCGATACCAATGAGCTGTCGCCCATCATCGGAGACAACGAAATAGTATTCCGTAAATTCGAAACCTGAGAGGACATAGACTCGGCCCGGCACGATCTCGGCGATGCGCCGTGGCGAAAAAGTATGTCCCGAGGCGACGTCTTCCGAAAAGGGAGTGATCAGCGTAATCGGCCTGTCAAAACCCTTGTAGCCGCTCCGCCGCAGATAGTCCTGGGCCTTGGCCTGGTCTCCGTCAGCGAGAGCCAGCTTTCCCAGGTGGTAGTAGACTTCCCGCAACCAACCCGCATGAGGGGCCTTGTCAGCGTTGTCCAAGCACCAAGCTAACTCATCATGAGCTGCCTTCCTCTGCTGGAACAAGCTTGGAAGTTCGGTGTGGACGACGCCGGCAATCCAGTTCACAACAAAGATATGTCCTCCGGAAAGCTGCTTGGCTTGATCCAGAATCCCGATGGTGTCTTTCACGTAACCGATTCGGTGCAGCAACGAGACGGAAGATGCGTGCTGGGCTCGCAACAATCCGATGGCGCTCAGATACAGCGCCTTTTGCGCGTCGGTCAAGCGAGGACCGAATTCCTTCAGTCGAGCCGAAAAGAACTCCGCGCCCTCACTTTGCATGTTGGCGTTGGAGTACTGCCCCATCAGCAGAAACAAGAGTTGCGGATCTTGCGGCGGCGCGACCGTGTTTACGGCCTTCAGGTAATCGAGCTCAGGGCGACGTGATCCGGGCGACGAGGCAACTCCGCGGGTTTCGGTGGAAGGCATTCTTCGCAGCGCAGCCAGGAAAACTGCAGGCAATAACACAACCAGCAAATAAATCGGGATTTTCATAAGACTCCTTTGCTGGGTAGTTAGATGTATATACATCTATATGGTCACAAACAATTACGCCCTCATCCCCGCTTCCGTCATTCGAAATGCGGTCCTTTTCATATTCTTCCAGCCCGCATCCCCGAGTCCTTTCCGCAACTTCCGTTCCGCCCGCTCCCAGTGGGGTTGGGCCATCGCCATCTGTCGCTTGCCTGCCCCGGTCAGGCTAAACAGGCGCTCCCGCCTGTCCTTTCCACGCCTGGCGCGAATCCAGCCCTGTTTCCGCAGTAGCCCCAACGTTCGCGTCAGGGTCGTGCTATCCATGGCAAAGCCGGCGCTCAGCCGCTTTTGATTAGCCTCCCCCACCGTGGCCAAGGCGGTGAGCAGACCGAATTGCGTGATCTCCAGACCCGCCCTTCGCAGTTCCTCGTCGTAAATCCGCGTTACCACCCGGCTGAGACGGCGAAGGTTCTGACAGGCACATGGCAACTCAAAAAGTACGTCTGCGGGTTGCTCTCCAACAGTTTGTGCGCGCATATTATATGTATGTACATCTGTTGTGCCCTGCCTGTCAAACAAGAGTTCCGCTCTGCACCGATAACTTCAGTATCTTCAGTCAACCGGGAACAATCGCGATCACATCCCCAAGTTGACTTCGCGGTACCTTCCGGCCAACCTCCTCGAAGCCCGTTTCGGGACCACAACAGACGTGTCGGGTTTGTCGGTCAATTTCTTCACAAATACTTCAATGTGATTTCCTTGTGGTTTTCGTTTGGCCGATGTCCCGCCGAGGTCCACGCCGAAGCCATCGCCACGCTGGAGCTGCAGAGAGAGGAAAAGGGCTACCGCTAAGACGGCGCGACACACTGAGTCATTTCTCCGGGTTTTACGTCCCTCAAAGGAGCAACAGAACTATCGCTGCAGGCCGACCCTCCGCAGCAAGTCAGCGAATCGGGGATCGTTGCGCAGCGGGTCGTAGATGGGTTCTACCTTGAGAGTGGTGAGCATACCGGAATGCGCCAGGTAGGCTTTCTCGAACCAGGCGAAGGCTTCGTCTTTATTGCCCATGCCGATGTGCGCCAGAAGAATGGGGCCCGGGTCCATTGGCCGACGCCGGCTGAACTGTTCCAACTTCTCCAGCTCGTGCTGGGCCCGCAGCCGCTGGCCCGAGCGGCCATAGACGTACGCCAAGTAGCCCCAGATCAAAGGCCCATCCTGGACACGACGCCATTTCTCGATGTCGGCCAGCGCATCGGCGTACATTCCCTTTTGTACATACGCCGAGTCCACCATGTGGGCCCGTGGGAAGTTTGGCTCCATCTCCAGCACCGCGCGAAACTTTTCAATGGCGGGGTCGTATTGGCGTGAGAAGTACAGAATTGCGCCGTTGTCGGCGGCAATAATCAGCGAAAGTGGATCAAGCCGGCGAGCGCGCTCGCTCTCAGCGAAAGCCTCATCGAAGCGTCCCTGGTTGCCCAGATACTCTGCATACCAGTGGTGCGCAGTGGCGTAGTTGGGGTCCAATTCGATTGCCCGCCGGAATTCCTTCTCTGCGGTTTGCCAGTCCCAATCGTAAAGCTCGGCGATAAGAGCCAGGGAGCTGTGTGCTTCTGCAAGCCTGTCGTCAATTTGCAGGGCGCGCAGCGCGGCTGCGCGTGCCTTTGGCATGGATTCGGTTCGCGGAGTCAAATTGTAGCCACTGATCAGTCCGTAAGAGTCGGCCAAGCCCGCGTACGCGCGAGCGTAGTTGGGGTCCCTGGCGACGGCCTGGTGAAAATACTCGATCGCCTGCTGCAAACTCTCAGGAGTCCTTCTATTCAGGAAGTAGCGGCCTTTGAGATAAAACTCATACGACTCATATGATTGAGGAGAAAGCGCGGGTTGAAGGACGGCCTTGTTGCGCTTACGTTCGCCCAGAGCTAGCTGAATTTCGTCAGTAATCTCCTGCGCGATCTCGCCTTGCAGGGCCAACAAGTTGCTCAGGTCGCGATCATACTGGCGCGACCACAGGTGCGTCTGGTCTCTCACTTGAATGAGCTGGGCTGCGATGCGCACTCTGTCTGAATCGCGCCGGACGCTGCCTTCGAGCACGTACTGAACGCCCAGTTCACGGCTGATCTGTTCCAATGGCTCCTGGCTGTTCTTGTAGTGCATCACGGAGGTGCGTGCGATCACTCCCAGGTGCTCTGGATCGAGGCGTCCGAGTTGGGAGATCATCTCCTCGGTCAGGCCGTCGCTGAAATAGTCCTGGCCAGCATCTCCGGTGAGGTTTTCGAAGGGGAGAACGGCCACCACCACTCTTCCCGCCGGGGCGCCGGACTGGGCGCGGAACCGGGTCCGTTGGAAGTAGCCAATCGTGCCCGCGGCAACCAAGGCGACCCCGCCCATAACCACCACCCACCGCCGGAAAGGCGAAAGTCGCGCCCGGGCCGGAGCGCCGGACACCGAGCACGAAGCCGGCGTTTTTTCCAGCGATGCTCCAGCCGCCGAGACTGCCTTTACATCGGCGAGGAAACGGTAGCCGCGTCGTCCCACCGTCTCGATGAAGTGTGGATGAGTGGAGGAATCGTTGAGAGCGCTGCGTAATTTATTGACGGAGCTGCTGATGCTGTGGTCGAAGTCAACAAACGTCCCGCCAGGCCACAGGCGCCGGCGCAACTCTTCGCGGGTAACTACCTCGCCCGGTCTCTCCACCAGGGCGACCAGCAATTGGAACGGACGCTCCTGTAGCTTGACCTGAGTCCCGTGCTTGCGCAGTTCGCCGCTATGAGTGTCCACAGTGAACACACCAAACCTGTATCGCGGGACGGACTGGCCCGGACTTGCCATGCCTCTTAACTTCCCTCTTTTGAAGGTTCCCCTGAAGTAAGGCGCACGCAAGTTTAGCACCGTTTCCGCGGCTGATGATTCTCTGATGTAACCACCCTGCCTTCAGCAACTTGCACGATGATTGTCAAATAAACGAAAGGTGAACGGCGCGTCATTGACGCCATCGCCAGCGTCCCCTCAAATCTTTAAAAAATCTTCAACGTGTCCTAAGGAGACCGAAATGCCTTGGCTTAGTGGTGGTTGGGTTGGTCTTCGCCGGGTGATCTGTCATCGATTCGCCCGGCTAGCGTTAATCGCGGTTGCAGCCATGTTGTCCCTAGGCCAGCAATCAGCAGAAGCGGGGACGTTCAACGTCAATAGCACCGCGGACATCCTCAACCCCCCGGCCGGCGTGGTCACGTTGCGCTCGGCCATTCAAGCCGCCAATTCCACGGCGGGAGGCAACACCATTAACCTGACTCTGCCCGGCACGTACAGGATTACTCTGCCTGGCGCCAACACCGGCACTAACGCCTCGGGGGCTTTTGCCATCCTGCCCGGCGGCGGGGATTTAAGCGTCATCAACACTAGTGGGGGTGTGGTCGTGGTCGATGCCGGCGGACTGGATCGCGTCTTTGATATCAATCCGACTTTCAACCCCGCCTCTCCTACGCCGGCATTCACCGTAACGATGCAGGGCCTCACCATAACCAACGGTTCTACAAAGTTCACCGGTTCTGCAACGGACAATGGCGGGGGCATTGCGGCAAGGGGAAACACCAGTCTGGCGCTCACCGACATGGTCGTTACTTTGAAT
>Ga0209648_10002412_pt1 | contig 15494 bp, 15 predicted proteins | sample GraSoi2013_115cm_FD_185830 | JGI IMG/M metagenome (GOLD analysis project Ga0209648, IMG submission 185830) | Grasslands soil microbial communities from the Angelo Coastal Reserve, California, USA - Sample 9_17_2013_115cm (SPAdes) (version 2) | ecosystem: Environmental > Terrestrial > Soil >...
GCCAGCAGTGCCGTCAACTCCCCGACTGATAGTCAGAGGCCATGGCCGCCATCACCCGGACGCCCCGTCGCAGGTGGATCGAGGCAGGCCTGCGGGCCCTGGCGGCCGGCGGCCCGGACGCCGTCCGCTACGCCACCGGCACGGCCATCAGCCGGGAGCGCTCGGCGCTGCCAGCCGCTTGCTCGACGCTGGCATGGACGGAGAACACGCCGGCCAGGCGGGTGACGGCAAGAACTCGCAGCACCTGGTCTTGCGGAGCGGCGAGCAGCAGGTCGCCCCCGGCTTGCCTAGCCTGCTTCCGGGCGAGCACCAGGGCAGCCAGGCCGCTGGAGTCAATGAACTCCAGGCCCGCCAGGTCGACGATCATCTCCGGCGCGCGGACCGCGACCGCCGTGAGTGCGGCCGCGACGCTCGCGGCGTCTACTACGTCCAGCTCCCCGCGCAACGCAACGACAGCCCGGCCGTCGCATTCGCGGGAACTCAGATTCATGCTGACCATGGGCACGCCTTCCTGCATCTGCAGCAAGGCGGGGTCTCGACCCGGCAGCCAGTTCGCTAGTTCTCACCACGAACACTACGCCGGACGCCCGCCCGTGTCCTGCCGGGCGATGCCCTTGTAACTGCCCGGCCAGCCAGCCGCGGCTGCCCGGCCGGGCCTAGGGTGCGGGCGCCAGCGCGGCGTGCGGGACCTGCAATCGCAGCACCGCCAGCGTCAGCAGCACCCGGTCCGTGAATACCAGCTCACGCGGGTGCCCCGCGCCCTCGGCGCGCAGCCGGTCCCGGCGGCGGCGCTCCTGCAGCCCGGACTCCCGCCGGGCCTGCCACGGGCCGGCCAGGTCGGCCATTACCTGGCCCAGGTGGTGACGGGAGATTCCGGTGAAGGCAAAATGGCTCAAGGCCGCACGAGCCCATGATCGCTTAAACACCGGTTCATGATCGCAGGCCGGTGCGCGGCACGCGGGTGCCGCCGACTCTGCTGCCCGGGTCGGCCAGGTCGCCCTTGTCTGCTGGGTCGCCCCGGTCTTCGCTGTCGGCGCGAGCGCCACGGCCGGTCCGGTCGGCCATGCCCGCCGGGTCGGTCTCGCGGTGCCGACGAGCCAGGACCGCCCGTGCGGTGCGGCGCGCGGACTCCATCTCGGACCCGAGCATCGTGGTCGTGTCGAGCGCTGCCGCAGCGCAGCGCAGCGTGATGCGGGCGGAACGGTCGAGGTAAGCGCGGCGTTCATCGGGGGTGCCCCGAGCCGCAGTGCCGATCATCCGCGGGACGAGCGCGCCTAGCCGGGGACGGCAGGCCTCACAGACCGCGTCGTTGACTCCGCGGGCGACCGCGGCCAGGACCGGATGCACGCACGCCGGATGATCGCTCCACGGCTCGCCGGCCACCAGTGACGCCAGCTCCATGAGGCAGGCCCCGTCGCTGGGTCGCCGATGGTGGCCGCGGGTCGGCTGCAGAACCACCGTTCGCGGAGCTTGCTCCGGGCTGGGGGGTTGGAGGGGGTCGTCCCCCCATAGCTAGCCCGGTCACGGGATGTCACCGCATTTTGGATACAGTCGCCGATATACTGGTGAGACGAGGCGAGGGGGTTCCTGATGGGCGTGGCCGAGACGTTCGCCGAGGGCCCGGCGCCGGGGCTGATCAGGCCGGTCCAGCGGCCGGTGCCGCTACGGCAGTCCGTGTATGAGGCCCTGGTCGAGCTCGTCGTGGGCGGGGCCCTCCGCCCCGGCCAGCATCTGGTCGAATCCGAGCTGGCCCGCCAGCTCGGGGTCAGCAGGCAGCCGGTCCGTGAGGCCCTGCACCGGCTGGAAGCCGAGGGATGGATCGACCTGCGGCCCAGCCATGGGGCCTTCGTGCACGTGCCCACCGATCGGGAGGTCGACCAGTTGCTGGACGTGCGGGAGCTGCTCGAGGGGGCGACGGCGCGGCTGGCGGCTCGTGCGGCGACGCCCGAAGCGGTGGCGGCGCTGCGCGCGACCTGGCAGGAGGGCGTGGCCGCCGTCGAGAGCGCCGACCTGGCCGCCGCGGTGGCCGCCAACAACGACTTTCACGCCGCCGTGGCCGAGATCGCGGGCAACGCCGTGCTCGCGCAGCTTTCCGAGATCGTCGGGCGGCGGGTGCGCTGGTACTACCGCAAGGTGGCCCCGGCGCGCGGCCACGAATCGTGGTCCGAGCACGCCGAGCTCGTCGCCGCGATCGAGGCAGGTGACGAGGACCAGGCCGCTGCCCTGGCCCGGGTGCACACCGAGCGGACCAGAACGGCCTATCACGAGCCGGTCGCCCCGGCCGCCGCGGCATCCTCGCGCCCTGGCGGTCACCCGAAGGCCGGCTCGCATAACGGCGGCTGAGCTCACGGCAGGCGGACCAGGCTGATCGGGTCCGTGGCGTAGGGATCCTGGGCGTTGTCGATGAGCTCGATCTCACCGCGATCGGAGAGGATGTGGAACGACCCGTCGGCGCCGTACTCGCGGATGATCGTCGTGGTGCCGTCGGCATGGGTATACCGCTCCTCGGAGAACAGCTCGGTGGCCTTCTTCCCCGCGTCCACGGCGGGGCTGTCCTTCCAGACGAACCGGTACGGGGCGAGCGGCAGCTTCAGCTGGTAGGGATAGCGGTCCGGCACGTCTCGCTCCCGTCTCGGGCCCCTGGCCCGGGCTCACCCGCTCCGCCCAGCGATCGTGGTGGATTGCGGAGGGTTTATGCCCGCAATCCACCACGATCACGATAGGTATCGTCAGGCGATCATGGCTGGCCAGGCTAGGCGATCGCCGGTTTCCGCTGTGCCTGCTTTGCCGCGGCTGCGGTCACGGCCTCCTGCATCTGCTCCACAGACGGCCGCTTGCAGAAGAAGGTGACGATCAGGGCGGCTATTGCCCCGAGGGCGGCGCCGAAGAAGAACCCCAGGACCCAGTGGTAGTGCGAGGTGCCGTACAGCGTGCCGGTCATGACGAAGGCCGCTCCACCGCCCGCGAAGCTGCCGCCGAGCGCCTTCCACGCGTAGATGGATCCGTAGTTGATCGCGTTGTTGGTCTCACCGTAGTAGTCGGCGACCATCGCGGCGGTCATCGGGAAGTTGGCGCCGGACAGGCCACCAGAGATGATGGCACAGGTGACGAACATCGGGGCGCTGTGCTCTATGCCGCCGACGAACGTGAGCAACTGGAAGACCACGTTGCCCGAGTACGCGTAGATCATCGTTCTCCGGCGGCCGATGTACTCCGACAGCCACCCGTAGAATGGCCTGAACCCGCCATCGGCCAGCGCGAATCCAGCGAAGCCGACGTATGGTACGAGGCCGGTGAAGCCATACGCCTTCGCGAACGGGACGTAGAAGGCCACGCCGAACAGCGAGCAGCCGACATAGCAGGCGTATTGAATCCCGATCCACTTGGACTGCGGGGTGTTCCACATCTCCCCGAGGTTGTAGTGCCGCAGCGCCGGCGGGTTGGACAGCAGGTCACGGGTGCTGTGCTTGTGCCAGTTGAGCGGGTCGATCTCCTTCGGCCACCAGTTCTTCGGCGGGTCCTTGAGGAACCAGCCGGCGAGGGCGATGCCGACGGTCATGATGATGCCCTGGATGATGATGTAGTTGTGAACCTGGCTGTTGGTCATGTTTGTGGCGCCAGAGCCGGTGCCTGCCGCCCCGATGATGAAGATGAACGGCACCGCACCGTACGCCCAGCCGCCGTTTACGAACCCGGTCCGCCAGCCCTTCTTCTCCGGGTACCACTTGGCCACGATGTTGATGCAGCTCGAGTACACCATGCCGGAACCGATGCCGCCGAGCGCGGCGTAGCTCAGGTACGCCTGCCAAATGGTGGTCGACTGGGCCAGCCACACGTACGCGACAGCCCCGCAGATGACGCCGCCGATGATGGTCGCCCACTTGACATTGAGTATTCCGCGGTTACGCAGGAACCCGGTGCCGATCTGGACGAACGACTCGAAGATCACGTATACGGAGAACAGCCAGAACGTGGGGGCGTTGCTCCAGTTGTGCGCCGCCTGGAGGGAGCCGGACAGCGAGCCCCAGGTGTACTCGAGCAGGCCGGCCAGGCACATGGCTAGCCAGGCCGCCATGATCACGACGCCTCTCGGGTAGCCGAGAATCTGCCTGGGCTCCTCGCCCACGCGGAACACCCGGCCGGTGTCGTTGGTTACCTCTTGATAGGAGGGATAGATCGTTTCGGATGTAGCGCCCATCTGTCGCCACCGATACCTCTCGTACGAGACGCTGTTGGCTCGTTGTTCTCGCGCGGCGCAGGCGCCGGCGAGGATGCGCCCGGGGGGTTCCTGTGCGGCGTGCTCAGGGCGTTACCCGAGCGGGTATCGATCCTCGCTGTGCTGGCCCGGGGGACGAGCCCATCGGAACCCCCGGCCAGGACAGCGGACGAGCGTCCCGCTGCCTGCCTGCTGGCGGTCGGCGCGGCGCCGTCCTTCCCGAACCTCACGGCGGATCGCGGGATCCCGATCCCGGGCCGCGCGGTACCCGCTGTCGGCGGCGGTACCGTCGTTGGCCCGTCATGCCCGCCTCCATCTCGCCGCGCGGCCTGGCCGCGCGGCAGCGTTACGTCTCCAAGAGCCCGAGCCTGCGCAGCAGCTCCTCGCGAGCCAGGCCCTCCCGGCTCGCCTCGTACAGCTCGTCAAGCCCCCAGCCGGCCACGTCCAGCAGGTCCGCCGCCTGATCGAACAGGACGCTGCGCTCACTGGGCGGCACCGACTCGAGCACGAGGTGATGCACTACCTGGATCACCGCGTCCCGCATCAGCGCGCGCCGCTCTCCGGTCGGCCTGGCGATCCCGGGCTGCAGCGGGATGATCTTCGCGCCCGGCCCCGGGGACAGCTGGCCATTCGGGGTGGTCATGTCCGGTCGTCCCCCAGCCCCGCTAGTTCCTCGCGCAGGCGATCCGTTTCGCCGGGCCTGGCCAGGTCGATCACCTCGGCCAGCGCGAACTGCCGGCCGCCTGGCGAGCCGTCGGCCAGGCGCAGCGGCTCCGCCTCGGCGTACACCTCGAACCGGCTGCTGGCCGCCTGCGGCGCGACGGCCAGCACATAGCGCAGCACCGCGCGGCGGTCGGCCAGGTACCGCTGCTGGTGACCGCCGTCGAAGCGGACCTGCCACTCGCGGGCCACGGCAACCTCCGATAACGGACTAAGCACCGACACCGCGGTTCAGCGGCATCGAGTACGTCTCCTCCGCGAGCCGCTTGTGGTGGGCGGGGTCCTCGCCCTCGCGCAGGCGCGCGGGCACGTCCATGCCGATGTCCTGCCAGTTCTGGTTGGCGCCGCGCTGCAGGGCCGCGATGTGCTCGGGCAGCATGTGACCGAACCGTCCCTGCATGGCCAGATAGTCGGTGACCGGCCGCTGCACCGGCGGGTGGAAGTAGCGATACTCGCGGGTTTCCGGGTCGTACTCCCAGACCGGGAACAGGCCGGCCTCGACCACCCGGCGGCCGAGCTCCACCGTCATCGAGGTCTGGTAGACCCAGCCCTTCTGGCACGGCGTGTAGCAATGCAGGAACGCGGCGCCCACGTGGTTCAGGCCCTTGCGGGTCTTGTTCATCAGGTCGACCGGGTAGCCGACCGTAGTGGTGGCCACGTAGCAGTGCGGGTGCCCGGCCGCCATCATCTTGGCCAGGTTCTTGGGCGGCAGCTTCTTCCCCTCCGGGATCGCCTTGCCGAACGGCGTGAACGTGGTCATGCCCGCGTACGGCGTGGTGGGCGAGGTCTGGATCCCGGTGTTGGCGTAGCACTCGTTGTCGTAGCAGACGAACAGCGCGTCATGGTTGCGGTACAGGGCCCCGGACATCGCGCCGAGCCCGATGTCGGCGGCGCTGCCGTCGCCCGCCATGACGATGATGTTCGGGTACGGGCCGGGGTGGCGGCCCTTGCGGATCATCGCCTCGTAGCCTGCCGCCATGCCCGACGTGAACGAGCCGCCGCTGGCGATCGGCGTGTGCGCCCAGGGGACCGTGTAGGGGGTGCACAGGTAGGTCGAGTTGGCCACGTACATGCAGCCGGTCGGCCCGGCGAGCACGGTGTCCTCGCCCGCGGCCTTGAGCACCCAGCGGTACTGGATGGCCGGGCCGCAACCCGCGCAGGTCCGGTGGCCGGCCGCGTACGGGTCCTCCTCAGGGAAGTCCGGGAGGTAATGAAGGTCGCGGCCGGTCTCGTCGTCGGCGGCGGCGCCGCGGCCCTCCTCGTCGAACAGCGGCAGGTTGTGCCGGACGACCTCGTGTGCCATAGGTGCTCCTACTCCTCGAACCCGACCCAGTGGGTTGCCTTCTCCACCCGGCCGCGGCGCAGCGCCTGGCCGAGCTTGCCGGCCATCCAGTCGAACTCCGCGACCGGGACGGTTTCCCCGCCGAGGCCAGCCATGAACGAGGTGACCAGCGGGCGCTCGTAGTCGGCCTGGTACAGCGCGGTCGTCACGTCCAGCGAGAGGATCCCGCCGTAGCTGGCCCCGCCGAGGCCGAGGTTGGTCTCCACCACCCCGACCGCCTTGACGCCGCGCAGCGCCGCCCGCAGGTCGTCGCTGGGGAACGGCCGGACCCAAAGCAGCCGGGCCATGCCGATCTTGATGCCCTGCTCGCGCAGCCGCCGGATCGCGGCCCGGCAGGTGACCGCGTGTCCGCCGGAGATGACCAGTGCGATCTCCGCGTCGTCGAGCAGGTACTCCTCGACGAAATGCGGGTAGCGCCGCCCGAACGCCGTCGCGAACTCGTCGGTCTTGTGCCGGATGACCGGGATCGCGTCCTCCATCGCGCGGGCCCGCTCCAGCTGCAGTGGCGGTCCCTGCTCGGGGTGGATCTGCGGGCCGTGCGACACCGGCCGCCGCGGGTCCAGCGCGAACGGCAGCTGGTACGGCGGCAGGTAGGCGTCCACCTGCGCGGCAGACGGCATGTCCACCTCACCGGCGATGTGCGAGACGAAGTAACCGTCCTGAACGACCATCTGTGGCAGCAGCACCCGCGGGTCCTCGCCGATCGCCATCGCAATCAGGCTCTTGTCGAAGACCTCCTGCGGTGTCGCCGCCCAGCCCATCAGCCAGCCCATGTCCCTGGTGCACAGCGCGTCGGTGTGCTCGGATCCGAAGTCCCCGGGCGGGTCCAGGGTGCGGTCCGCGATCGACATCTGAATGGGGATCCTTGCCCCGGAGATGATCGAGTACATCTCGTAGGCGTAGGTCACCCCGACCCCCGATGAGCCGGTGAACGCTCGCGCTCCGCAGGATGCGGCTCCGAACGCCGCCGACAGCTGCGCGTGCTCCCCGTCGGCGTGCAGGTACTCGGCGTCCAGGATCCCGTCGGCGATGAACTGGGAGAGGTTCATCATGATCGCGGTATAGGGCCGGATCGGGTACGCCGTGATCACGTCGACGTTGGCGTACAGCGCGGCGTACGCCGCTGCCGCGCAGCCGTTCAGCCGCTGCCTCTGCCCGGCGAGCTCGGCCAGGAACCGCTCGCCGTCGGCGGTCCTGATCCCGCGGGCCAGCCTCGCCGCCGGGCCGGGACGCCCCCCTTCCACGCGCACGGTCGTCATGAGCTCACCCACTTCCGTTATGGCTTGTGGTCTTCTGGCCGAGCTCGCTTGCCTGCAGCCTCCGCTCGGCGTCGTACTCGGCGATCGACTCCTCTATCAGCTGCCGGGTGAATGCCGACTGCTCGGCGTGTGCCCCGTCGTAGGGGGCGAACGCCGTCTCCATCCTGGTCACCGCGTCCGGCTCGTCGAAGTCCAGCTCGGGCACCTTCTCCAGGCAGCCGGTCGGGCATTCCTGCACGCAGACCAGGCAGCCCTTGCAGTAGGTGGTGCGGATCGAGTAGCGGCCGTTCTCCCTGGCGTCGCGCATCACGCTGACGTCCGGGCAGACGATGTAGCAGTTGTCGCAGCCGTTGCAGACGCCGCAGCTCATGCAGCGGTCGGACTCGGCGACCGCCTCCTCGCGGCTGTAGGCCAGGGTGACCTCGACCGTCTGGCTGCGGCGGCGCTCCCCGGGGTCGGCGAGGGGGGCCTGAATCCGCGGCGCGTGCCTGAAGTAGGCGGAGTTGAGCTTCTCGTACGGCATGATCTCGACCGGTGGCTCGGCCGCGAGCGCCTGGGCGGTCAGCAGCCGGTCGATGTCGCGGGCGGCCCGCTTTCCGTCTCCGAGCGCGTCGACCACCATGGAGGGGCCGCGCAGCACGTCGCCGCCGACGAAGATGTTGCCCTCGACCCGGCCGTGCTCGTCGGCGGTGATCAGCCCGCCGTCGCTGAGGTGATCGGGGAGCCACTCCAGCTGCTGCACCTGGCCGATCGCGACCAGGACGGCGTCGCACGCCACCTCGTACTCGGTGCCTTCGATCAGCTCGGGGCGTACCTCGCCGCTGGCATCCTTGGCCAGCCTGGCCTGGCAGAGCACCGCGCCGACAACATGGTCATCCTCGCTCAGGATCCTGACGCATGAGGTGTTCGGGCTGAACTCGACGCCCTCGTCCCTGGCCTGCTCCAGGTCCTCGGGCACGATCGCCAGCTCGTCGGCCGCCTCCAGGGACACGATCGTCGCCGTGCCGCCGCCCAGCCTGATGGCCGAGCGGGCCGTGTCGGATGCGGTGTTGCCGCCGCCGATGACGAGCACCTTCCGGCCGACCTTGACCGGTCGGCCCAGGCCCGCCTCGCGCAGGAACTCCAGGGCGCCGGTGACACCGCGGGCCTGGCTGCCTTCCACGCCCAGGCGGCGGCCGACATCCTGGCCGAGCGCGAGGAACGCGGCATCGTAGTTCCGCAGGTCGTCCCAGCTCAGGTCGGGCGTCCCGGCCCGGATGCCGCACCGGATCTCGATGCCGTCGAGGCTGAGCAGCTTGGCGATCTCGGCCTCGAGTATCTCCTCCGGCAGGTGCCAGTGCGGTATGCCGCCGCGCAGCATGCCGCCCGCCTTGTCCATCGCCTCGAAGATCACGCTGGAGTAGCCTCGGCGGCGCAGGTGGTAAGCGCAGGCGAGCCCGCCGGGCCCGGACCCGACGATCGCGACGGTCCTGCCGTTCAGCGGCGGCAGCGTCGCGGTGATCGGGTTCTCAGGGAGCTGCAGCCCGAAGTCACCCAGGAACCGCTCGACACTGCGTATCCCGATCGGCTCGTCATGAGCGGCCCGGTTGCACGCGGTCTCGCACGGGTGGTAGCAGACCCGGCCGGTGACCGAGGGCATGAAGTTGTCCTCGAGGATCGTCAGATAGCCGTCGAGGAACCGGTCGTGCTTGACGAAATCGAGATACTTCTGGATCTGCTCGCCGGTCGGGCAGGCGTTATTGCACGGCGGCATCTTGTCCTTGTAGACGGGCCGGTAGGACCTGAAGTTGCCGGTCGGGAAGAGCCGCTGGCCCTGCTGCTCGGTGGGCGGCGGGGTTACTCCCGCGATGGGCAGCCGGAGGTGCTCGGGAACCCGGGTGCCGCGGACGGACATGGAGCCTCCTCGCTCGGTGAGTGTCGGTCAGCCAGCGGACGCCGCGGTGGCAGTTGTGGCGGCAATCGTGCTGGCCGCCGTGGCAGCGGTCCGGAAGTCAAGCACGCGGTGTTTCTCAGCCCCGCGGAGCATAGCGTCGCGGTCTGCGACCACCTCAGCTACCTGGTCGACCGTCAGCTCGCCAGTGGCCGCGACCAGCGCTCCGAGCACCGGGGCGGCGATACCCAGGCCGATGGCGAGCCGTTCCACCGCGCCCTCGGTGGACATCCGGTCGAAGGCAAGCTCGGACAGGTCGCGGACGTACATCCATGGGCTGCTGCCCCGCTGCTCCGCCAGCCCGACGGCGTCGACCACGACGAGCCTGGCCAGCTTGGCCAGCATGCGCTCGGGCAGGAACTTCAGCAGGTACTCGGGGTCGCGTGCGGAGTTGACGACCAGGGTCCCGGCCCCGTCGGGCGTGCCACGGAAAAAGTTGACCGCCTTGACGATCGTTTCCTCGATCAGCACGATCCAGTCGGGATGCGGGTTCTCGTAGACGAACCGGTCGAGGATCGGCTGGTCGCCGAAGCGAGCGTACCTGCGCACCAGGCAGTTGGTCCGGTCCGGATCGTCGATGTAGTCGCTGACGTTCTCGGTGTAGTAGCCGGCCGTGCGCGCGGCGGCGGCGATGCACGAGGAGACATCTCGTGCTTCCTTGTCCATGATGATTCCGCGGGACCAGACCGTGAGCTCGTGGTACACAGCACCACTCCCTGAGATTGTATACCGTCGTCAGGATACGAACATCGTATAGCGCTGGAAGCGGCGGTCAAGGGCAACTTCCCGCAGAGGGCACATCTCATGACAGGCTTCGGTGAACGCAGCTCCCAGACCCAGCAGGGGAGTGGTCCTGTCGTGGAGCCCGAAGGCGGCGGGTGACGGCACCGGTGGGGTCAATGGCGAGCGATACTCGCGAAGGAGGCGAGGCAAGGGGCCCACGCGCGCCGCTGGTGCTGGCAGCAGTCCTGACCGCCGGGACAGGAGCCGCCGACGCGATCAGTTTTCTGCGGCTGGGCAACGTCTTTACCAGCATGATGACCGGCAATCTCATCCAGGTAGGGGTGGCGGTCGGGCGCGGTGACGCCGCCCTCGCCGCGCACGTGCTAGTGGCAGTTGCTGCATTCGTCGCGGGCGTTCTCGCCAGCAGCCGGACCGTGGGACCGGCCGCCCAGGGGCTGCCGCTATGGCCGCGCCGGGTCAATGTCGCGCTCGCCGGCGAGCTGGTGGCGCTTAGCTGCTTCCTCGGCGCCTGGGCCGCCGCGGGCGGGCGTCCGGGCGGCGGCGAGCAACTCGCGCTGTTGGCCGTCCTGGCCCTTGCGATGGGCATGCAGAGCGGGGCGGTCCGCGGTATCGGGATCCCGAACTTGTCGACTACCTACCTGACGGGCACGCTGATCGGCGTACTGGCCGCTGCGGCCACAGTCGGCCGAGTGCAGTGGCACAGCCTGATGCTCTTGGCAGCGCTCCTCGCCGGGGCCAGCGCCGGCGGCCTGCTCGTCGTGCTCGCGCCAGCTGCCGCACCGGCGCTACCGGTCGGCTTGCTCGTGCTAGTACTGATGGCCGCGCAGACAAGCGCCCGGAATGGACGATTTCGGCAAGCTCGCCCCGAGCGGCCCTGACCGCTCTACGTTCGCAGAGCGCCGCCGCTACCTCGACGCATCCCTGGACGCTCTTGCGATCCACGGCCAGGTGACACTCGTGGTACACGACTTGGGCTCGGCCCTCGGGTTCGACTGGGAATGCCGGCATCCCGCCTCGGTCCGGGGCATCGCTTACATGGAGGCAATCGTGAGGCCGCTTGCCGGGTCGAGCCTCGCCGAGGAACCTGGCGCGGTCCTGCGCGGAGAGCAGCTGGCCTACTGCCGTACCCAGCCTAACCAGCAGCAGGCCAGGGTCAGAGGCCTGCACTTCATCCAGGAAGACTCCCCTGACCAGATCGGCTCCGGGTCGCCTCCGAAGACGGATATGTCAGCTCACCGCCTTGGCCTCGGGTTCAGCGCCGTGCTCTCGCCGCGCGCGAAGGGCCACTCGCGACCGCGCTCCGTCGTCCCGAACCGATGGTCTACCAGTCCTCGTCCTCAGGCAGTCCTGCCGCCTTCGCCGCGTCGGCAGCGCATCGAAGGCGACGGCGCGCCCAGCTTCCACCGCACGGCGCGGAGCCCCGTTCTGCTCAGTCGTGTCAGGCTGGGCCGAGCTGGCTCAGCCTGTCCGCCGAGGCCCACTGCCAGACAGAACCGCCTCGAGTATGGCGACCCATAGCGCGGCAAATTACGTCGACCCTGTGACCCACGCCCGTCACAGCCTCGCGCGCTATGTTGTGGTGCGGATCTGGCCGCGCAGTTCTGCCGCGTCCTCGCCCCTGACAACGAGCGGCGGATGGCTGCCGACCAGCTGCGCGTAGAGCAAGCCATCGAGTCCCCGCTCGATTTTCCACCCCGGGAACTCGGCGGCAACGTTCGCCGCTTCAGGATCTGGCAGGTCCACGCCCACAGGGTACATCCGCGTGCACACGGGGGTAAACGCCGTCAAGCACGTACGATCACCGGGGAAGTTGGCTGATCTTGTGTTTGACCATGACCCGACCGGGACGCCCATGGTTCGCCGCCCAGGCGCTGGAAGGCCTGGAGGGCTGCGCCGAGATGCATCCGTGCCTCGGTGGCCGCGTGAGCCCGGCGCAGGCGCTCGCCGTAGGCGAGCTGGACGCGAGCCAGGCCAAACGGCCAGCGTTTGGCTCCGGCGATGGCCAGCGACTGGCGAGCGGCCGCCGCCAGGACCCTCGTGCTGTCAGCCGGGCGTGGCGGACGTCCGCGCCTCACTGCCAGCGCACTGCGGGCAATCCACGATCGCGTCGGCGGCGAATCACTAGTGTGAGCGATCCGATGCGCCGCAGCCGGTCAGCCGGACTGGCCGACCGGGGGGCGGCGCAGGAAGATGTGGGTTGCCGGTTCGGTGAGCTGGCCGGGCGGGAGCGCGCGATGTCGCCAGGCAGCGGCCTGTGCCGACTACTGGCCCTGGCTCGCGGGGTGTTCGAGCAGGTAGCGGATCAGGCCGATGACATCGTCGGGGACAAGCCGCCCGATGGCGCCGCTGGAGTAGACGCTGACCACCACGCGGCCGACGGGGTCGAGCACCAAGCCGGTCGACTGGAGGTACACCGGGTTGTCGTTGACGAAGGCGCCGGTTACCTGTGCGATGGCGCAGGCGTCCGCGCTGTGGCCGACGGGGAACCGCAGGCCATGCCGGGCGATCAAGTCCTCGGTGGCGGCCTCGCTGTCGGCCGACAGCGCGACCGCCATGACGTCCTGGTCGGCGAGGCGGTCCAGCGAGTGCTGGAACGCGCGCAGCTGGGCATTGCAGTAGGGACACCACGCGCCGCGGTAGAACAAGATCACGCCGAAGTGCCCGGTGGCAGCGTCAGGCAGGTGCAGGGTGCGGCCGCCGGCAAGGCTGACGGTGACTTGTGGGAACGGGTCACCTGGCTGCAGCAGTGTTTGCTCGGTCATGCACCGTTTGCGGCCGCGCGGGTGCCCGGTCTTACCAGTGCCGTCGTGATGACGCTGGCCCCGGTGGCATCGTGGCGGTGCCGGTGAATCGCGCGGTCCCGGAGTCCGCCGTGCCCGCGCCCCGGCTCGATGCGGAGTCGGCCGAGTGGCTGCGGGCGCTGGCCGGCGCCGGCCCGGGGCGGGATGCAGCCCTGGCCCGGCTGCATGGGCTGCTGGTGCGCATCGCCCGCGGTGAGGTCGCCCGGCGCGGCCCGCGGCTGCGGATCACCGGCCCCGAGCTCGACGATCTGGCCTACCAGGCCGCCGCCGACGCGCTGCTGGCGATCACCGGTAAGCTCGGGCAGTTCCGCGGGGAAAGCCGGTTCACGACCTGGGCGTACAAGTTCGTCATCTTCGAGGTGTCCGCCAAGATCGGGCGGCATTTCTGGCGCAACCCGGCCGTGCCCCTGGACGCTGAGGACTGGGACCGGCTGCCGGGCCGGTTCGGTTTCGAACCCGCGCAGGAGGCCGAGTGGCGGGATCTGCTGGCCGCGATGCGCCGCGCGGTGGACACCGAGCTCACCCCGCGGCAGCGGGCGGTCTTCGTCGCGATCGTGCTCAACGACGTGCCGCTGGACACGCTGGCCGCTGACCTGGCCTCCAGCCGCAACGCGATCTATAAGATGATGTTCGACGCCCGGCGCAAGCTGCGGGCCGCGCTCGCTGCGGACGGGTTTCTCGGCGAGGAGTCTTCGAGGCGCTCATGAACGGCTGGCCGGCACTGGACCGCTTCCTGCGGACTGATCCGCGGGACGTGGGCTGCGCCGAGGCCATGCAGATGCTGCACATCTATGTCGACCTGGTGGCCGCAGGCGCCCCGGCCGAGGAACGGTACCCGGGCATCGCGGCGCCTGCGCGCCTGCGGCCCACGCGGTGAGGACTTCGAGGGGCTGCTGGCCGCCGTGCAGAGCGAGGGCCGCTGACCAGCACCCGTGTGTGCCCCGAGATCGCGGGGCTCGTGGATCGCGGGCCGTTCACCTGCGTGCTGATGGCATGTCCGCTCCCGAGCGCCGTTGGGCAAATCCTGATCCTTCGCGCCGATCCTGGTCCTTGTTGCGGTCGTGCCATCAGGCGCCTGCCTGATCATCTCGGTTGTTCTCCTCGGCAAGGCACGTGCCCCGCATCAATGTCATTTGTGAGCGAGAGGTAAGACCCGCGTCGCCGCCGACGCCAATGAGGCGTAAGCGAAGCGGCGCGGCGACCTTTGGCCGCCTGGGTTCCGGTCCTGCCGGAGGAAAAGGGACACTACATGAAGATCTTGTCACGGCGGTGGTGGGTAACCGCCGCCGCTGCCCTGGCGGTCGCCACCTCGGCGGTGCTGAGCACCGCGGCGTTCGCCGGGTCACACGCCGCCCCGGCCACGGCCGGCAGCACGGGGGCGACGACGGGCCTGCTGCCCCGAGATCACCTGACCCTCGAGAGCGCGATCCAGGTCAACCTCAGCAAGGAGACGGTGCGGCTGCCGCTCTACCCGGGCACCGCGCACGGGAAGCGGGTGTGGTTCGTGCTGCTGGACGCCTCCGACCTCGGCCTGGCGCACGACCTGGGCGTGAACTACGCGCCCAAGCTCGCCAACATCGCGATCGGCGACCCGGCCGCGGTGCAGACCGTCACGCTCAGCAACCCGACCCCGCAGGCCAACCCGTTCGGGCCCGCCGTCGTCCACTTTCAGGGCGCGCCGGACTTCAGCCCGACCCGGATCGCGGTCCCCGGGCCGAACGGATTCCCGCTGGCCAGGTTCCAGCCCGGTGCCGTGGCCGGCCCCGGGTACAGCCCGTTCATCCGGATCGCAGGCTCGGACGTCGTCTACGACGCGCCGATCGTGGCCACCGGGAACGGCCCGTTCGACGTGGTGCACCACACCAACACCGGGGACCGCGTCCTGGGCATCCACATCGCGGGCAAGTCCAAGCCGGGCCAGTTCGCGGAGTCGTGGGCCGACCTGCTGTTCGTCCGCGGCTTCGACGCCGGCCAGCCGATCGTCTACATCTCGACCGACGCCGGGCAGCCGCTGACCGCGGTGCTGGAGCGCGCGACCTACGTGCCCGCGCTGAACAACGCCTCGTTCAACGGCGGCGACGACTTCCTCGGCTCGGCCCGCGAGCGGCTGTTCGGCTTCATCAACGGCCAGACCGGAGCCAGCAACCCGCAGGCGCAGGGGTTCGTGCACCTGATCAAGGACGGGCACGCCTCCGAGGACGCCAGCGCCGGCAACACCGCGCTGATCAACGCCCTCCGCAACGGCGGGGACCTGCTGAACGTGTTCGGTGACTTCCCCACGCTGACCGACCCGCGGCACTCCCAGGCCTACAGCCCGCTGTGGGACGCGCAGCTCGGCCTGTGGACACCCAAGGCGATCCAGGAAGGACTCAACACCCGCCAGATCGACGAGGTGCAAGTCTTCAACCTGGCCGCCACCCGGCCCGACCTGCTGACCGGCGTCAACCCCGCCACCGGCCAGCCCGCCTCCTACGGCTCGGTC
>Ga0209648_10002413_pt1 | contig 15492 bp, 15 predicted proteins | sample GraSoi2013_115cm_FD_185830 | JGI IMG/M metagenome (GOLD analysis project Ga0209648, IMG submission 185830) | Grasslands soil microbial communities from the Angelo Coastal Reserve, California, USA - Sample 9_17_2013_115cm (SPAdes) (version 2) | ecosystem: Environmental > Terrestrial > Soil >...
GGCGGCGCTGCGGTATTGGGTTGGGTCCATATTGAACGCGCGGAAGGCGCTGCGCCATGCAGATAGTGCTTCGACCTGGCTCAAGGGCGTATCGCCAATGCGCTGCTTGACGGTCTGCTGCTCCGCATAGTACGTTCTCAGCAAACTATCGGGTGTCGGTCCGTTAGTCATGCCCTGAGCCAGGATCACTCCGCCAACAACGTTAGGAAAGCGGGCCAGGATATCTGCGTGATATTGAAAGGTACTCATAGCTCAACCCCTACAAGCTGACGTTTAAGGCTTTTGCAACGGTGAGCATATCTTTATCACCGCGCCCTGACAAGTTCAAGACAATCAGCGAGCCTTCCCGAATGTCGCCCTGTTCTCCCTTCTCCAGCAGGTAGCCTAATGCGTGCGCGGGCTCCAATGCGGGAATAATACCTTCACTATGGCTCAATGCCTGCAAGCCTCGCAATGCGCTTACATCATCTGCAGAGGCATAGGTAGCTCGTCCGGTCTCTTTCAGGTAACTGTGTTCAGGACCTACGCCAGGGTAGTCGAGGCCGGCAGAGATGCTGTGCGTGTTCAGTACTTGCCCATCATCATCCTGAAGCAGGTAACTGAACGCACCATGCAATACACCCGGTCTACCGGCCACTAATGTTGCTGCATGGTGCCCAGGCTCAAGGCTCGAACCGCCAGCTTCAATACCGATGAGTTGTACGCCCGGGTCGTCAGCAAAAGGATAAAAGATACCGATGGCGTTACTTCCACCGCCTACACAGGCCACAACCATATCGGGTAAGCGTCCTTCCTGCGAAAGTATCTGCTCGCGTGCCTCTTTGCCGATGACCGATTGGAAATCGCGCACGATACGTGGATAGGGATGCGGTCCAACTGCGGAACCAATCAGGTAGAAAGTCGTCTCAACGTTGGTTACCCAATCCCTGATAGCCTCATTGATGGCGTCCTTGAGAGTGCGGCTGCCACTGGTGACAGATCTTACCTCGGCACCCAACAGTTTCATACGGAAAACGTTGAGTGATTGGCGCTGAATGTCGTCTTCGCCCATATAGACGATACATTCAAGGCCTAGCATCGCGCAGACGGTCGCGGTAGCGACTCCATGCTGTCCCGCGCCTGTTTCGGCAATGATGCGCCGTTTCCCCATGCGTTTTGCCAGAAATCCCTGTCCCAATGCGTTGTTGATCTTGTGTGCTCCAGTATGGGCCAGGTCTTCACGCTTGAGATAGACTTTGACGCCGGGCGCTACCATTTGTGAGAAGCGCGGAACATAATGCAGCGTTGTTGGTCGCCCAACAAAACTGGAAAGTTGCGCGTTCAAGTCGGCTTGAAACCCCGTATCGTTGATGGCCCGTTCATATGCTGCCTCTAATTCGGCAAGAGCTAGCATCAGGCTTTCAGGAACGAATTTTCCCCCGAAGGATCCAAAGCGTCCGCGTTCATCAGGATAGAGGTTGTGTATGTATGTCTTTGTTGTGATGGGTGTTTGCATAAAAAACTGCCTCGTTATCTTCTGTAATGTGCATTGTGGATGAATGCCTGTATCTTACCAGCATCCTTCTGTCCGTTGATCTCAACGCCACTACTGACATCGACTCCCCAGGGGTGAACTCGCTGAATCGCCTCCGAGACGTTCTCAGGTGTCAAGCCACCAGCCAGGATTATAGGCGTCTGTTGTGCTACTTTCTGTGCTATGTTCCAATCATGTATCTTGCCCGAGCCACCCCATTTAGTGGTTGGAGTATCGAGTAAGATGCGCCAGGTTGTTGCCTGATATTCTTCCACCCAATTCAATTCATTTATACTGTTCAGGCGTAATCCCTTGATAACAGGGCGCTTGATGCGTTTGCAGAATTCAGGTGGCTCATCTCCATGTAGCTGTACCACCTGGAGGCCAACTTGCTCAACGATATCGTTGATAAATTCGGCTTCCTCGTTAACAAAAATTCCAACGATAGCGGAAGCAAACTGACTGTCCTCGAGAGTTTTTAGCAACTCCATTGCTTCTCGTGGATGAATATAGCGCGAACTTGATTCATAAAACATCAAGCCCAGCAGGTCAGCTCCTGCATCTATGGCAGTAAGTAGTTGATCTCTGGTACGCAGTCCACAGATCTTCACTTGCACGCTTTCGTTCGCTCCATGAAGAAGCGTGCGAATCTGTGCAGGTATGTCGTGCGAGATGACAAGTGACTCACCAACCAGCATGGCCTGGATGTCATAGCGAGCCAGGTGTCGTGCATCCGCTGCGGTATGTATGCCGCTTTCGGCAACCACTACGCGATCTTCAGGAATGAGCGGTCGTAACTCTCGTATAAGGTTGGGATTCATCTGAAAAGTCGTGAGGTCGCGGCTATTGATACCGATTATGGCCGCTCCTGCCTCGATCGCTCGCCATGCCTCTTCGGAGGTGTGCACCTCAACAAGGCAATGCATACCTAGATCATGGGCGACTTTGAGCAATTGTCGTAGTTGGGTTCCATCGAGGATCGCGCAGATAAGTAGGATAGCGTCGGCCCCCCAGGCTCTTGCTTCATATATCTGGTATGCATCAAAAATGAAATCTTTGCATAGCACTGGGACACCGACTGCGTGTCTAATCGCAGTGAGGTAATCTGGCGAACCCAGGAAGAAGTGAGGCTCGGTCAGCACAGAAATAGCAGCGACCCCATTAGCTACGTAGGTGCGTGCCAGTTCTACAGGATCGAGATGAGGTGCGAATACGCCTTTAGAGGGTGAAGCCCGCTTCACCTCGGCAATCAAGCTAACCTTCGATTTTGATACAGGCCGAAGCGCGCCTAAAAAATCGCGAGGAGGGGGTTGTGCCGCCGCAAGATGCTGCAGGTCCTCCAATGGTAGTTCGCTTTTGCGCTGTTCGAGGTCGGCTCTTGTTTGGGAGACGATTTGGTCAAGAAACATGGTTTATCCTACCAACATCTGGGAATAGGCTATAACATCTTCGAGTTTTTGCCTGGCTTTGCCACTATGCAGCGTCGCATGGGCTAACTTGACCCCATCGCTTAGCGACGTTACCCGCTCGTTTACCAATAGCACTGCTCCTGTATTTAGACAAAGCATATCGGCTGCAGGTCCATCGCTCTCTCCACTCAATAATTCTCTCAGCATCTTTGCATTGTAGGTAGGATCTCCCCCTTGAAATACCCGGCGGTCAGTGATACGAGTAAGGCCAACCTCCTCAGGCGTAATGGTATATTCGCGCAGTTCTTCACCACTACGTACTTCGCAGACACGTGTGGGGGCGCTTAAGGAGCACTCATCGATGCCGTCTTCTCCGTGAATGATAAGGGCGTGCTTGCAGCCGAGGCGTAGTAATACCTCGCCCATCTTACGCAGCAGCGAACCGTCGGCAACGCCGAGTACCTGGTAGTGCGTATGTGCTGGATTGGTTAGCGGTCCGAGAATGTTGAAGACGGTACGTATACCGATCTCGCGCCGTGTAGGCCCAACGTGTTTCATGGCCGGATGATAGGCGGGAGCATACATGAAGCCAAAACCGACTTCCTGAACGCAGTGCGCTACCTGCTCAGGGCCAAGATCGATCCGTACTCCCAATGCCTCCAGCACATCGGCGCTGCCACACCCGCTGGTGGCGGAACGATTACCATGTTTGGCTACAGGTGTGCCCGCTGCTGCCGCGAGTATGCCTGCACCGGTAGAGACATTGAATGTGCCAGCGCCGTCGCCACCTGTGCCACACGTGTCCAGGGCCTGAGATGCAATGTTCTCAACCAGGTGAACCTGCACCGCTTTTTCGCGCATCACACGCGCCAGTCCTGCTATTTCCTCTACTGTCTCACCTCCTGAGCGCAGGTGCAAAGCGGTTAGAAAAGCACTCATCTGTGACGGGGTGGCAACGCCTGTCATAATTTCTTCCATCACTTCCGCAGCCTCTGCTTCGCTCAAAGTGGCTCCTGTGACGATATGCGCGATCGATTCTCGAATCATCTCTTACTCCTCTCGGCTTCATGCATTGTCAGGAAATTATGTAACAGGTCTTTCCCCGTTGGAGTCATGATTGACTCCGGGTGGAACTGTACACCTTCGACAGGGTAAGTACAGTGCCGTAGACCCATAATTAATCCGTCCGCAGTCTCAGCGGTAACCTCCAGTTCGGCCGGGAGAGTGGAGCGCTCGACAATGAGGCTATGATAGCGGTTGGCTTCAAAAGGAACAGGCAGATTGCGAAAGACTCCCTGACCCTGGTGGTACATCATTGAGGTTTTACCGTGCATCGGCTCTGGTGCTCGCAAAACGCGCCCGCCATAGACCTGTCCAATGGCCTGGTGACCAAGACAGACTCCCAATACGGGAGTGCACGGGCCGAATGTTTCAATAACCTTGCAGGACAGGCCGGCTTCTGTGGGAGTACCTGGCCCTGGTGATATTACAATGTGATCAGGCTGCATTGCCTCAATCTCGTCCAGGGTCACGTGGTCGTTCCGCCGCACCTGCACGTCGGCTCCCATTTCTGCCAGGTATTGATACAGGTTGTAGGTGAAGCTATCGTAATTATCGATTAATAATAGCATGTGTCTCTCCGCTCTTTTGCGATGATTTCGGCTTCGTCGAGAGCGCGTAATAGCGCTCTTGCCTTATTCATACTCTCCTGGTATTCCTCGGCAGGATCGGAGTCGGCGACGATGCCTCCACCGGCTTGAATATAAGCGCGGCCTTTCTGCATAACCATGGTACGAAGGGCGATGGCAGTATCCAGGTTACCTGAATGGCTGAAATAGCCGACAGCCCCGGCATATACGCCTCGCTGCTCTTCCTCCAGTTCGCTGATAATCTCCATAGCCCGAATTTTTGGTGCTCCTGAGACGGTACCGGCCGGAAACCCTGCTCGTAGCGCATCGTATGGAGTAAGGCCCGGTCGAAGCTGACCTGTAACGTTTGAGACAAGATGCATGACATGAGAGTAGCGCTCGATTTCCATGAACTGGCTCACCTGCACGCTACCAGGGATACTCACTCGTCCGACATCATTACGACCGAGATCAACCAGCATTACGTGTTCAGCACGCTCTTTGGGATCGTTTTTCAATTCGTCGGCAAGTTGTTGATCACTCTGTGGATCATCCCCACGCCTACGTGTACCAGCAATAGGATGAATGGTGACTTCGCGATCCTCTACGCGCACCAGTAATTCAGGTGAGGCGCCAATGATATGAAAGTCCTGTAAATCCAGAAAGAACATGTAGGGTGAAGGGTTAATGGCTCTTAGCGCTCGATAGACGGTAAAGGGAGCTGCATCGACGTGCCGGCTCAGGCGTTGTGAAAGCACTACCTGGAAGATGTCGCCAGCGCGAATGTATTCTTTTGCCTGGCATACCATGGCCTCAAATTCACCGGGCGAGCGATTTGATATAATCTGCGATGGGGCTGCATCGTGTTCAGGCTCTGGTTCTTCTGGTAACTGAGGCGACTGTCGAAGGCGTTGTTGCACATCCTCGATGATGGCCAGCACATGCTTGTATTCTGCATCCAGGTCGGGAGCATCAAGGTGCAGGTGTGTGACAATCCTGACGCGATGTTTGAGATGATCAAAGACCAATACCGTCTCGGTGAAGCAAAAGATTGCCTGCGGTAGTCTGAGTTCATCTTTTTGTGGGACAGGTAGATGCTCGAATCGTGCAGTCGTCTCATAAGCCAGGTAGCCAACAGCACCGCCATGGAAACGCGGCAATTTATCATGAGTGATGCCAAGGGGCGTGACCAGGCGGTACTGCTCCAGTTCAGCTTGAATTAGTACGAGGGGATCATGACAAGGAACTTCTTCGGTTGAATAGCGGCCGGATTTATCGCTGCCGGATTCTATTCTATTTAGTGTGACTGTTTCGCCACACTGTTTCAGTACCAGGTAAGGATCGATACCGATAAACGAGTAGCGAGCAATATGCTCACCGCCTGTGACACTCTCCAACAAGAAGCTGTATGGTCCTTTGGCGGTTTTGCAATAGGCTGAAACAGGTGTCTCCATATCGGCGAGAATATCACAGCAGAGTGGCAGCAAGGGCCTGCGATTATCAGCCCTTGTTGCCATTTCTGCATCTCGCAGTTGCCTGACCTGGTCGAGTGTTGGATAGTCCATACTTTACCCCAAACCTACTACACCTTTAACACGCTGCAAGGTTTCTGCTGCCATTGGGCGCACCTGGTCGGCGCCCCGCTTGAGAATGTTCTCAAGCGCGGCCGGGTCGCTCATCAAATCATAATAGCGCTTCTGGATGGGTTCCAGGGTCCCCACTAATTGTTCGGTAAGCGCTGCTTTGAAGTCGCCATAACCCTTGCCCGCGAATTCTGCTTCTATCTCCTGCTGCGACTTTCCCGTCAGCAACTGGTAGATGGTCAGCAGATTGGTAATGCCGGGCCGCTCCGGGTCAAAGGTGACAAGCCGCAACGAATCTGTTGTTGCTCGCGCAATCTTCTGCTGGATGGTCTTGGGATCATCCAGCAGGTTGATGCGAGAGTTCGGATTCGGGTCGCTTTTGCTCATCTTGTTCACAGGGTCATCCAGCGCCATGATGCGCGCGCCCACCTCGCGAATCTGAGCCTCAGGGATCGTGAACACCTGTTGCCCATAAAGTGAGTTAAAGCGCTGGGCGAGATCACGTGTGAACTCGATATGCTGCCGCTGGTCCTCGCCGACCGGCACGTAGTTCGTTTGATACAGCAAGATGTCGCAGGCCATCAAAACCGGATAACAATAGAGACCGGTCGCGACCGAATCTGGATTCTCCCCCGCTTTAGACTTGAACTGCGTCATGCGGTTCAGCCAACCCATCGGGGTAAAGCATTCCATAATCCAGCTCATCTCGGCATGCTCATGTACATGCGACTGGACGAACAGTTTGCAATAGCGCGTATCCAGACCAGTAGCCAGGTAGAGTGCCGCGAGCTGGCGTATGCTATAGTACAACTCCTTAGGATCGATTGGTACAGTTATCGCGTGCAGATCAACAATGCAGAAGATGTTGTCGTACTTTGTTTGTGTTTCCTCCCAGTTGCGCAGAGCGCCCAGGTAGTTGCCGAGGTGAAGATTGCCTGTTGGTTGTATACCGGAAAAGACACGTTTTTTCACCGGCGTGTTCGCAACTGAAATGGATGGTTCAGGTTTTACATTTTGGTCTGTTTCAACCGGCATTGCTTTACCTCCATCGGTATGCCAAAAAAGAACAATAAAAAACGCCGCTCCTCCCATATAAGGGACGAGAGGCGTAATGCAACGCTTTCGTGGTGCCACCCTGATTCAGATTAGCTGTGCTTCGTAAAAATTGCAGCTAATCCCTCATTTGCCGGATACACTCTGATATTCTGTCCTCGGCTTTTCAACCCTTCAATCAGGCTTATGGTCATTCCGATCTGTGAGAATAGCAGATGATATCCTGTCCTCGATAACGGGGGACATTCCGAACGAGTACTACTAGTTCAATCAAGAACGTTCGCTCTTTGCTCCCAGGCCCATTCTACGACTGCTCGGTATCGGTTTCCACCTACCCCGACTCTCTATAACCTTGACAGGTCGTATACTCTTCCTGTTCGATGCTTTAAAGTATTCAATTGTGCCTGTGAAGAGTATACCGGGTGAATTGTGGTCTGTCAAGTGTTTTTGTTTCAATTAAGAGTTTATTGTTTCAGGGTCGTCTCGAAGGAAAGCGAATTTTATGATTTTCATGTTCCTTGACGATCGGTTTTAGCGGGTGCTAAAATCCTAGTATATTAGTCGGAATAAGCGATGTCAGAGGAGGAGAAGTATCTTGAAAACGGAAGAATCTCTGAGCGCAACTGTCGAGGAATACCTGGAAACAATCTACAATATGAGTGCCGAAAATGAGGTAGTGATTGGTGCGAGGCTGGCAGAAAAGTTTCGTGTCTCTCCTCCAACTGTAACCGAAATGCTCAAGCGTCTCGTGCGAGACGGGTATGTTGAGATGGATAACAAACGCCAGGTGACATTGACAGAGGCGGGAAACCAGGCGGCTGAAGCGGTGCTGCGCAGGCACCGGCTCACGGAGCGCTTCTTAGCCGATATGCTAGGTATGCAGTGGCACCAGGTGCATGAAGAGGCAGGTCGCCTGGAACACTTTATATCGGGTGCAGTCGAGGAGCGTGTGATCGCCAGCTTGAACTATCCGACGACCTGCCCGCATGGCAATCCTATCCCCGGCTCGGTACCGAATGCGCGAGCTTATCTCAAAGATCAAGGCGCTGTACGTCTCTCCACAGTAGCACCTGGCGAGAAAGCCACTATTCTGCTTATCTCAGAAGTGGTGGAGGATGAAGAGGCGTTGATACTGTACCTGCACGAGAAAGGGTTGACGCCGGGAACACGGTTAATAGTGCTTGGCCAGGATGATAGGGGCAATGGGGATCAACACGAGGAGGATTTCAGGTTACAAGTAGAAGGTCGCGAGGTGCGTATTAGTAAGGCAGTCGCTGCTAAAATCTGGGTGACACGCTGATAATGTGACTCTATCATGATATCTTTGATTTGTTTGATCTTGACTTTTAATATTAGGGTATGCTAATATCTTACTAAATTAGTAGGAATTAGAAAGTAGTGGTGGTCGTAAATCCTATTGATCCCATCATTTCTTAATTTAGAGAAGGCCATATATGGTAGCGACATTCGTTCTTTTTCTGCGTGAGGGGCTGGAAGCTAGTTTGATCGTAAGTATGCTCTTTGCCGCGCTCCGTCAGCTCGATCAGATGGAGAAAGCCCGTGCTGTATGGATCGGTGTTGGCCTGGCGATCCTGGGTTCGCTTCTTGGTGGATTGGCTCTTTATGTGTTCGTGCATGAATACGCTAATACGACATTCCAGACTATCTTTGAAACGATAACCTACCTGGTAGCAGTTGTATTACTAACCACCATGACCTTCTGGATGCAAAAACATAGCCGTTCCATGAAACGAGAAATTACGACCAGGGCGAGTGCTGCTGGTTCTGCCTTTGCGCTAGGCCTTCTCGCATTCACTTCAGTTGGGCGTGAGGGGTTAGAGAGTGCGTTTTTCACACTGGCCTTCGCGTTTCAGACGAATGCAATCCTATTGCTCACTGGCGCATTATTAGGAATGCTGTCAGCAGTGGGATTATGCGTATTGATTTATAGGTTAGGATACCGGCTTGACTTCCGCGTCTTCTTTCGCGTGATGGGCATACTCCTGCTATTCTTTGCGGCTGGCCTCCTTTCAGATGCTGTGCAAAATATGCAGCAGTTAGGTTGGATTACCTTTGGTACAACAGCTCTCTGGAACACTTCGCACATCCTTAGTGAAGGTAGTACGCTTGGTGACTTGTTACATGGAATCATAGGTTACGCCGAGGCCCCAACAGTCTTACAAGTTATATTTTACACAACATACCTCGTTATCGTTGGTAGTATCTTTACCTGGATGACACGTAAACCCCGTACAGGGAAACCTGTGGCTTCTTCTACATCGGCAGCCAATAAGTATCTTCATAGCCGTGCATTGGAGAAGTAATTACGAAATTCGTCGAAAAAATGGGCGATTCATTAAAATTTCGTACAAATTCTTCCCATTTTCCTCTGAATAATTGCTAAATTCATGGGCTTTAGGTTACAATGATACATAGTAGGCTTATAGATGTCATTCTTTATGCCTGATGCGACCTTTATTTTCATAGAAACTTTTTAAATCTGTTCCTCCTATCCCATGAAAGGGGCTTTTATGCTTCGGGAACCAATCACGATTAACCGCAGCCTCGCAAAAGAGATTGTAGCTCGCGAGGAAGCAGAATTTCGCAAGCGAACACCTGGTTCGCATAAGATTCATGAGCGTGCGAAATCCACATTGCCAATGGGCGTTTCCAGTTCATTCCAGGCTATTCCCCCGTATCCTCTTTTCATCGATCATGCTGAGGGTAGCCGTATTTGGGATATCGATGGTAACGTATATGTCGATTTCCATCTCGCCTTTGGTAGTCTGCTCGTTGGTCACTCTCACCCCGTTTTGGTAGATGCTCTGCGTGAGCAACTCGGCAAAGGCAGCCTTTATTCGTTGCCCTGTCCTGATACTGTGTACCTGGCAGAAGAGATGGTGCGACGATTTGCGCCAATTGAGCAATTACGTTTCTGTAATTCAGGAACCGAAGCAACAATGGATGCACTTCGCGTGGCTCGCGCACATGCCGGTCGCGACAAGATTGTGAAGATTGAGGGATCATATCACGGCCATCACGATACTGTGCTTATGAGTACGAAGCCTTCGATTGAAGCTGCTGGTCCGGCAGATAGGCCAAACACCGTTCCGGCTTCAAAGGGCATCCCTGCTGATGTAAAGAGTAATACTATTATTGCTCCTTACAATGATGCGGAGGCTTTGGATCGCATCCTGACCGAGCACGAAGGCGAGGTAGCAGCGGTCATCACAGAAGCAGTCTTGATGAACGTTGGCGTCATGCTACCAGATGATGGTTATCTCCAGAGTGTGCGTGATGTGACTCGCCAGCATGGGGTGCTGCTTATCTTCGACGAAGTCAAAACTGGCGTCACTGTTGCCCCGGGTGGCATCACGGAACTCTACCCGGTGGAACCAGATCTCATCTGCCTGGCGAAGTCTATCGGCGGGGGGATGCCTATTGGCGCCTTTGGTGGTCGGGAGGAGATCATGCGCCATATCAACCATAGTGAAGTGTTACACCTGGGCACATTTAATGGTAATCCTATGTCCATGCGAGCTGGCCTTGTGACACTCACACAAATTCTTACGCCTGAAGCTCATACGCATGCAAATGGTCTCTCCAAACAACTTGGGGACTCCTATATTGGTATTATCGAGGAGTTCGATTTGCCAATGCACGTTGCCCAGATTGGCGCGAAGGGTTGTGCCATGTTCCGTTACGAGCGCGCGCGTAACTACCGCGCATGGTGGGAGATTGATATGGATGTCTCGTATGCCTACTGGCTCTTCCTGGCAAATCGGGGTATCCTGTTCCCGCCGGGCTTCGATGACCAGTGGACGGTCTCAATCCAGCATACGCAGGAAGATATTGATCGGCATGCACATGTCTTCCACCAGTTTGCGACTGAATTAACTCGAGTCTCTTGATTCAGCAAGCTGCCGGTGGTATAGACGAACCTCTTGTATTTTGCTATACTCACTCCGTGACTTTTTCCCGCATTGTTACGTATACACATCTAAATCTTTATGCATGGGTATAGCAGAAAAGTGAAGTGGTGTATGATGAACAGTCAGAACCTCTTATGGCCACCGGATGATACTACACAGAATGGAGAGGAGCCAGGAGACACAAAAAACACGCGCGAGAACGTTTCACGTGCGTCCGATACCTCGGATAGTCCACCCACGCTCAAAACTCGACTATCGAAAGGGCTTACACCTTTTTGGCATGATCGCATCGTTGAGGCTGAGCTTATCCTGTCGATGGCCCTCTATTACGTAGTTGGCAATGCAAACCTTGGTACAGAGCGGCTTTTTCATATAAATCCGCTAATCTCCTTGCCTTTTTTGTTGGTCTTTGCGGGGCTGTGCTGGTATCGATTGTCCTTCGCTGTAGCCCTGTTACCCCTGGCGCTTCCCTATTACCCGCAACAAAAAACGGTGTTCAGCCACTATTCTTTCAGCATTGCTGAGATTGCTCTGGCAATCTGTGTTGTAATAGCTCTGGCGCAATTTCTCCTACTGCGAGATAACTGGCGTTATCGCTTGTCATGGCAGGAATTGCGAGATCGCCTCGGGCCATTTGCTTTACCCATCATGATCTTCTTCCTGGCGGCAGGTATTTCTGTCTTGATAGCAAATGAACACCAGGTAGCTCTACGCGCTTTTCGTGAAGAGGTGTTTGACCCGATTCTTTATGTAATTCTTGCCATGTTCTGTCTGCGTACTCGCCAGGATGTTATCCGCTTGCTGCTTGCTATGCTTGGATCGGGGCTGATTGTGGCATTGCTGGGTATGGCCCAGTATTTCCTTTTCAGGAACCAGCTTGTGATGGAGTCCGATGGCATACGACGCGTACATGCGATGTACGGTAGCGCGAACAGTATAGGGCTGTTCTTTGATTATGTCTTGCCGATTGGGCTTGCGTTGATACTAGTTAAAATACGGACTGCCTCTGGTATTTTTGGATCATGGTGGGTGCGTATCGGCGCAATCGCAATCTGCGTGCCCTTGCTCCTGGTGCTCTATCTGAGTCAATCGCTTGGTGCGTGGATAGCTATCTTCGTTGCAGCACTCTTCGTCATCGCCCTTAAGTTTAGTAACCGCAAAGTAGTACTTTTGAGTGGACTGGTTTTTGTGATTGCGTTGAGCGCCATTCTCCTGGTCTTCTATAAACCTATCACGGCTATTATTTTTGAGCATCATGCAAGTGTAGCTGGTGTGGGTACACTGACGAAGCGATTGTACCTCTGGCAGAGTGCGTTGAGGATGATTCACGACCATGTCTGGTTTGGTGTGGGTATGGAGAACTGGCTGTGCTACTACAGCTACAACTCAGTTTGTTTCAGTCCTGCTTTGCTTAATCATCACTATTGGATTTTACGCGACCCAGTCACTCATGCTTTGACTGGCCTGCAAGATGAGCCAACGCTCTCGCATCCACATAATATCTTTCTGCATGTGTGGGTAAGCATAGGTATCTTTGGCCTGTTAGCGTTTATTGCAGTGTTGGTATTTTTCTACTGGCTGTTTGCACGCATCCTCATTTCTCTTCGTAACGCAAAGACTGCATACGATCCATACCTGAGGTGGATGACTGTTGCTGTAGGGGCAGCTATGCTGGCGGCTCTGATCCAGGGACAGGTTGATAGTTCCTTTCTAGCTCAGGATTTGTCGTTCTGTTTCTGGATGCTGGTTACGGCTCTGCTTCTGCTGCGTGTGTTAACGGGCACACCCTGGCGAGGACGCTTAAAGCAAAAGCATGCCACCAGTACCGAAGACGAAAGCCAACAAGCACAAGCAGTTGCCAGTCAGTAAATAGTGTACTACCTCACACATTTAAAGCGATATAGCACATTGTTGCTCATTTCCTGCTGATCTATACTTTGCGTGTAGAGTATCTCAGTAAGGGGAGCGCAATGTTGTTCGATATCTCCATAACCACCCTGCTCATCTGGTTGGCATGTCATTTCGTGGGAGATTTCGCGTTTCAAAGCACCTGGATGAGTGTTGAGAAAGGCAAGAGTTGGGAAGTCACTTTCTACCATTGCGCTACCTATACAGCTGTATTTATCCTATTTGCGCACCCGTCAATCCTTGCCACGGCCATCTTATTTGGAACCCACTTGGTGGTTGATCCGCTTAAATCACGTTACAAGGTGATTGGTCCGATCTGGGTCGATCAACTCCTGCATATTCTAACAATCTTATTGATACTTGCCTTTAAACTTTAAAAGTGAAATCTCAGAGAACCGCATGAGACTTCCCTCTCTCTTAGCTCTGATTCGACTCAATAATAGGAGTTCCCCTCTTCTGTGCAACGGCCTCAAGCAGCTTGAGCTCCTTGCGATAGACCGGTGGATTGACGATTGGAACGACAATGCGTTCAACAAAGCCTTTAATGAGCATCTGTTTTGAGATCATGGATGGTAATTTCCCCGAATGTGTGTCCAATTTTGCCCCGAATCTTTGCTCATTTCCCCGAATATGTGATACGCTACTCTCCCCCTCATTATGAGGTATACTGACTCATGGAGTCAGTCGTTTCTCTGTTCGCTAGTATCTCTATAGTCGGCATAGAAAAATACGCTGAGAAGATAGGAGGAAACACATGGCGTCTCCAACCTTTTTCCGCTGGGGGGGATTAGCACTTCTTATCGGAAGCCTGGTTTTTGCCATTTCGGTTGTCATTTCATTGTTTGTCCCTGGTCCATTGGGGCCATCTGGGCCACCCGTTGTATGGGATGCGTGGATTGGCGCGATAGGCGGACTCATCTTACTCATCGGTTTACCTGCGGTGTACACGGTGCAGTCCAAGCGGGCTGGTATGATTGGCTTGCTCGGCTTGATTGGCCTCTTCGTGGCGGTTCTGCTGCTGGCTGTCGTCTCAAATATCATTCCTGCTATTGCGTTCGCCAATTATGTCCCGCCGCCAGGGCCATTACCTACCGGACAGCCACAACCCCCACTCTTTGTCCTCATTATCATTCTTGTTGGGAGTGTGCTCTTGATTGCTGGTTCGGTTCTCTTTGGTCTAGCAACACTACGTACCAGAGCGTTTGCGAGCTGGACGGTCTGGGCTTTGATGGTGTTATCAGTCCTAAGCACTCTTGTTTTCTTTCTGCCTTTTGCGGTTGCTGCCCTTCTTGGCAATATTGCGACTATTCTCTTTGTACTGCTGTTCACTTGGTTTGGCTACAACCTAGCCTTCCAGACAAGCAGGTTTGTGGAAGTGACAGCCGCAAAAGCAGATCCATCAGAGCCTTCAACTTCAACATAAAAGGAAACTCTAGAGACCTCGTGCGGAAACACGTTGACCGACTTTTCCCCTCCACACGAGGTCTCACCTGTACATGTTAGAATTCCAAGCTCTCCGTCATTTTCCGTGATTAGCTCTAGTATATGAACCAGCGAACAGTCGTAAAGTGGCTCTGGCTGGCGATCTTCGACAAAGCCAGACGGTCATATTCCTTTCAAATTACATAAAGTGCGGGTGAGCCATGTAATTTGTGATTTACAGTCGCACAATTCGCTTTTGCCGCGTGACCTGGCTCTGCATTTGCGCACTGGCATCGCCAATCACGAGCTGCGTCTGCTTGAGTATCGCCGGAATGCTCTCTTTATTCCAACACGGGAAGCGTTCCAGCGGGGAAACAAACGTCCTAACCCTTATATGGCTGAAAGTCAAGAGGATCCCTACGTCGGCTTGATCGCCCGTTTTGCCAATGAATTTGAGAAGACCTACTTACGCTGGCTGTATGAAGCGTTGGTTGTGGTCGAAAATCGTCAGAAGCAAGCACCGTTGGATGATGGCGGGGCGAGTCCCAACTAGCCATATGAGAGTTTTCACTTCGCCAGGTGTCCAATTCCAGGGGGCACTACAGTCTTCTGCATATCCCTAAAAACTCCCTTTATCAACAAGCCTGTGAAGCAACTAAGGGTTGCTACTGAGCATTACGTTATAAACAGCGGGATAGTTACATAGCGGTCCAAAAGTTATGCTCATGAAGGTGCTTCAGAGGATAGGCACCAGGCTGTGTTTGCAAAGCGATTCTAAACTGGAAGGATGAGAACAAGTATGATTTTTCTTATCGTCGTCTCTTACATTGTATTTGGTATTCTCCTTCTACTATTCGCACATCTCCTTATTAATTTGCTGAGCTTCCGCCGATTGAGAGCAACCAAGAAAGGAAACATACTATCTGATCCATTCGTCTCCCTGCTTGTACCAGCGCGCAACGAGGAAGCTCATATTGAGATGTGCGCATACTCTCTTATCATATCTCGAAAAGAGGAAGGAGGGTAAAAGAGCATCGCATGCTG
>Ga0209648_10002416_pt1 | contig 15486 bp, 19 predicted proteins | sample GraSoi2013_115cm_FD_185830 | JGI IMG/M metagenome (GOLD analysis project Ga0209648, IMG submission 185830) | Grasslands soil microbial communities from the Angelo Coastal Reserve, California, USA - Sample 9_17_2013_115cm (SPAdes) (version 2) | ecosystem: Environmental > Terrestrial > Soil >...
TGACGATCGGCGCCGCGCGCAAACGAATTAACGCGATCAAGCAATACAGCTCGCTTGGCGCCGGTTTTCGCATTGCCATGCGCGATCTCGAGATTCGCGGGGCCGGCAGCATTCTCGGCACCGCCCAAAGCGGCCATATCATGGCGATCGGTTTCGATCTTTATTGCCAATTGCTCAAGCAAGCGGTCGCACAACTAAAAGGGCGAAAATTTCAGCCGCGGCTCGAGGTCGATCTTCGAATTGATTTTGTGGCCACCAATGAAGCCGAATTCGCGCAGCTCGGCCCCGAACAGCGCATTCCGGCGTTCGTTCCGGCCAATTACGTCAGCGACACTGGATTGCGGATCAAAGCTTACCGCGAGATCGCCGAGATCAGCACCCGCGATCAGCTCGACCGCGTTCAGCGCGAATGGCGCGACCGGTTCGGGAAATTCCCGGAAGCGGTTGACAATCTGTTTCTCCTCGCCGAAATCAAGCTCGCCGCCGCCAAAGCCGGTATCAGTCGCGCGGAAGTGCGCGAGCGAAAGTTGATGCTGACCAGGCGGGGCGAATTTATACTTGTCGACGGCAAATTCCCCCGTTTAGTTGCGAAACCAACGCATCTCGGGGAAGTTTTGGAGTTAACGAAAAAATTTACATGATGCGGCCAATTCTTATCGCGCTGATCTCAGCCTGCCTGCTGAATTTTTCGCCGATTTGTCGCGCCGCTTATGCCGCGGGGGACCCGGAAGTCGTCGATGGCGTCGCGGCAGTCGTGAATGGCGACGTGATTACTTTTTCTCAGGTCCGCGGTCTCGTCGCGCCGCGAGAGAAATTATTGCGCGCCCAATTCAATGGCGATGAGCTCATCAAAAAGGTGAAGGAAGTGCGCCAGGCCGCGCTTCAGGATTTGATCGATCGCCAACTCATTATTCAGGCGTTCAAAAAAGAAAACTACCAGATTCCGGACCATTTCGTGGAGGAGCGGATGCACGATATCATTCGCACCGATTTCGGCGGGGATCGGAACACCTTCATCAAAACGCTCGAGGCCCAGAATTTCACAATGGGCGAGTTCAAAAAGATGGAGACCGAGAAAATGATCGTCCAGGCGATGCGAGGTAAGAACGTCAAGCTCAACACGATCGCTTCGCCCGCAAAAGTGGACGAATATTACAAGGCACATCGAGACGAATTCACCAGCAAGGAGCAAGTCAAGCTGCGTCTGATCATGATTCCAAGTCACGCTAGCGACGGCAACGCCGCCGCGCAGAAGGCGATGGCCGATGAGATTTTCGGCAAGCTCGTCAACGGTGCCGAGTTCGAACGCATGGCGCAGCTTTATTCCGAAGACAGCACCCGCGAACATGGCGGTGACTGGGGCTGGATCGAGCGCAAGACGCTGGCCGGACCGCTCGAAAAAGTCGCCTTCAGCCTCGCGCCCGGCAAAATCAGCAACATCGTCGAGTTCAGCGGCAACTACTACATTCTCAAAGTCGAAGAGAAACACGGCGGTGACACCAAAAAACTGGCCGATGCCCGCGTCGAGATCGAAAAGAAATTGATCCAGCAGGAAGCGCAAAAGCTACAGGAAAAGTGGCTCGCCAGTCTGAGGTCAAAGGCTTACATCAAAACTTTCTGAGTTGTTGATCGACAGCAACTCTTCCTCTTCTGCTTAGTCTTCTCTCTTCTTGCTCCTGATCGTGCTCGTGCTCGATTGAGCAGGTTCGATTACGATCAAGAGCATGGGCACGACAAAACCGCGCATCGGCATCACACTGGGTGATTGCGCCGGCATCGGGCCGGAGATTGTCGATCTGGCCCTGAAATCGGGACGCGTTCCCGATTCAGTTGAATACGTCGTCATCGGCCGGCAGCCTGGTTGCAAGACAGGTGCGCCGACGGTGAAAACTGCGCGCGCGGCCGCGGCCGCGCTTGAAGAAGCAGCCACCCGCGCGCGGCGTGGCGAATTGCTCGCGATCGTGACCGGACCGGTTCACAAAGCGCGGATGTACGAAGCGGGGTTCAAGTTTCCCGGCCAAACTGAATTTTTCGCCGAGCGCTGCGGCGTGAAAAGCTTCGCGATGTGTTTGACTGGCGGAAAAATCACGGTCGCGCTCGTGACCGCGCACATTCCTCTGAGCGACGTTCCGCGCGCTCTCAAACAGCCGGAAATCGTCCGCGTCGGTTTGTTGCTCCTCGATTTTGTGGAACGCCGCGGAATCAATTCGCCGCGAATCGCCGTCGCCGGATTAAATCCGCACGCCGGCGAGTCCGGAAAGATCGGCCGCGAAGAAATTGAAATCATCGCGCCGGCTGTTGCCGAATTGAACTCTCAACCCTCAACAAAAGCCGGTCCGGCTCGGACCAACCCTCAACGGGCCGCCTTCAGCGGCCCTCACTCCCCCGACACGGTTTTTCATCGCGCGGCCGAGGGCGAATTCGACGCCGTGCTTTGCATGTATCACGATCAAGGATTGATCCCGTTGAAACTGCACGCGTTTCATAACGGCGTGAACGTGACGCTCGGTTTACCGTTTCCACGCACAAGCCCCGATCATGGAACTGCATTTGAAATCGCCGGCAAAGGTATCGCGCGCGCCGACAGCATGATCGCGGCGATCAATCTGGCCGTTGAACTGGCGCATGGCCGAAAATTATCCGCCAAACACGCGAAAGAGCGCTAAAGGAGCAGTAATATTCTTCCGCAGTTTAGCGTCCTTTGGCGTTTTTGGCTGATCCTCTTTGTGACTACGATGGCGATTACAGCATGAGCGCGAGCAGGATCGACAAGTACGTTTCCGTCTTTAACATCGGGCTCCAGAACACGTTCGTGTATCGCTGGAATTATTTTCTGCGCGCGGCCTTCGGATTGATCCCGCTCGCCGGCACCGTGTTCCTTTGGAGCGCGGTCTTCAAAGAGCGCGGCAGCGGTCTGCACGGCTACGACTACGGGTCGATGATCTATTATTATTTGCTCATGATCCTGGTCAGCAATCTGGTCACGCCGACCGAAGACGAATGGCAAATCGCGGCCGACATTCGCGAAGGTCAGATCAATGCGCTCCTGACCAAGCCGATGAGCTATCTCGCGTATCGGTTCAGCATTTTTTGCAGCGGCCGGCTTGTTTACACCTTCGTCACCCTGCCGCCGATCGCGCTCATCTTTCTTTATTTCCACAACTACGTTGTGCTCCCGCACGATCCGATGACTTATGTTCTCGCAACGTTGTCGATGTTGATGGCGGCATTCATCCAGTTCTTCATCACCTACTCGCTGGCGATGATGGCGTTCTGGATTTTGGAAATCACCACCATCGTGTTCATCGTTTACTCGTTCGAATATTTCCTCGGCGGCCAAATGTTTCCGATCGACATCATGCCGGCCGGAATTCAGGCCGCGCTGAAATGGATGCCGTTTTATTACGAACTGTTTTGTCCGGTCGCGATTTTTCTCGAGCGATTGAAAGGACCGGAACTGTGGCAAGCCCTCGCCATCCAAACCGGCTGGCTTTTTCTCACCTGGGCGGTCGCTCGCACCATGTGGCACCGCGGCCTCCGCCATTACCAAGCCGTCGGCGGATAAACTTATGAAACGAAATAAGAAACGACTGTTGCGAAGGATCGAGCACATCCAGCCAGAGCCTCTGGCCGAGGAATTGTCCGGCTACTGCGACACTGGCATGAAGCAAGAAGCTCTGCGTCTTGTGCGAGCGATTCTCCAGAAGAAACGACTGATCCCCGAAGAATTGTTCCAAGTGATTCGCACGACTGGCATTCATTCAAATTTCAACAAGTGGAAAACGCAAATCCGAGCCTTATACGACAGGCAATCTCGCCGATTTAAGAGAAAACTGAAACCGGAGATGCTAGCGATGTACGCGTCGAACCAAGAATGGGAGCGAGCAGCGGAGTTTATCAATCTGCGCCGACCGATAACCGCCAAGGAAAAGCTATTTTCTATGGACGTTTTACTTGCACTCGAAAGATTCGATGATGCGGCCAAGCTCGCAGTCAAATGTCTAGATTCTCTTTTGCAGCCAATCGATACCTTCGATCAAAGCCTGCTCGTCACCGCTCTAGGCGAATTCCTTCACCGAACCAAGCGGTGGGCTGAAGCGGTAGAAATGTGGAAACTGATGCCGCTTCAGCAACCGTTTCGGCGCGATGCGTTGAGCGGTGTGGTTAAGGCACATCTCGGTCTCGCGCTCGAATCAGCCGAGCGCGGTCTCCAGCTTCTGGCCAACTTGAAACAAAGTCCTAATTACGAACTTCACGTCGCCCTGCCGAACAATGACGAGAAAATGACAGTACAAGCCGAAAAGGAGCTTCTGAAATTCAAGCGTGGCATCAACAAGCTTCTACATTGACAAAGTGCGGAAGGAGCTTGGACTGATTGCGGCTACTGACGGGTCCTAGCGCATCTCGGACCGAGCGATTCGCAGTGAAGTCCGGTTCCGGAAACCCTCACCCGCCCGCTGATTCTAGCCGATCACTTTCCCGTGACTTTGGCGGCTCGCCGTAGCGACTCGTTGTTCTTCGTCAGCCAATCCGCGAGCAAGTCTAGTGGCTCACGGAAATATTTCGTGAGCGCTTGACGATTGCAGAAGTCTTTAACAGGCAATTCGTCAAGACCCTTCATAAATAGATATCCTCGCTCTCTCGCTGCTACGAAGCCCTGTGGCGACTGAAGTTTATGGCGAAGCTCATCTATGGCCTTATCGTCGTTTATGGAATAACAATAGCGCGAGTACAGGTAAGCGCGACATGGGTCTGCCAGACTGGATCCAACTATCGCATCGGGCGTCCTCTCTAAGCCTTCTAGTCCGATGGTTACCAGCGCGTCCTCGGTACCTTTCCAAGCCAGGATGTCCGACGCTTCAAGGTAGCCGTTCTTTATTGTCTTCTCGTCAAACTTCAGGAGGGATCGTTGTTGGTTTAGGTACCGCGCTAATTCCTGTAGCACATCACTAATGTAGCTACGGATTTCTTCATAGCCGGTCTCCATCTTGTGAAATGTTTTGAGATTCTGCAGCAAGCAGTGGTGACTGCTATCCAGTTCTTTTATTCTCATAACCTGCGCAGCTGCTCGATTGCGTTCCGGTAGCAGCACAAGAGGTTTATCAATAGTTGGCTCGCCGTGCGATCGCTCAATGCCTGGTCGAACGCATTAAACACCTCGACACGACTCAATGCCTTAAGATTACACGGATCAAAGGCAATGTCGTTGGACGGGCCGGTTTGCGGGTCACGACCATCATCAGTCAGAAATACTGCGAATCGGCAGGAAATTGGGATTTGTTGAGCGTCTGCCAACCTGACCAGGGAATTAATCATGTCCTTTACTTGATCGGTGCGTTCCGAGGCACGCACCTTATTCTCAATAAAAATCGCAAATCGCCGTCGCCCATAGACGGAAACATCAGTGCGTTCGTGTTTTTCGCGTTCGACGATGTAATCCTCCTTACCGGCGGCTTGTATAAGTTCAGGTATTTCCTTGCCAGTAATGAGGCGTAGCAATGCTTGCGTGAAGATAGCGCCCTGTTCGTGCTCAGCATCCATGTCCAAAAACCAAGACAGCACGCGCGAGTGTCGCAACTCGTCCGCGATCACACCGAAAACCTTCAGCACATCGAGATGTGGTGTAGAACCGACTCGTCGCATCCGCGATTCTTTGAATGCAGCGTAGAACTCTCGAAATAACTCGTCAAAGTGAGGTCCGGAAGCCTGTTCAAGAGTTTCGTCGAATTGCCGAAAAACCTGCGAGAACAATTTGGCGTCGGATTCAAAAGCCCTCTTCACGATGACCACTTTCCTCTAAAAGAGGCATGACATTTTGTCTAGAGGGCTTCTGTTCTGACTGAGCAAAGATTAAGACGGCCGCCGTGATTGCGTGGTCGGCAATCCCGCCGCTTTCCAAGCTTTGAAACCGCCAGCCATGGAACGGACGTTTTTGTAGCCCAACTTTTGCAAACTCTCCGCAGCGAGCGCCGAACGCCCGCCACCGCCGCAATGACAAATGATCGTCATGTTGCGATCTGGAAATTTGTCTTCGATCTCCAATTCGACCATTCCGCGGCTCATGTGGACTGCGTCGGGAATGTGACCCTCGCCCCATTCGTCCTTCTCGCGAACATCGACAATCGCGACGCTGCTGCTCTTTGCTTTTGCAGCGGCGTCAGTCGGTGAAATTTCGGTGATCTTGTTTTTCGCGTCCGCGACCAATTCCTCGAATCCCTTGTGCTCAGCCATAGAAGATTTCTAACCACTAATGCACACGAATAAACACGAATTTTGTTCTCTTCTTAGTGTCCATTGGTGTCCATTCGTGGTTCGTCCGGGTTCTCACTCGTAGCGCAGAGCTTCGATCGGATCGAGCGCAGCCGCTTTTCGCGCCGGATAAAAGCCAAAGAAAATCCCAACGGCCGCGCTGAACAGGAACGCGACCACGATTGAACTGATCGAAATCAGCGTCGGCCAATGCGCGTAGCTCGACAAAATCTTCGATGCGCCGATCCCGAAAATAATTCCGATCACGCCGCCAACGGAGCTGAGCGTGACCGCTTCGATCAGGAATTGCATGAGAATGTCGTTCCCGTGCGCGCCGACCGCCATGCGCGTGCCGATCTCTCGCGTCCGCTCGGTCACGCTCACGAGCATGATGTTCATGATCCCGATCCCCCCGACCACGAGCGAGACGCCGGCGATTGAGCCTAGCAAAACTGTCATCACCGCAGTTGTCGCCGTCGCCGCATCCGCGATCTCCTGTTGATTGCGCACGGTAAAATCGTCATCCCGGCCGGGACGGATGTTATGGCGCTGTCGCAACAACGCGATGATCTGCTGTTGGGCCGCTTGAATCTGCCGGCCGTCGCCGATTTGCACATTGATGTTGCGTAATGTCGTCCCGCCGACGACCCGCTTCATCGCGCTCGTATAAGGCATAATCACGATGTCGTCCTGATCGACACCCTGGGTGCTCAATCCTTTTTGCGTGAGAACACCGGTGATCGTGAATGGAACATTTTTGATCCGAAGAATTTGTCCGACCGGATCATCGTTGCCGTAAATTTGCGAAGCGGTCGTTCGTCCGATGACGCAAACCTTGTTCGCACTCCGCACATCCTGCGCGGTAAATGGCGCACCATCCACCAGCGGCCATTGACGAATGTCGAGATAATCGGCCGACTCGCCGTAAATCCGCGTGAACCAATTCTGATTGCCGGCCGCCACCTGCGTCGTCGAAACAACTTCTTCGCTCACGGCCGCGACACTGGGCACTTCGCGTCGAATCGCTTCGGCGTCTTCAATTTTCAACGTGCCTGCGCCGCCCCAACCGGTGCGAATGCCACTAGACGTCGTGCTCCCGGAAAAAATCAAAATTACATTTTGTCCGAGACTGGCGATCTGCGCTTCGACCTGCGCTTTCGCGCCATTACCAATTCCGACCATGGCGATCACAGCCGCCACGCCGATGATGATGCCGAGCGCAGTCAGCACCGAGCGCATTTTGTTCCGGCGCAGCGCACGCAGGGCGATGTTCAATGTCGATCCAACTTTCATGACTAAATCTGGGAGTCGATCGGAGCGATTTTTCCGAGCTCGGTCGCGGCATCGAGCCGCTGCGTCACTCTGAAATCGTTCAGGATCAGTCCGTCGCGCATCACCACGTTGCGCCGCGCGTAAGCCGCGATGTCTTGTTCGTGCGTGACCATGATGATGGTAATGCCGCGCTCGTTGAGCTGCTGAAAAATTCCCATGATCTCGACGCTGGTCCGGCTGTCGAGGTTGCCGGTCGGCTCGTCGGCGAGCACAACTTCAGGGTCGTTCACGAGCGCGCGCGCAATCGCCACCCGCTGTTGCTGACCGCCGGAAAGTTGGCTGGGATGATGATCCTCGCGCCCAGCCAATCCAACGGACGCCAGGACTGAGTCCGCTTTTTCGCGCAATTGCGCATGCGTTAGACGATGGGTGCCGTAAAGGAGCGGCAGCTCGACGTTTTCACGCGCGGATGTGCGCGGCAGTAAATTGAAGCTCTGAAAAACAAAACCGAGTTTGTGATTGCGAATATCAGCCAACTGATCGCGATCGAGCACGGATACATCCGCATCGTCCAGAAGGTAGCGGCCGGAAGTTGGCCGATCGAGGCAACCAAGAATGTTCATGAGCGTCGATTTGCCGGAACCGCTCGCGCCCATGAGTGCGACGAATTCGCCGCGTTGAATCTCGAGAGAAACGCCGCGGACGGCATGCACCTCGACGTCGCCGGTCTGATACGTCTTGTGCACGTCGGTTAGTTTGACAACCTCCCCGTTTTTCATGTCGATTTTGCAAGTTCAAGCGCGAGGTGGAACGCGTTCTCCGAACGCGTTGTCAAATAATGGCGGCAAAGCCGCGTAGCTTTAGCATCGTCTTCGGAGAAGCCGATCCACCTTGTCACTTTGTTCATGGAAACCTACGCTGGCCGCCGCTGAAAGGATTCGCCGGCGGAGAGCTCGACGCCAATGGCGACGAAAGTTCCGCCGTCACAACACGATCGTCTTCCTTCAATCCTTCAGTGACTTCAGTCATAATCCCGTCGCTGATTCCGGTTTTGATTTGAACCGCCTTCGGCCGGCCATAAGACAAAACGTAAACGGTTCGCTCGGGTTTGCGCTCGCGCGCCGCGGTCGGACGCTGCCCACTTGGCGAAGGTGTCGGCCCGGCCGCCCTAGCCGCTTGGGCGGAGGAGGCTTTCGGCGGTTCCGCCACCTCCGGTGGGCGATAGCGCAGCGCGGCGTTCTTGATTTGAACCACGTTGTCCTTGTGCTCGATGATAATCGAGACGTTCGCCGTCATTCCCGGTTTCAATTTCAAATCCGGATTGCTCACGCCAATGACAGTGTCGTAAGTCACGACGTTCTGAACGGTGATCGGCGCGTTCCGCACCTGCACAACCTTGCCGTGAAACGTGCGCGTCGGAAAAGCATCCACTGTAAAATCGACATCCTGATCGACATTGACCACACCGATATCGGCCTCGGCCACGTTCGAGTCGATTTGCATTTTGGTGAGATCGTTCGCGATCGCGAAAATCACCGGCGCCTGCAAACTGGCCGCGACCGTCTGACCAACATCGACGTTGCGCGAAATGACCACGCCGTCGATCGGCGACGTGATCGTGCAATGGTCGAGATCGGCCTTCGCTTTATCGAGCGCGCCCTGTTTAATTTTCACGTTCCCTTCGGCCTGATGAAGGGTCGCCATCGCCTGATCGAGATCCTGCTGGGATGAATTTTTTTGATTGAAGAGCGTTTGGATCCGCACGGCATTGACCTTCGCCAGTTCCAGCGCCGCCTGCGCGGTGGCGAGATCGCCTTCGGCTTGGGTGACCGCTGCCTGGAACAAAGCCGGATCGATTTGGGCGACAACCTGCCCGGCTTTCACCTGAGAATTAAAATCAGCGGAAAGTTTTTGAATGTTACCCGAGACCTGGCTACCGACCTGGACATTGACTACCGGATTGAGCGTACCGGTCGCGGTGACAAGTTGCGTGATCGGGCCTCGCGTCACCGTCGCGGTCAGATAACCCGAGGCGCTACTTTGCGTGCATCGGCGAACAACGAAAAGAATGACGAGGAGGGCGACGATAACGACGCCGATAGGGAGAAAGCGCTTCATGAAGGTGAGATTTGACTTGGGCTCCAATTAAAATGACAGGCAAACGTGCTCCGGCGTTACATCGAGATCTACTCCATCATGCTTCGCAACTCGCTCATCCGCGAGATGAGCTTCAAAGCAAACTTCCTGCTTTGGATGCTGGTGGAGGTGCTTTGGTTCGTCGGGCAGATCGTTTTCTTCTCTATCATCTTCGGCAATGTCGACCGCATCGGAGATTGGACAAAATGGGAAGTGGTTTTGCTCATCGGGACCCATCAAATGATCGCGCAACTTTTCCAGGCGTTCTTCTTCGTCAACGTAGCCGCCATTCCTGAGCTGGTGCGTACCGGAAAACTGGACTCGCTCCTGGTTTTGCCGGTCGATAGCCAATTTGCCGTCTCGACCAAACAATTCGGCCTCGACAGCGTCGTCAACGCCGCGCTCGGCGGTGTGGTCGTTGTCGTTGCCCTGGCGAAGCTCAGTGTCGTTCCAACTCCGATGTCGATCTTGCTTTACGTGATCGCGATCGGGTTTGGGATCGCTGTGCACTATTCGATCATGCTCAGCCTGGCCGCAGTCAGTTTCTGGATCGTGCGAGCGCAAGGCCTGGTTTACGGCTACTTCAACTTCCTCAACATCGCGCGTTATCCGGATGCGATTTTCCCGCGCCTCTTCAAAATCATTTTCGGCTGGATCGTCCCGGTAGTGATCGTCGCCAATATTCCCGCGCGATTGTTAATCAAGTCGTTTGGCCAGCCCGGCCCGCTCATGTTTCAGCTGGTGGTGGCCTCGACCGTGGTCTTTTGTCTCTCGCGCGCGTTCTGGGTATTCGCCCTGCGGCGATACTCCAGCGCCAGCTCGTAGGTTCAGTCGAATTCAACAGCCCGGAGATTCGTCAAATCTCCCCTTGCGCTGATTAGGAATTGTCCTTAATTAAGCCTCCGTTTTTTCCGGCGCCCGACTGCTGGGGCGCCTTTTGAATTATGGCCAAACAGAAAAAGAAAAAGAATTCAGCTAAGAAAGCTGCCCCCCGCAAAGCGAAGCCAGCCCGCAAGGTTTCTGCCAAAAAAGCCCGCGCCAGCGCGAACCCGCGCGAGACCTTGCTCGGACGCAATCATCACGAGCGCAAATTGAGCCCGTTTACTCGCAAGCAGAAGGAAAAGCTCCTGCAACTGCGCGACGCCATGGTCGATTCTATGGCCGGCGTAGCGCAAGACACACTCCGTTCACGTGCTGAAGGCAGTGAAGCTTCCGCATTCGGCATGCATCAGGCCGACGCTGGCTCCGACGCTTACGATCGCGATTTCGCACTCAGTCTGCTTTCGCAGGAACAGGACGCCCTTTACGAAATCGATCAGGCGCTGAAACGGATCGAGCTCGGCACTTACGGAATTTGCGAAATGTCGGGCAAACCGATCCCGCACGCGCGACTGGAAGCGATCCCGTTCGCGCGGTTTACCGTCGAATGTCAATCGCAGCTCGAGAAACAGAACAAGGCTTCGCGCGTCCGGCAATCAGTCACCTCGCTGTTTGGTCTGACCGATGACGAGGGCGGCGAAGGCGAGGAAGAGGAAGCGGCGCCGGCGACCGAATCCAAGGAATAGCAACGATGGCACAGGAAATCATCATTCTCGAATGCACCGAAGCGAAAGCGCTCGGCAAACCGGTTTCGCGTTACATGTCTTTTCGGAACAAGAAAAGTCCGCGCACGCCGAATCGGCTTGAGAAAAAGAAATACAATCCGTTTTTGCGGAAGCACACGCTTCATCGCGAAACCAAGTAACTCTCGATGCAACCGAAGACCGCCAAACGCCGTTCCGCATTTCGTCGCGCCAACCGCGCCATGCCCCGGCGTCGGATCGACATCTCGATCGAAGCGATCGATTACAAAAATCCCGATCTGTTAAAGAAATTCGTGACCGAGAGCGGCAAGATTCTTCCCCGCCGCGTGACCGGTATGCCTGCGCATCTCCATCGTAAAATCACTCGCGAGATCAAGCGCAGTCGCTCGGTGCTCTTGATGAAATGATTTAATTCACATTCGCGAATTAAATCATCCCGAGCGCTCGCCGCGCCGTACCCTTAGCGCAGGCGGGAAGTCGAGGGATCTCTTGCTGTAGCGGCGCTTTATGAGCGTCGCATTTATTTTCTGTCATCCCGAACGACTGTGAGGGATCTCGTCATCTTCTAACCTCGCCGCAATTGTAGGGCAGGCGCATCGCCTGCCGATTCTGTCATCATTTGGTTCACCGTTTGACGTCCGCAGGCGCGGGACCGCTACAATTGCTGCATTCGAGATTGAATGTTGAGCGTTGGGCGTTTTCTCCTGCTCTCACGCCTTCCGCGTTTTCTCGCCTTGCTCGATCAGTTTCCAAAACTCTCGCGTTTTGCCGAGCTGTTGGTCTTCCGCGACCGGCAGTTTGCTGCGGAAAAGGAAATCCCGAAACGTGTTCTTGTGCAGGACGCGATGAATCTTGATCCCTTCCCGCGTCTTGGCGAAGTAGATCCGATAATCTTTCGCACGGTAGCGATATAACTTTTTTCCTTCACGCTCGATCACACCAAAATGCTTGGCGTCGAGATGATCGAGATCTTCGGGCAAAATCTGAAATTGCTCGAGCAAATCGAGCTGCATTTTCTTCGGCAACGCCGACATATCGGCCGCGCTCAGCTCGTTGAAAATGATCTGGAACATGGGGTTCGTTAAATCGTAGAAGCGTTAAAGCGTTGAAACGGCTAGGTCCCCACAATGTTAATTCTCACTCGCTTTAACGGTTCAACGCTTCAACCCTTAAACGTAAACGCGCTTCACGCGCTGGCCAATCCGGGTTGTGATTTCCCAGGTGATGGTGCCGGCCTTTTCGCCCAATTCACTGCAACAAACAGCTTCGTTGCCTTGCTGCCCCATCAAGACCACTTCCTCGCCGACATCGACACCTTCGACATGCGAAACATCGATCATCATCAGATCCATCGTCACGCGTCCAAGCAACGGACAACGTCGGCCCCGAACCAAAACGTCGGCTTCGCGGTTTGACAGATGACGCGGGTAACCATCGGCATAACCGGCGGTCAATGTCGCCACCCGCATCGGTTTTGGCGTGATGAATGTGCGGCCGTAACTGATTGAGCTGCCCTTCGCCATCTCGCGAATCAAACCAATCCGCGTTTTCCACGTCATCGCCGGTTTGAGAAGGTTCTGAAATTCCGGGAGCGGCGAAATTCCGTAAAGAATGATGCCCGCCCGCACGATCTCGAAAGTCGGGTTGTTGAACGCGAGGGTGCCGGCGCTTTGCAGGACGTGCGCTTTGTAACTGCCAGGAACCGCGGCGCGGAGTTGCTCGACGATTTTACGAAATCGAACCAGTTCATCGCGCGTGTAATCCGGATCGACATCGGAAACCGGCATGTGGGTCGAGACGCTGTGGATGTCGATTTTGGGCAACGCTGCGACCCGTTTAAAAACGTCCACGGCTTCATTCTCTACGACGCCCATTCGTCCCATTCCGGTGTCGACTTTGAAATTAATCGAAACCTTGGCGTCGCCACCTGCGAGATGATTAAAATCCTGCGTCTCATTCAGAGTCGAGACGCAGGGAATGAATCCGCGTTCCACGATTGCCGATCTTTCATCCGGAGTAGCAGGACCGAGGATCAAGATGGGATGGGTCAGCGATTCGCGAAGCGCGAGCGCTTCTTCCAAATTGGCAACGCCGAAAAGCTGCGCATCGTCGGCCAGCGTTTCGGCGGCACCGAGCATGCCGTGGCCGTAGGCGTTCGCTTTGACGACCGCGAGCATCTCGGCCGGACCAATTCGGTCGCGCACAACCTTTGCGTTGTGACGCAACGCGCTCCGATCGATCTCAGCCCAGCAGCGATAATTCTGCGTCATTTCTTTGGAATAGTGATGTGCGGTTCGCGCAAATAAATTGGCTCGAGCGGCGGTTCCGCGAAATTTATATGCGCGAACCGCGCAAGCTGAGCGAGAATTTTAGCAGATGGATAGCGAATCTCAGCGCGCTCGAATTGTGGAAGATTCTCGATGGCAAAGATCGACATCCTGCTATCGACTTTATCCAAATTTTCACGCAATTCAGCTTCGGACATTAACGCTGGCCCTTCGAGCAAGTTGTTGTCACGCACGTGCGCAAAAAAGAATGACTTACGTCGTGCGTCGCCAATCACGCAGTATTCCTCCGCGTCGCACTGGATTGCGCAGATCGACGCAAATCCGATCAGCCGCGCATGGGACGCGGCCTGCAAACCGATCGCAGCCGAGACGGCGATCCGGGTACCCGCATAAGAACCCGGTCCAAGTCCGACGACGATAGTGTCCGGCTTTCCAAATGGCTTCTGCACTTCAGTTAAGTATTCGAAGAACGGGCCGGAATTCTTTCGGTCGTTTTGCCACTCGCGAAAAAAAACGACATTGCCATCATTGAATAACGCCACGCTTCCGCGGGCACTGGAAAGTTCGAGCGCGAGAATTTTCATTTGGCGGTAATCGCGCGCTGGGTTTCAGATTTCGTTTCGAATGAAATCCAGCGCGCAGTTTCGGGAATCAAATCCGGAAACTTATCTGCCCATTCGATCACCGAAACGCCGTCGCCAAAAAAATAATCATCGAGTCCCAGCCGTTCGGCCGATTGTCGATCTTCGACGCGGAAAAAATCGAAATGATAAACCGGCAGACCTCCGCCGGAGTATTCGTGAATCAGGGTGAAAGTCGGACTGGTCGCAGCCGTCGCGGCGCCCAGGCTGGCCGCGAGCCCTTTAACGAATTGTGTTTTGCCGCTGCCCAGACCACCGGTAAGCGCAAGCACATCGCCCGGTTTGAGATTTTCCGCGAACCGGCGGCCGAACGCTTCCGTTTCGTCCGGGCTATTGGAAATGAACGTAGCCACCTGGCAGTTGAGAAGTTGAGTTGTTGAGAGGTTGAGCGAGACAACCGATGCGGGTGAGCGGAAGTTTCGGGAATTTTTTGCGCCAGGCGCGCTCAAGCCGCTTGCGGTCGCGTCGCGAGATTGCGAAAAGGAGTTCGTAATCCTCCCCGTCGGAAATTGCATTGTCGATCTTCGCGCCGGAGGCGCGCGGCAACTTCTCCCGGTCAATCTTGAACTCGAGTTTGCTTGCCTTGGCCAGGCGCGGCAGATCGGCGCCGAGACCGTCGCTCAAATCCATCATAGCGTGGACGCGGAAATTCTTGGTCAACCAGCGCGATTCATTGATGCGCGGCACAAAGCGCAAATGTCTTCCGCGCAACGATCCGCCCAAACGGCCAGTCACGAATAGATCGTCGCCTTTCTTTCCGCCGGCCCGCGAGATCCAGCGACCTTTTTCAACAAAGCCGGTCACGCCGACCGAAATGACGGCTGGCCCCCGCGAGGCGCTGGTTTCGCCGCCAACAATGCCGACCTCGAAACGCGACGCCGCTCGTTGCAATCCGCGATAAAGTTTTTTGATCCACGTTGTCGATCGTGTGGCCGGGACGACCAGCGTAACGAGGGCAAATTGCGGGACGGCGGAGATGGCGGCAAAGTCGCTCAGCGGCCGCATCATGGCTTTCCAGCCGATGAGGATTGGGTCGGCCGCGGATGCAAAGTGGATTTTCTCGACCACGCAGTCGGTTTTCAGGACGAGTGACGTCTTCCGGCCTGGAGATTCAACCACCGCGCAATCGTCACCGGTAGCGGCGATCACTCTTCGAGAAACTGGCAGTCCGCGCAGCAACGATGCGAGGAGCGCGTCTTCGCCAACCGCGCGCAGTTTCATTGCTGAACCAGCTCGGGAAATGCGAGGAAGATCAGTTGAACGGAGTTGAAAAGAGAATGCATGGCCATGCAAACAAGGATCGATCCGCTCCATTCG
>Ga0209648_10002417_pt1 | contig 15479 bp, 10 predicted proteins | sample GraSoi2013_115cm_FD_185830 | JGI IMG/M metagenome (GOLD analysis project Ga0209648, IMG submission 185830) | Grasslands soil microbial communities from the Angelo Coastal Reserve, California, USA - Sample 9_17_2013_115cm (SPAdes) (version 2) | ecosystem: Environmental > Terrestrial > Soil >...
CGCCAATACTCAGGGTGTACTCCCTTTTGTGGCAGCCGACGGGGCAGACTGCAAAGCTATTGCTAGTTTTGGGCAGGTCGAACAGGTACATCTCAAGGTCGGTATTTCCTACGTCAGTATAGCGAAGGCCAGGGCCAGTATTGCGCGTGAGACAGATGAAAAAGATTTCGATACCATCCACGCTGAGGCCGCGGCTACCTGGGATCAGGCACTCTCACGCATTCGCGTTGAGGGAGGAACAGAGGAGCAAAAGAAGCTCTTTTACACGCTTTTCACCCGCCTCATCTGCATGCCAAGTGATCTAGGGGTAGACGATGAGAATCCCTGGTGGGTGTCAGGAGTGCGCCACTTTACCGATTTCTATGCGCTCTGGGACAGCGTGCGCAACGCAAACTCCCTGATCGCCCTGTTCGACCCTGAGCTTGAGGCGGCTATACTCAATTGCCTGCTGGATATTGCCGATCATACCGGCTGGCTGCTCGATGCCTGGATTGCAGGACATAGCGCGATGATTCAAGGAGGAAGTTCAGCCGATGTGCTGCTGTGCGAGGCAGCCTTGAAGGGTTTGCAGGGGATTAACTATGAAAAGGCCCTGTTGCAGATGCGCAAAAATAATGAGGTGGAGTCACCTGATCCGTGGCTCTATGGGCGATACCTGCGCGAATATCAAACACTGGGATACGTGCCAGTAGGGATTAGGAACTGCGTTTCCCGTCACCTGGAGTATACATACCAGGACTGGTGCATTGGCAGACTGGCTGAACACCTTGGGCAGGAGGATGTGGCGCGGGAATATTTTGAAAGTTCGAAAAAGGTGTGGAACCTGTGGCGCGAAGATATTGCGTGCTTTGCGCCTAAAAATGCGGATGGGCAGTGGCTGGACCCCTTTGATCCCACGAAATTCTACGCACCTCTTATTGACAAGGACCCGTACTTCTACGAGGGAACAGGCAGGCAGTGGGAGTACAACGTGCAGCATGATCTTGCTGGACTGATTGTACGGCATGGAGGGAACGAGGCGTTTGTCCGCCACCTGGACGAGTTCTTTGATCAGGGGCAGTATCACTCGAAGGAAACAATGCTGCATGTCCCTTATCTCTATATTTATGCCGGACGACCGGACAAGACGGCAGAACGAGTGCGCGAGTCTCTGAAACGCTATTTTCACCCCACGCGTGATGGTCTTTATGATAACGAGGATATGGGATGCCAGAGCGCCTGGTATATGTGCTCGACGATGGGGATTTACCCAATGATGGGGCAGGACCTGTATCTGCTTTCAGCTCCTATCTTCCAGCTAGCAGAGATAACCCTGGGCAAGAGCGGGAAGAATCTGGTGATCGAGGCTCCTCAAGCCGGTCCTGAAAACCCCTATGTGTTAGCAGCTACGCTCAATGGCGAACCACTGCATAGGGCATGGATCAGACATAGAGAGATTGCTGGTGGAGCAGTTATTCGCTTTGAATTGGGAAGCGAACCCGGCGATTGGGGGACCACGGAACTGCCGCCTTCACCGATGAGCAAAGAGAATTGAACAGACAAACAAAATGGAGACTGTACAGAATTGGTATGATATGGTATGCTAACGGCAATCTAAATTAAGGAAACGTTTCAAATACTATGAATGACAAGAGGCAGGGAAAGATCCCAACGATCCATGATGTTTCGCGTATTGCCGATGTCGGAATTGGAACCGTTTCGCGCGTGATTAATGATAGTCCGGGCGTGAAGCCAGCGACCCGGCAACGTGTGTTGGCCGCTATTGATGCACTACACTACAGCCCTAATCTCATCGCACGCAGTATGATTTCGAGGCGTACAGGTTCTATTGGCGTTATTGTCCCATTCTTCACTCGCCCTTTTTTTATAGAGATATTGCGGGCCGTCGCTGCGGCGATTTCTCAGGCAGAGAGAGAGTTAGTGTTGTACAATATCGAGACCACTGATCAGCGTGACTCCTACTTTCGCAAACTGCCCAAACAGCGCAAGGTAGATGGCCTGTTGGTGATTTCTTTACCTCCTGACGAAGCGGCTGCCGCTGCTTTCAAGCACGCCGGCATGCCCGTGGTGCTGGTAGATGCCTATAGTCCACTGCTCACCTCGCTTGTGGTTGACAACGTGGAGGGCGCTTACCAGGCAGTCAAATATCTGATTGAGCATGGTCATCGCCGTATCGGCTTTATTAACGGCATTATTGAGGGCAACTTCCGCTTTAATCAAGCCAATGACCGTCTCATCGGACTGCACCGCGCCATTGGCGAGGCGGGCTTGCTGTTTGAGCCAGAACTCGCGCTCACTGCCGAATGGGATCGTCAGGGAGGGAGACGAGCGGCATTGCAACTGCTTACGCGCGCAGACCGCCCTACGGCGATCTTCGCAGCCAGCGATATCCAGGCCATCGGTGTGCTGGAGGCGGCCAGATCTCTGAATATTTCGGTGCCCGGTGATCTCTCCTTGATTGGCTACGATGGCATTGAACTCTCGGAACTCATGGAACTGAGCACCGTCCAACAGCCAATGAGCTCCATGGGCGAACTAGGAGTGCAGAAATTAATAGAGCAGGTCGAAGGTTCTGGGGATGGAGGACCTCCGCCTGAACTTATTCGCTTGCAACCTAGCCTGATGTTGCGCAGCACTATCACCACACTTCCACCTGTGAGTGAAGCAACGTCTACCTGAGAGGCTGATGTACCTGGAAATCAACATGACAGAACAGGGAAAGATGAAGAACGTGAAACAGATAGATGTGCTTTCTGTAGGAGAAGCGTTGATTGACCTGATCTCTGACGGTCAGCAAGATTCCCTGGTGGAAGCGCAGCATTTCACCATGTATGCCGGCGGTGAGGTAACGAATGTGGCGCTGAATGTGGCTCGCCTCGGTGGATGCGCCGCCCTTGTCGCCTGTGTTGGCGAAGATGCGCTTGGTGCTTTTCTCCGGCAGCAGTTAAAGCAGGCTGGAGTCATAACGGAGCATCTTCACACCACGCTTCATGCATCCACGACGCTGGCTATTGTCACGCGCAACGACGCCACACCTGACTTTGCTATCTATCGTGGTGCGGATACATGCCTGACCCCTTCTCATATGCCCTTCTCGCTCTTACCTCACATCTCCCTGGTGCATACGTCAGCATTCGCCCTATCGCGTGAACCATTGTGCTCGACCATTCTGGAATTTGTTGAACAGGCGCACGCAGCTCACTGTATGATCACGTTCGACCCCAATTATCATCCACGTCTCTGGAGTTTGCCTATTGAACCGGTGGCTCTATTTGCACGGCTCTTTCCTTTTGTGACCATAGTCAAACCTTCACTGGATGATTGTATACGCATCTTTGGACCCGGCGAGACGCCAGAGTCCTATGCATCGCGCTTCCTGGCCTGGGGCGCTCAAAAGGTTGTGCTCACGATGGGAGCGGAAGGGGTTCTGCTGGCCACTCCAGAAGGCACCGGATATTTTCCCACGCAACAGATAGAGGTTGCAGATGTGACGGGAGCGGGCGATTCATTTTGGGCTGGCTTATTAATGGCGATCCTGGATGGCTATACCATTGAGGATGCGATCGGTGTCGCCCAGGCGGTAGCTACTTTGAAGTTGCAGCATTTTGGCCCTCTCTCCCATGCCATCGACCGCACAACGCTTTATAGGCAGGTTAATCTCAAAAAGTAGGGGAGTTCGTTATGCCAACCGATCAGGCGATGAACGAAATTCAAGAGGCGTACGTGCGTGCGCTCGATGTGCTGCGCGCTTGCAGTTCCCCAGCAGGTTTTCTCGCTTCGCCAAGCGATGTTGACAATTACGCTCGTGTCTGGGCACGTGATGGGGTGATTACCGGGCTGGCTGCACTCGCCAGTGGCGAACCGGACCTGGTGATCACACTCCGTCAAACGCTCACAACACTGGCACACTATCAGGGTCCACATGGTGAGATCCCCAGCAATGTGAGCGTTGACGGTCGCAAGGTGAGCTATGGGTACCTTGTCGGTCGCGTTGATACGGTGCTCTGGTACGTGGTCGGGGTGTGCGCCTATCTGCGCTCTACCCGCGACACCGACTATAAGCAGGAGATGCGTGGCAGCGTAGAGCGAGCGTTGTTCCTGGCAGGGTGCTGGGAATACAATACCCGCGGTCTCATCTACACGCCGCTCTCTGGCAATTGGGCCGATGAATACGTGCAGCAGGGCTATATCCTTGCGGATCAGGCGCTCTACGTACTGGCATTGCAGAATGCTGGTCACGTTTTCGAGCGGTCCGCATGGAGCGAAAAGGCGACTGTCCTCCGGGAACTGCTGACGCTCAACTACTGGCCACGCAGCACTCTCGACACCGACCCGCGCATCTATCATCCGCACGCCTATCGCGCCCAGGCCAGTCGGGGCGAACCCACGCACTGGCTTCCCACATTCTCTCCGAGCGGCTATACAACGACCTTTGATGGTCTGGCGCACGCGCTGGCGTTGCTGGCCGCTATAGGCGCTGATGATCAGCGCGCCAAATCTGACGCATATATCGAGCAGTTGGAACACGCCATCGGGAGTCCCCTGCTCCCCGCGTTCTGGCCGGTCATCCAACCGGATGATCCCGCCTGGACCGCGCTGGAGGCAAACCACCTCTATGGTCAGGTGAAGAATCAACCCTACACGTATCACAACGGAGGCCTATGGCCCATGCTCACAGGACTTTATGCCGTGGGGTTGACACGTTATGGATGCCTGCAACGTGCCCAACATCTTCTGGCTGCGCTGGCCACGGCGAATGCCCAGGGCCGCGCACAGAGCACCTGGGATTTCGCCGAATATCACCACGGCCAGACTCATGAGCCGATGGGAACACGACATACAGCCTGGAGCGCTGCTGCCACCATTCTCGCCCACCAGGTGCTGGCGAAGGGAGTACAGGCCTGGTACGTACTTTAGATTCTGTATGTTATGCACAATCCTCCCTCCGGTCGGAGTCCACATAGCATTCAATCAGTGGTGGAATACGATGTCCCTATTATCATAACAAGCCAAGCAGCGAGTTTCGGTATACTATTTGGAAACGTTTCTTCTTTTTTAAAGGATATTTCTATTAACTCACCAATTAGAGCCTTGAGAAATCAAGAAATACCTATTTACAAGTTGACAATATTATGTTATTGTTAAAGATGGTCTTTGAATCGTTTCCAATTTCTCATGATGTTCTTTAAAGAAAGCGGTAGTTTGAAGGGAGTTCTACTTTTTTAGAAAGGGGTATGTCGAACTGAAACTTTTAGCGCGAGTGTTGCGTGCTGGGCATATAGAAGTGTTGAGTAGTTAATTGACAATGACCTGATACATGCAGTTATGAGCCGATCAAGTTTTAATGAAACTAACATTCAGCATGCTCACTCTCGAAGCTGAAATAAGGTATAATAGGGATATGTGAGTCCAACAAGAGGAACAGGTCGACAAAAGTCGCTCTATGTGAGAATTGTTGACGAAATGACGTATTTTATTTATTCTCTCTTTTCATTTGAGAGAAGAGAGTTTCGGAGAGAGATTTATCGTCGCGCCAACGTATTTGTTAAGTAGTTGCTAGAAGCGAGCGGGCAACGAACTAAACAGTGGAAATGTGATGGCTCGCGAAGAAAGGAGCGATCTGCAGGCATATATTTGAAACTCCTAACACGTGCCGGTTGTGTAGTACATATTACACGCGGATAACTTACAGTAGAGGCAGGGTTGCCTCTCATAGCGCCTCTCTTCTCAAGACGTTCGTGGTACATATCCAAATTGGGGGTCAACGAACGGAGAAGTCTTTAGACAAGGGAATGGAAACTCCGAAATAGCGCTTTCGATCCATGTTCGTTAGCAGTTTGTCCAAAGGAGAAACGCATATGATCCTTGAGCAAGGTAAAGTCATTGACGAAATCATCACTAAAATCCGCGCTGGTCGTATAACCCGCCGGACATTCCTTGAGCGTGCTGTTGCTGTCGGTTTGAGCAGCACTGCAGCCGTCTCGCTGCTGGAGGCCTGCGGTGGCACTAGCAACAGTACTGGCGGCAATGGGCAAACCGTCAACATTAACTATCTTGAAAAGGACACCAATGGCGTCTACGCGGGACTCGTGAGCACGTTTAATGCGCAAAACAATGGTGTCCACGTCACCTACAACAGCAATGCGCCAAATGACACTGGTCAGCTCCTGACTATCCTTACGACCGCGTTGCGTGCCCGCAGTGGCTCCATCGATGTGTTTCCGATGGATATCATCTGGCCTGCTGAGTTCGGTGCCAATGGCTGGACAGTTCCTCTGGATGATAAGTGGCCTGCCAGCGACCGGGCGAATTACCTGCCCGGACCGCTTCAGGGCTGTACCTACAATGGCAAGTTGTGGGCAGCGCCGACCCGGACTGATGCCGGGCTGATCTACTACCGTAAAGACATCATCTCAACGCCTCCAAATACCTGGGATGACCTGACGAGCATGGCCAAGGCTGCCGCCCCATCCAAAACGAAGTTCGGCTATGTCTGGCAGGGGGCACAATACGAGGGACTGGTCTGTAACTTTGTCGAGGTCCTCTACGGCTATGGCGGTTCCGTGCTGGATCCCAACAATCCCAAATCGGTCACTGTTAACAGCCCGGAAGGTATGCAGGCCTTGACGCTGATGGCCAGTTGGGTGGGCACAATTTCGCCAGCAGCGGTGACCACCTATAAGGAAGAGAGTGCACGGTCATCCTGGCAAGACGGGGACGCGGCTTTCATGCGCAACTGGCCCTATGCCTATGTGCTGGGCAACGACCCAGCGACCTCGAAGATTGCTGGCAAGTTTGATGTCCATCCCATGCTCTATGGGGGCAGCAATACCGTGGGCCACTCGAACATCGGTGGCTGGCAATATGGCATCAATGCCTTCTCCAAGAACCCTGACGCGTCCTGGAAGTTTGTCCAGCACATGCTCAGCCCTGCCTCGCAGAAAACCATCGCTCTACAGTTGTCGCTCTTCGCCACGCTCAAGAGTATCTACACGGACCCCGATGTGCTGGCCAAGATCCCGTTCTTTGGCAAAATGCAGCCCGTCTTCCAGACCGCGCTGCCCCGGCCGGTCTCGCCCCTCTACCCGGACATCTCCGACGCTATTCAGCTGCGAGTCCACAATGCTCTGACTAAGCAGGCCAGCCCTTCGGCGGCCTTGAGTCAGTTAGCGTCGGATTTGACGGCCATCGTGAACAGGTAGTATGTTGTAGTTCGTAGCCAAGGGTGGGGTATCTGTACAGATACCCCACTGTATAACATGACTTTCGTAAATAGAAGTCGTCTGTGCATGTATCTTTACCCATTAGGGGTCGCCTTGAGTGCAGTTGTACTGTGTATACTCGCTAGAAGGCACTCTCGATGTGGATAGCCGTATGAAGGGATGAGCACGCATGGCAACGCAAGCAGTAGAAGTACCCATCAAAAGGCAGAGTCTGCGGGAACGCTTTGATTTGGGAAGTGGCTTCACACCGTATTTCCTGGTACTCCCTACCGTCGTCGTGATTCTGGCGGTGGCCGCCTATCCCATCCTGAATTCCATTTGGCTCAGCCTGCTCGATAACCCTCTCAGTCCTGTTGCAAATCTTGTTGGATTGCGCAACTTTGCTCAGCTATTTGGTAATAGCGAGTTCCGCAGTTCAATTGTTACGACATTCATCTTCACTATCATCAGTGTAGCCCTGGAGACGATCCTTGGTCTGGGAATAGCCATCCTCATCAATGGCACTTTTCCAGGTCGTGGCCTTGTACGGGCCTCTATTCTTGTTCCGTGGGCCTTCCCTACGGTTATCTCCGCGCAGATCTGGTATTTGATGTACAATGACCGTACAGGCATCGTCAGCTACATCCTCCAGCAGATTCACTTACTGGCACCCGGTGCTACGTTATTAGAGTCGAATGGTGGCATCATTGCCGCCTCCATCATCACTGACGTCTGGAAAACCACGCCTTTTATGGCACTCTTGCTCCTGGCCGGTCTTCAGGTCATCCCCAATGAATTGTATGAAGCGGCCAGCGTAGATGGAAGCACTCGCTTCCAGCAATTCTGGACGATTACCTTGCCCATGCTCAGCGGGCCGCTGGTCATCGCGTTACTCTTCCGCACGCTCGCTTCCCTGGGCGTGTTCGATCTCCTCTATGTACTGGGCGGCAACCAGGTGCAAAGCATGGCATCGTTCTCGTATAACTACATGTTTACTCGTTCCACATTCGACTTTGCTCCTGGAGTGGCAGCCGCCATTGTACTCTTTGTGACAGGACTGGTCGTCAGTCTGTTGTTTGTTCTGTTGATGCGTGTCACGCGACGATAGCCAACGAGAGGTCGTCGATATATCCATCCTTGGAAAGGAGAGGTATTATGGCAGTTAAGAATCAGGTTCTCTCCGGTGCTAAAGCGAGGGCAAGAACTGCAGAACCGGGAAAGGGCATACAATGGGGCAAGGTAATTCGCTATACAGCAGTAGTGTTTGTTGTGTTGGTCTCATTGGGTCCTCTCTACTGGACCGTTGTAACATCAGTAAAAAGTGGAATCGAACTGAACCTCTCTCCGCCCACCCTCTTTCCCCACTCCTTCAGCTTCGAGAACTACGCAAACGATCTGAGCTTGTCCACCTTTACACGTGATCTGCTCAACAGCGCGATCATCGCAACCATCACCACGATCCTGGCACTGACCGTTGGAATACTTTGCGCCTATGCCATTGCACGCACGAAGTTCCGCGGCAAATCTATCGTGCTAGGGATCACGTTGTCGGTGACGATGATACCGCTTATCGCGTTGGTCGGACCGCTCTTCGTGATTTTCACGGGTCCGCTTCCCGTCTACAACACGTATACGGCCCTGATTATCCCTGACCTGGCGACTTCCCTGCCGATCACAGTCTGGTTCATGACTTCGTTCTTCCGCGATCTGCCGCCAGACCTGGAAGAGGCAGCTCGGGTGGATGGGGCCACGCGGATGCGTGCCCTGTGGGAAATAATCGTGCCACTCACCGCTCCTGGTGTCTTCGCAGCGGCTATTCTCTCGTTCATCGCTGTCTGGAACGACTTCCTCTTTGGTTTGACCCTGACGATTGATGAACATGCACAGCCTGTCACCGTCGGGATCACACGCTTCAATGGCGAACATACCATCCCCTGGGGCGAAATTGCCGCCGCTGCGGTGATTGTGACCATTCCGCTGGTGATTGTCGTTCTGTTCCTCCAGAAACGTATTGTGTCCGGCTTGACCGCTGGTGCTGTAAAAGGCTAAAGCAAATACAACACTCATACCACATGTTGTTCGCAACATGTGGTATGAGTGTTACTAATATTCTCAAGAGTGGATGAGTTATCTCAAAACCGTTCGTTTGGTGAGAATCCTCAAAAGCAGACGTGGAACAGTACCCTGATAAGAGAGCTCTCCCTTCATCTAGAGAAGGGAGAGCGTAAAGCCCGTCGGCGCGCGTGAGAGGGGAGCGCTTCTCCTCGTCATGAAGGTCGAGTTTCGCCGGCCGGATAACGCACCTTCTGAAAAAAGGTTCGAATATCGTTGATGAGCAGGTCAGGTGCTGTCTGGGTGGCAAAGTGGCTGCCTCGGTCGTAGGAATTCCAGAAGATAATGTTCTTGTGGTCACGTTCCGCAAAGGTTCGGAACGCCTGCTCGGGGGCAAAGTTGGTCACACCGAGTGGAAGAGTAGTGGGTTCGGTCGGCACTGGTTTCGCGTGAGCATTCTCGTAGTAAAAGCGCGCCGACGATGCCGCCGTGTTTGTCAACCAGTACAGCATCACGGACGTGATGATGTACTCGTCATTCATCGCGTCTCCGAACATCTGGTAGCTCCAGGCAAGCTGGCCCACGGGCGAGTCGGCCAGGGCGTGAGCCAGGGTCTGGGGCACGGTGGATTGCAGTTGGTCATATGCCCCGAGATTGGTTCTCCACCATTGATAGCCTTGCCACAGGTTCTTCTCCTCCTCAGATAAGGCTTCCAGCTCAGTCGGGTCTCCAGAAGGGAAGGAGAAGATCTGGGTCACGTGGACGCCAATGGCGTGCTCAGGATCACAGCGGCCCACCTCTGGGGAGATGATCGAACCCCAATCGTTGCCTTGCGCGCCGTAGCGCTCATAACCCAGGCGATGCATCAGCTCAGCCCAGGCGCGGGCGACACGGTAGCGGTCCCAACCCACATCGTGGGTGGGTCCAGAAAATCCGAAGCCGGGAAGTGACGGGATGATCAGGTGGAACGCCTGGGTCGCCTCGCCGCCATGAGAAGGAGGGTTGGTGAGCGGACCGATCAAATCGAGATAGTCTATCACTGATGAGGGCCAGCCGTGGGTAAGAATCAGTGGGAGAGCGTCATCTTCTTGCGAGCGAATATGCAGGAAGTAGATATTCTGCCCGTCGATGGTGGTGGTAAACTGTGGATAGGCATTGAGTTTCGCCTCCCAGATCCGCCAGTCATAGTCCTCCAGCCAGTACTTGGCCAACCGCTTGATGGGCTCTAAGGGCACACCGTAGGAGGTGCCCACGCCAGGGAGTTCATTGCTCCAGCGAACACGAGCAAGCCGCGCTTTGAGATCATCTAAGTCTGCCTGTGGAATAGCAATAGTATATGGGGTAATCAAAATGCTTTCTCCTCTCTCTCATGCAAAAGACGGTGATGCATCCTCTTGTTTTAAGTGGATGCGGGATCATTGTAGCATGAAGGAAAGACACAAAACTTCTCGCATCTTGCTCTCCTGACATGTGCAGATGATGTGCGGTTGCACCATCATGCGCCTCTGCTGTTGCTTGTCTCGTCGCACATATCGTGCAGCGCATATGGCTGAGAAAGAAAGAGGCTGGCCCATCTCATGTATTGGCCGTTTGATGAGACAGCAAGACGCCGACCAGCATCGTGTTCCGGCACATGATTTCGTGCTGACGATAACCTGATGTTTTTACGCCAAAACTCATCTCAAATTCAGGATCTCAAAACTTTCGACTCTTGACGGCAATGTGAGACGGAAGGCAGAGGTTATTTGAGATGCTCGAAGGTTGATAAAAACACATCTATTTTGCGCGTGAGGATCGATCCTTAGAAGGCAACCTGGTATGAGTAGTGCTCCTTGGTGTGTTAACCGGAACATTACTCGGTTGGGCGCTCCTTTGCAAGAAGGGCTGCCCATCGGTCTAAGTTAGACTAAACGTCAATCTCAAAAAGGGGTAAGTAATTTCGGACTGTACAGTCCTGTTAGTTGAAATAGAATCGGGGCGATTTCCTCGCAAGAGGAAATCGCCCCGCGCTTTACATGTCAAGTAGATACGTTAGAAAATCGCCAGGCCTGTGTCTGTATCGAAGAGGTGAATGTTCTCGGGTTCGACATACAGGGTGATGGGGCTTCCCGTTCGCGCTTGAGAACGTGGATTAAGGCGAGCCACCAGATTTTTGTCTGCGGCAGTCAAATGCACCTGCAATTCGTTTCCAAGGTGCTCTACCACCTCAACAGTGGCTCGAAGCGTGGACCGATCTTGAGCATCTGACGACACCAGCTCGACATCTTCCAGGTGCTCTGGACGGATGCCGAAAGTAAGGTTCCTGTTCGCTGCTTCCCGTGATGGACCCACATAGAGCGGTGGGACAACTACCTGTCCTATTCCATCAAGCACGATTTGGGTGTTGTCCCCATCATTAACAACTTTTGCTCCACTGAAGAAGTTCATGGCAGGGGAACCGATGAAGCCGGCAACAAACGTGTTCGAGGGATGGTCATAGAGTTCCTCTGGAGGACCAATCTGCTGGATGATGCCGGCGTTAAGCAAGGCGATACGAGTTCCCATGGTCATGGCTTCAACCTGATCATGGGTCACGTAGATGACCGTGGTCTGGACACGCTGATAGATCTTAATGATCTCCGAGCGGGTTTGCACACGTAATTTTGCATCCAGGTTGGAAAGGGGTTCGTCCATGAGGAAGACCTGTGCATCACGCACGATCGCTCGCCCAAGGGCTACACGCTGACGTTGTCCTCCAGAGAGTTCTTTGGGTTTGCGCTTGAGTAGCTGCTCCAGTCCCAAGATTTCTGCTGCCGACTCGACGCGCTTCTTAATCTCATTACCGGGCATATGCCGTAACTTGAGACCAAAGGCCATATTGTCGAAGACCGTCATATGGGGGTAGAGGGCGTAGTTCTGGAACACCATGGCGATGTCGCGATCCTTGGGATCCATCCCATTGACGATCCTGTCGCCAATGGAGATATCTCCCTCACTGACATCCTCCAGTCCAGCAACCATGCGCAGGCAGGTACTTTTGCCGCAACCTGAGGGGCCAACTAAGACGAGGAACTCTTTGTCCTTGATATCCAGGTTGATATCATGGACCACTTCAACTTTGCCGAAACGCTTGTAGACATGATCAAATTGGACACGAGCCATTAAAGGTTACTCCTTTTCGCTCTAGTAACAGGGAAAGGTGCTCTGCCTTCCTGTTACCTTACAAATAAAAACGAGCTTCGCTTGGTGCTCACGTTGCAATTGCCACCGGCAAGAGGGAGTCAACGGAGCCTCTTGACGTTATACTGTCGATTTTCTAGGAAAAATCAACAACAAACGCTACAAGAAGTATACCATAGAAATTGGGGAAAAGCACGCTTTATGAACAGCCTATCTATCCAAAGAACTTGTACCTGGAGCGCTCATCGATGAAGCACGCCGAATATCGTGAGAAGGTGATCGAGCCTCAGATTCGCCCGGTGTAGGAGCGGGGTATCTGGGTGAAGCCGGAGCGATAGTAGATTACTTCCCTGTGCTGTTTTCTAGGGGGTAGCTTCCAAAAATGTCTTGATCCGCTGCACGATACGTTCGGGAGCATCTTCTTGCAAAAAGTGACTGGCATCCTCAAGCTCATATGTAGTGGCATGGAGATAGATCTGCTGCCAGCGATGCAAGACCGATGGTGGGAGTACCGGATCTTGCATGCCCCACACCAGCAGGATGGGTATGCTGGTGAACTGGGCCAATCCCTGTTCGATGCGCTTCATCTCTGCATAGGACACGTCGGTTTCTTGTACCGGGATATCTCGGGACCAACAGAGCATGGCGAGGCGAGATTCTGGTGTAGGAAAAGGGGCGCGGTACGCGTCCATGACGGTCCTGGTGAGCTTCTCGCTGTGGAGGGTTGTTCCCAAGAGAGCAGGTTCGAGGTAGCCATTCTTCTGTAGTACAAACGCTGCTCCTCGTTCGGAACGAATAAGTGCCACTAGGCGGGGAAAGGGTCCACCAGGCCACGGTGCAAATGCCCAGGTGTTCATCAGGATCAGACGTTTGATCCGCTCTGGATGGCGCGTGGCAAAACCAAGTCCCACCGGTCCACCCCAATCGTGGAGGATGAGGGTGATATCGTGTAAATCAAGGTGTAGCAACAAGGCTTCGAGGTTAGCACGATGCTGCTCCAGGCGGTATCGTTCCCGATCTTGCGGTACAGCTGATTTGCCCATGCCCACCTGGTCGGGAACTATGCACCGGTAGCGCTGAGAAAGCGGTGGGATAAAGTTGCGATACAGGTAGCCCCAGGTCGGATCGCCATGAACCATCACCACTGGCTCCCCACTTCCTTCATCTACATAGTGCATGTCGAATCCCTGGGAAGAGTAGTAGTGAGGTGCAAAGGGGAACGTGCCTTCAAAGGTCTCATCTCTGATAGTGAGCATAGGACATCTCCAAAGATTTGTGATAGTCTCAATTCCATTGTCTTGAATTGTAGCACAGAGAGTTCGGTTGATACGTTGTAGTACATAGAGTATTTGATTGTTTGCTTTGCTAGAAAACGTGACATTATGCAAGATATTCGTATTGAGCGTTGGGCGAATACGCTCGTTCATTATTGTTTGTCTGTTCAAGCTGGAGAGACGGTTGCGATACGCGCTACTCCACTGGCTGCGCCACTTGTGGAGGCTGTGTATCGAGAATTAGTGTGCGTGGGAGCTTATCCGCTGCCAATTATCGACCTGGAAAGCCTTGAAGAGATACTCTTGCAAGAGGGCAATGATAGCCAGCTTTCCAGGCCACATCCTGTGTTGCAGATGATGGCGGAACATATCAGTGCACAACTAACGATTGGGTCGAAAGGCAATACCAGGTCTATGAGTGGGGTTGAGCCTGCACGCCTCGCGAAACGGCGTCAGGGGTTGCAGAGTGTGACGAGGGTGTTTCGTCGACGGGAGCAGGAGGGGGGGTATCGCTGGGCTACCACGCTCTATCCGACGGCTGCCTATGCGCAGGATGCTGAGATGTCGCTGCACGATTTTGAGGAATTTGTGTTTGATGTCTGCTTCCTGAATGATCCTGACCCGATTGCACGGTGGAGGGAGGTTTCTGTACAACAGCAGCGCTTTGTGGATTGGCTGGTTGGGCATAAGCAGGTACATGTGCTGGGAGATGGAACAGATCTGAAGCTTTCTATCGCGGGCCGGGTTTTTATCAACAGCGATGGCAAGCGGAACTTTCCGAGCGGTGAGTTCTTTACGGGGCCAGTTGAGAATAGCGCTGAAGGGGTTATTCGCTTTGATGTGCCGGCGTCCTATGAGGGTCATGCTATAGAGGGGGTGCGCGTGGTTTTCCGGGAGGGGAAAGTTGTCGAGGCGAGCGCAAGGCAGGGGAAAGCTTTTCTGGAGCAGATGTTGGAGCTGGATGCGGGGGCGCGCTACCTGGGTGAGTTCGCTTTTGGCAATAATCCCCGGGTGTGCCGAAGCACCAGGAATACGCTCTTCGATGAGAAGATGGGAGGTACGGTACACCTGGCTCTGGGCTCGAGCTATCCTGAGACGGGTGGGATTAACCAGTCGGCTCTGCACTGGGATATGGTGTGTGATCTGCGCCACAATGGTGAGGTATGGGTTGATGATGAGTTGTTTTTGAAGGATGGGAGGATTCTGGTATGAGGGCCCGCAATGTGTTCCAGCTGTGGTTCGATAAAAATACGACACGAAGTTTCATGTCGTACGGATCGAATTGATTCTGTCCTATAAGCATCGAGTTAAGCGAAACGAGCATAGCGAGGAAGGCGTAGGGACCCGATTGATCGCGTCCCTACGCCCATGAGGCTTCGCCTCTCCTCACACCACTCTCTGGTCACTTCACTTGACGCCTATTAGTCCGTCTAGCTTCATTTGGCGCTGGTGAAATCACTTCTGAGGCCATTTGGATAGACGCCAACCGGTCAAATGAAGCTAGACGGACTACTATAGGATCGAATTGATCCTGTCTCTAATCCCAATCGCCACGTTCATCTATGTCACTTCTTATGAAGCGAGATCGCTGAAGGGTTTTGTATCACTTGTATCGCTTGTATCACTTGTATCGCTTGTATCGCTTGTATCGCTTGTATTCGCATTTTTCTTAGCAAGGGAGGGATGATCAAGGGTGGTATACTTTCCTCGATATGGATGGGCAATATCTCTACTCCCAGACATGCGAATGAGTATCAATCGTAACGATTCGTATTTTTGTCCAGTACGCTCT
>Ga0209648_10002419_pt1 | contig 15478 bp, 12 predicted proteins | sample GraSoi2013_115cm_FD_185830 | JGI IMG/M metagenome (GOLD analysis project Ga0209648, IMG submission 185830) | Grasslands soil microbial communities from the Angelo Coastal Reserve, California, USA - Sample 9_17_2013_115cm (SPAdes) (version 2) | ecosystem: Environmental > Terrestrial > Soil >...
TCACACCATTAAGGTGACAATTAACCAGCATCTCCGATCAAAGGGAATTTTGATCGGAGAAAGAATTCATTCCATCGAAAAATTCCGGATTTTTGAACAGATAACCCAAGTAGCCAGCACAGGGGTTTGTACAACACTACATGTACGCCACAACCTCGTAGACCCCTCGTGTCGTTTGCTCAGTAAGCAGTAATCCCAACCGTTCAATGGCCTCCATGATCGCATCTGGCGGCTGACTTGCCTCTAAATCCGCTTCGGTTTCCCACAGTGTAATAGTGATCCCTGTATTCATGACCGCATCGTTCAGGATCAACGCGCCTTTGAAGCCTTGCAGTTCTCTGGCTTTGGGTAACATCACATCGCGTAGGAGGCTTGTCGCCTCCTCTTGCGTACCGGGCTGATAGTGTGTCTCCTTTTGCTCAACAGAGGGCAATACCCCCTCTCTCGTATGTTATAATACCCCCGAATACTAGAACTCATATTCAACATGGGGGGATACCATGCCGAGACAACAACACCTCTTACGTCTCACCCTTCCCATTCCTCCCAGCATCAACGAGCAGTATGCGACCGTGAACGGAATGCGTGTGAGTACCGTCGTGGCGAGGCGGTTCAAGCAGCAGGTACGCCAGAAGCTGACCGCGCTTGAACTGGAGGGGAAACTGGGCGAAACATTGCGTGCGCATTTACGCCAGGACTATCTCGCGCTCTTGCTCATCTTCTACTTTGAAACGCCGCTCAAACGCGACCTGGATGGAGGTCTCAAGATCACCCAGGATGCGCTCTGTGAGAGTCTGGGCATCAACGATAATCGTATCGTCACCATCCACCTTGTCAAATACATTGACCCCTTGCATCCCCATCTTGACGTTGAGTTAGAGGCGTTGGATGACTGGCAGTTCGATGAGGAATATGCGCTGCTCCCAAAGACGTTCTAGAGCTGCAAGGTTTCTCGGGTCAGGTTGGCTTTTGCCCCCACGCACTGAGCTAAAACCAGGTTCCACAAAAAAGTTTTACACCTGTGCTGGCTACTTAGTATATCCGTTCTACTATCAGAGAGTAAACTTCATGCAGGAAACTCTAACGTCATCTATCTGATGAGTAGATAGCAAAGAAAAAGAACCGGTAGATCCAACATTAACGCTCTTTTTAGAACAGATATGCCAAGTAGCCAGCACAGCTTGCATCAATTATGCTGATCTCAGCCTGATGCCCCAGTAGGGACATCATTGACAAAAGCCCCATAAAATTACTCAATACAAATGAAGGTAATATGTCTTCCCAACGCCTGAAAGGACAAGACCGTGAAACACCCGCGTGTCGGCCCACTTGTGCGAGCAGTCGGTCCTGAAAGCGCCGTCATCTGGACGGAGTGGGCGCATCACTGCGAGGCCACGCTGCATGCCAATGCTGGCGAACATTCCGGTGAGCATGAAGCTGGTGTTCTAACAGCGCGCGCCCGCACCGTGACTGTAGGTAAACGACACTTCGCCCTTTTGCGGCTGGATGGCCTGCAACCGTCAACCTGGTATGACTATCACCTTGCCTGCAAAACAGACGCGGAAGAACAGGCAGCAGCCCCGGCAACCAGCGCATCGAAACAATGTTTTCGCACACTTGACTCACCCGAAGCTGGCAGCGCCCTGCATCTCGCCTATGGGTCATGTCGCAAATCTTCCGCTATCGAGCCAGAAGCCCTGAACGCCTTTGGTCCCTGGCTCATGGATCGCTTCGACGAGCGAGAGACCACATGGCCACGCTTATTGCTGCTGATCGGAGATCAAATTTACGCCGATGACCGCATAGGAAGGCATAAGGGAAGATCATCGCTGGCGCAAAATGCGCGACAGGAACCGTCTCAACGCACCGGTGCGCAAACGTTCGCCGAATTTGCGTCGCTCTACGAGCAAGCCTGGGCAGGTCATGCTGACATTCGCCAGGTCTTAGCGGTGATTCCCACCTTTATGATCTTCGACGACCACGAGGTCACGAATGGCTGGAATACATCGCCGGACTGGCGGGCGAACGCGCTCAAGCATGGCCGTGAACAGATGCTCGTCGATGGCCTGGTGGCTTACTGGGTCTACCAGGGCTGGGGCAACCCCGGCGCACAGAGTGAGGCCAACAATGCATTAAAAGCGTTGATGCATGAGGCGGCGCAGCGCGGAGAGGACGCGCTTGAGGCATTGAGAACCTATATGCGCCAGGCGGTCTATGAAGAGATCGCTCCGCACTGGCACTATACCATACCAACCACGCCGCCCATCTTTGTGATGGATGTGCGCGCCGACCGACCCGCCATTCTGCGCGTCACAGATGATAGCAGCGCGCCCGCACGCATTATGACCCGCCAGCAAATGAGCGAACTTCAGTCATGGCTCAAGAGTCATGATACATCGACAGCGCTGCTCGTTTCGTCGGTGCCAGTGCTATTGCCACCATTGATCGGCTTCGCGGAATATATGATGGGCGTTCGCCCTCTTCACGGCACTCCTCTTCGGCGATTGGGACGCCTGTTTGCGCGCATACAGCAGAGCGTGACGCGGCGTATGAGCTTCGATCACTGGCCAGTTTTTTCGGCTACATGGCGTGAGTTGGTCAAGCTTCTATCCAATCGCACCCATGATATCGTTGTTCTATCCGGTGATGTTCACTTCTCGTATGCTGCGGAGGGGCATCACGGTATTTTCCACCCGAAGAAGCACGCGGTGTTACACCAACTGGTAGCCAGTCCATTCAGTAACGCACTGGATAACCGGGACGCTCGCCTGGTTCAGGCCCAGGCCCGCATAAAACGAGTCATCTATGGAGGATTACACATCCGCATGTGCCGCCTTTCGAGCGCAACGGCAACGGCGCGTGTCACCCATGACCTGCTGATACAAAACACGGTGGCGCTTGTGGCCTTCGAACCCCAACCTTCTGACAACAGTGTGGGGAGGTATTCCATACAACAGGTCTATCTCGGTGTTAGAGATGGGAAACTTGAAGAAGTAGCCCACCAACATATGTGAAGTGGCGACTCGCTTTCTGCGCTTAAATTGAACTTAATCTCATCTAATTGGGCGTGATAAAGGGTGCCCTCAGTATCCTTGTTACGGATTCACCAGCACCTTCACCATGACAGCACCATAATCAAATGCAGCACCACCTGCATGTAAGAGTTCCACAATCCCTTCCTGGGCGCCAGCACGGAAACTCGAAGTGTAAGAAAATGTGGCCGTGAAAGTGGTTGGAGGTGAACTGCCACTCGGTGCCATGGCAAAGGCCTGGCCGATCTTGTTAGAGAGGTGATCCAGGACCCACACGACGCCGATTTGCGCTTCAAACTGCGGTCCAAATCCTGTCACGGTCAGCGGGCTGCTAATATGTGTGTTCAGGCCCTTCTGTGGCGACGAGATGTACATCCAATCAGCATCAACTGCTGTCACTTCCCAGATGCCCCTAGCATTCCCTTCGAGGCGGCTGAGAGTAACCTTTGTGATGCGAGCAGGACCTCCACCTCCCGGAGAGGGAAACGCCAGGTTGACCAGCGCATCGAGGTCATTACGACCACCTCCGCTCACCAGTGTTGCCGTGCCACCGGTCCGAAGCAATTGCTCAGCAAAATGCTGGGCAGTCTTCACCGCATCAAGTTTCCAGCTATCCTGTCCGTTGCTCACCTTCCGCTGGTCTGCTTCGGCTTGCCAGCGGGTCGGATCAGGGAACATGCCAGGAAAGACGACCTGTACAAAGGTGCCCGCAGTATCAAAGCCTCGAAACTCTCGAAAGAGGTCCAGCGTCAGCTTTGCCGGAGGTTGGCCTTTGTTGATGCTGGAATGCAGATCGACCTCCGCAGTGATGACAGTATTGTAGTTGCTGATCTTTGCTTTGCCACGGTTGAGGCCCTGCAACTTGAACAGTTGTGTCGGGTGATCACTGGTGATGTTGGTGTAGACGTAGACGTCCAGGAGCCTATCGTTGCCTGGGTTCCGCACGGTCACCAACGCCTGAAGCGAAGGATTGTTGAGCAAATTGCCGCAGTTCACGCTCTCGACCTTTTGCCCGCCATGTACCCCAACGATAGGGTTCCAGTGCTTAGGATCTGCCACCTGCTTTGGACACAGTTGCGGACCAATATGTGTCCATTGTGGCATTGCAGTGGTTGCATTGGCTGTACTGTTCCCCGCTTGTGTGAGGCCAAACCCACCACTACTCCAGGCAGTGAGGGTGAGGACCAGTAACACCAGGACAAGAGCACCGACGAGGGGACGATTGAAATGCCATCCAGCTCCGAAACGTTTTTTCATACTTTTCCTCTTCGTGTCGATCACAATTTTCATGTGCATCATCTCAGAAGTATCATGTATTAGCCGGAGGGTGAGACAGCAAAAGAGTGCTGCCAGTGGCTGTCCATCGCATCATAAGCTGATCTCCATCCCGAGATAGCTCATCTCTCGTTTGCCTCTGTTTTGACTCACTAAGCACAAGTTTAACATGGCTCTCTGAGTCTAATCTGTGAAAAAGCTGAGATGAAGTTGAGAAAGCAAGGATGCACTCTCCACAGATGCCGAGCAACGTGCCCTGGAGCAGTTGCTGGGTGAAGAAAGGTGGGACGAGCCGACCACCTCTCAATGATCTCGAAGAGGTTTCTCCTCTTCGCATTCTCAGCTTTATCTCAGCTATATCACAGCTTCAGTTCATGCAGGCACAGTATGCTTGTGCTGGAGGGAGGTGGGAGGACTGGAGAAGATTATGATCATCACCGACCTCTTGCGGTTGCTGCGCAACCGTGCGAATGAAAACGTCAAAGGAAAACAAACGAACGATGGATTGTTTGTACTCTGCGCTTCCCAACGATGGGGAGCCACCCTGGGTTGTCTCCGATGGAGAAACCTTACCTGATAAGGCAAGTAAGCGCTCTGAGCCAGGATCAGCGTATCTGGGACTACCTGCCACTCTGATCCTGACATTGAAGATAAAAGACGCGCAACTATACATACACTCCCGGCGTGTACAGCAGTTTACCCATCTTTTAATGCTGGCGTCCAATCTCCCAAAAGAGAGGGCAGCCGCAATTGAGCTGGCAGCTCTGTTTCATGATATCGGCAAAATTGTCCTTCCTGGTGCGCTGCTCCAGAAAGCGACGTGCCTGACCCAGGAGGAATTTGAGACAATCAAGAAACATCCGCTATATAGTGCGCTGAACCTCAACAAGCTGGGGATGCCAGACAACGTGGTCGAGGTGGTCTATCACCACCATGAATGCTGGGATGGGCGCGGCTATCCCGGCGGATTACGCGGCGAAGCCATCCCTCTGGGAGCACGCCTGATTGCAATTGCTGATGCGTTTGAAGCCATGACTGCCCACCGGATCTATCAAACTCGACGCACACCAATGCAAGCGCTGGAAGAGCTTCGCCGGTGTGCAGGGTCGCAATTTGACCCTGTCCTGGTGGAGCGATTCTACACGAAGCTCCAGACTGTTCTTCTTGACGGGTCGCTCTATTCAGAAGACAAAGAGTTAGCAAAGGTCGTTGATCACGACCTGGCTATCGCGACCACTCCCGTTAAGGTCCCCACGAACACATATCCCCCGGACAGGGTTGGAGTCGCGAAACGCGAGGTCTGACCTACCGGCACTGTTGCACGTACCGAGCCTGTACCGGCATCGAGGACACGCCTTGTCAGAGCCTTGATATCCCGTTGCTGTCACTCTGCATTGTTGCGCTGTACTCGAGCAGTCTTGACAATCGAATCGGCGGGAAGCCCAAACAGGGCTGGATGATTCACCGCGCCCGTCGGCACTAGCAGATTCAGGAACGTACGCGTGACGACGATGGCGGTAAACATACTCGCCAGGACGCCCAGCAGCAGGGTTGTGGCAAATCCAACGATGATACTCGCGCCAAAGTTGTTGCCAAAGACATAGAGCACAGCGCAGGTGATCATCGTGGTGATATTTGAGTCTCGAATGGAGGGCCATGCGCGCTTCCAACCGAGATCAATGGCTGAAGCAAGTAATCGTCCTGCCCTTAGCTCTTCCTTGACTCGTTCAAAAATCAGTACGTTGGCATCCACTGCCATGCCAATCGAAAGGACAAACCCGGCTATACCAGCCAGGGTGAGCGTGACACCGATCAGTTTGAAAATAGCAAAGGTCATGGCCGTATAGAGCAGTAGCGCAAGGTCCGCCAAAAGACCAGGCAGGCGATAGTACAGCAGCATAAAAAGCAACACCAAGCCGATGCCGATGGCACCTGCAATCTGGCTTTTGACGATTGAGTCCTGACCCAGGGTAGGGCCGATCGTTTGTTGGCTGGCGATCGAAAGCGCGACGGGGAGCGCGCCATAACGCAATACAGTTGCGATACGCTGTGCTTCTGCATTAGTGAACTGGCCTGTGATCACACCTTGCCCCGTAATGGCGCTGTTGATAGTGGCCGACTCGATGACTTCCCGGTCGAGCGTAACTGTCAGGATATTCCCTATATTCTGTCGAGTGAAGTCGCCAAAACGTCTGACAGCATCACCTTTCATCGCGAAATTGATTTGCGGGCGTCCCGTTTGTTCCTCGATACCGACGCCGATTTGCCCCGGGTCCAGGTCTTTTCCTGTAAATTGAGCCTTACCATCAGGATTGTACTCTGCGAACTGCTCGGGGTTGAATTGCGAGCCAGGTGAGAGAACGCCCTGTACAGAGAGGCCAGTGTTCCAGAACTCCAGGCTGCCTGTTTTGAGGAGCGTATTGATGGCCTCAGCCTGGTTTCCGCTCGTGAATCCCGGAAGCTCTACAACGATACGAGGTTGTCCATTGCTGGTTAGTACGCGAACACTTGGCTCGCTGACGCCAAAGCCACCGCTCACACGCCGCTCGATCTGATCTCGTGCAGCATTGATCTCGGCGGTGAGTGTTTCCGCATCGGTATGCTGTGCCTGATCGGGCTCCAGGAGTACCTGTACCCCACCCTGTAGATCCAGCCCTAGCTTGACTGCAAGTGGGTGATGAATACCAAGCCAACCAATGTGCAGGCCGGGATTGTTTGGCCAGTCTATATAAATTGTACATCCTGCCAATACAAGGATGAATAGGAACAGTGTCAGTGTTCTTCGTTGCATGCGTGCCGTATACCACCCTTTTGTCATGTGGAAAGACTGTGAAAAGTATGACATGACTAGATGAGACGAACCTGAGATATGCCTGTACCAAACCTGAGAAGTGGTCATTATTCCTGATATACCGCCGGGGGCACGACTTGATCCCGCATTCTCAGTTGCGTCTCAGCCAATCCACAGAGCCATCTCACACTGACAAAGTACGCTTTTAGCGGGAAGATATGGAGCATCTGGCAACGGCGCTGATCTCCTCCTTCCCCCACCCCATTGTGGGATGTCGAAGGAAAACTAGACAAGTGAAACGTCAGCTCTTTCCAGATTAATTCAGGAAGGACAAAGTACTTATGAAGATTCGATATGAAGCGAAGGTAGCACTCGTGGATTGGGAGCCGGCATCAAAAGAGTATGATTCAGGCCCCGAGATCATATCTTCCTGTAAAGACGATCATCGCTATGATGGTTCAGATACCGCAGTTACTGATCGAGAGCTGGCGGCAGATGACCTCTTGCAACTGTATATGAGCGAAATACGTCATATTCCCCTGCTCTCAGCGGATGAGGAGAGCATGCTAGCACAGAGCATACAGCGCGGGAAGCTTGAGCGTCTTAAACCTGGTGACAGTGCCAGTCAATGCATCATTGCGGACGGGGAGAAGGCGTTGCGTCGCCTGGTAGAGGCCAATCTGCGCCTGGTAGTGAGTATTGCAAAGAAGTATAGTGTCCTGGGTGCGAGCCTGCTGGACCTGATTCAAGAAGGAAACATTGGCCTCATACGTGCCGCCGATAAATTTGATCCTGGTAGGGGCTACAGATTTAGCACATATGCGACCTGGTGGATTCGTCAGGCTATTACGCGCGCTCTTGCCGACCAGGTGCGGACGATTCGCCTTCCTGTGCATATGATCGAGAAAATCAATCGCCTCATTCGTACTACCAGCCGTCTTCTGCAGGAGCTAGGTCGTGAACCGACACTGGAAGAGATTGGCGAGAAGATGGGGATGCCTGCAGAGCAGGTGACTGAGATCATCATGTGCAGTCAGGAGACCAGGAGCCTGGATGTTCCGCTGAATGAGCAAGAGGAGAGCCGTCTTTGGGATTTCGTCGAAGACCAGGCGATGCTGGATCCTGCCGATTGTGTCAGCCATCAGTCGCTCAAAGCTTGCGTGGAAGACGCCATGAAGGGTTTGACCAGGCAGGAGTATAGGGTGCTTCACTTACGCTATGGCCTATATGACGGTCGCCATCGTACACTCAAAGAGGTGGGCAAAGTATTAGGCGTGACGCGTGAGCGTATCCGCCAGGTCGAGGAGAAGGCCCTGCAAAAGCTACACGAGCCGAGCCAGAGTTGGAAGCTGAAAGACTACTTGTAGCTCGAACCTTTCGCTTGGTGCTCTTCTTGCCCTCGACGCGCACATCATTCCGCTCTCAGCCACAGTTCAGCTTTTTCACAGGGTCGGTAAATACTAAGTTATAACATCTGTGCACGTCGAAATCCTGGCCGTGAAGCCGGAACAAACAGAATGCGCTAACTTCTGCGGTGAGTGATGCAACTGTCAAGATGGTGTGCAAGGATTTTGCTGCAACAGGTTGAGTAGAGTATGTACCGTGTGCCAGCACAGCCGATCAGTTCCGCCGGTCATTGCTCTTGCCAGGAGACTCCTCTGCCCGGATCAACAACAGTGGGCAGTTGATCCGTCCTGTAACGCGAGGCGCTACGCTTCCTGCCAGTAGAGCTTCCAGACCTGCACGTCCGTGACTGGCCGTGACAAGCAGGTCAATGTTAAGCCGCCTGGCAAGATGAAGAACCATGGGAACAGCGTCGCCCCGCAGCACTTCGGCTTGAGCTAGCACTCCCTGGTTTCGACACTGAACAACAGCCTGTTCCAGGTAGTCCGACGCACCTTGTTGAGCTAGATCAAGCACGGCTCTCATTGTTGCTGGGAGAAGCAAACCTGCTGCCGCTTGACTTCCTGAGAGTGTCGCCAGTGTTGGAATAACCAGCACTAAATGCAACTCTGCACCGAAAGCGCGTGCAAGTGTCATGGCAGCAGGGAGCGCTGGTTCGTGGGCAGCCGTCCCGTCAAGGGGCACAAGGATGCGTCGGAGATCGAGAGTTGGTGCTTTGCCATCCTCTCCTGGAAGCACGAGCAAGATCGACTGCGTACCTTGTCGAAGAGCTTGCTGGGCGATGCTGCCAAAGAGGAGCTCTCGTAGCCCGCCTCTGCCATGCGTACACATAATGACCAGGTCTATCTTACTCTCCCGGGCATGTTCGACGATGCTCCGCGCAACGTTATCTTCCTTCTCTTCATGCACATGCGTTTCAACCGGGATGCCAGAGGAACGCAATTGTATCGCGATCTCTTCAAGATAGAGCTGTGCCTCGACGACACCGGTCAAGTGCCGCTCTCCATGAATCGTCGTCGGGGCATGTTGCTCTATGACATGCAGCAACATGACCTTTGCATGCAGACGGGTTGCCAGGCGTTCAACCGTTGGCAGAACCGATGCCGCTAGACGTGAACCATCGAGAGGAACGAGAAAACTGAGTTTTTCCTGTTTTGCCCGCTGGAACATAGACGTCACCCTCCAAAGCCAGAATCACACCGATAGGCCTACTCGCCTCTCTTTCTACGCCACCCGGTTGTAACGCAGTGTGATCTCGTAACGGCTATCCTCGTCTTCGCTGACGTACTCGCGTCGTTCGCGGTACTGTAAGGGACCCTTGTCCGCCGGAGTGACGTTGACCTCGATGCCACCGTGGGTCTTGTACGTCGCCAAGGCGGGCGCAGGGAAGTTCGCACTTGTTAGCGCCGCCAGGTCGACGGCGGTAAACCCAAGCTCGTCTTCAATAATCAGGTCCGCAGGTGCCCACAGCGCCAGAAACACGATGACAGCAAGTGCGACCACAGCGGCGATGGCGAGGATCAGCGGGTGCTTCAAGCCAAACTTCAACACATCTTTTAGTCCAATTTTAAGAACACCCGCGGCGAGTGCCCCCAGTGCGATTTTGAGGTAATGAAGGAAGGCATCGGTAAAGCTGTCGATCTGTTCCCGATACGCCTTCTCGCTATCGATCTCGTATCCCATAATCGTCATGACGAGCCCGGTGATCGGCTCCTGATGGCTAAACAGCACGGCCGTCATGTCGCGGGTGTCGTCGGAGTCCACGTCGCCAAACTCGGGCGGGTCGAATCGTTGTTCCTCACCAAGGATTAGATCGGTCAGCGAGGCAGTGATCGGAAAGGCACTGACTCGGACGCGTACTTCGTCTGAGCCAAAAAAGGCGGGCGAGGTCTCTTGTCGCGCGTGAAGCGTCTCGCTCGCGATCTGAAAACGCGCGGTCGACGGCGGGACGATGTTCACGAACTGGAAGTTCGACAAGATCGGGTCGCCCAGCGCCGGGATCCCGCTCACGTTGGGCATGGCCACTTGGATGCTGTAAGGGCCGGGCGGCAGATCGTCCGGAACACGAAAGGTGAGGCGATCATGCACCCGGCAATCGCGGATGGATACGGTGACGCCGTTGATGACCTCGTTCAGCGGCGTTTCGATATCGCCGACCACGTGCGCGTCCACCTCGCGCGTCACGGTGCCGGGCGCCTGCGCGGCGAGGCGCACCTTGGCATCGACGCTGATGAAATTCACGCCCTCGAGCACCACTGCCTGGCCAGTCTCGACTTCCAGCACGCGCAGGCAGGTGTCGTCCGAGAGAAAGTTTCCGGGGCAATTTCCCTTCAGCACCTGGCAGTTTAGTTGAGGCTTCCCGTTGACAAGGATGGGCTCGCATTGCTGTTGCAACTCCGCGGGCTGGTAATCGCCGGGACTCAGCGCCGGCGCAAACTCGTTGGTGCGCAGGCCGTTCACACGACAGATGCGAAGCTGCACTTCGAAGCTCTCGCCGCCGCTGGGATCGAAAAAGCGATTCCGGCCCGGCCTTTCCTTCTCGACCGCGCCCGGATCATCGAAGACCTGCACGCCGACCCGCTGCACGAGTTCTGCGGCGACAGCCTCGGCCAGAGTATTGGCATCGAGCGGCACATTCGGGTCGAGCGTGAGCGCCGAGGCGAATAGCCGGTCGCGCTGGTTACTGGGAAGCGAGTCGAAGGACCCAAGCGCGCAGGACAAGACGCCTTTCAGTTCCGGCGACAGAGATCGCAGCACGCTGAAAGCGCTTTCCTCGAGCGGATTGGCAGGCGAATGCCCCTCTAGGAAGCGGCGCGACACGTGAAAGAACGAGGCGGCGAGCGCGCTCGGCACGCGATTATTGGCGAGGAGCTTCTCCAGCTTGCTGCGCTGGCTCTGCTTCGGCTTCGCACCGAGCGTGAGCGGCACACACTGACCTGGCGCAATCGGCTGGGACGGACATTCCTTGGGCGGGCAGGGCGGATATGGCTCGGGACTCGGCTGAGGCGTGGTGCAGTTGTAAATGTTCACGTCGCCGTGGCTCTCGATCTCGATATTGATCCTGCAACCGGCGTCAGCAGTAGGCTTGGTTGTCAATGACTTGGTGTTCTTGCTTCTTTCCATGCTTAACCTCCTATCAAAGCATCACCCTTGGCATTGCCTCATTGCCTTTGCGGTAGGTACCGAATATCACGTGAACACCTGCCTTTTCTTGTTCTGGCGCCTGCCTTCCAGTTGCGGATGTTGCGGATAACCGGCTTGGTCCAGGAGGGCATTGAGCCGGGTCTCCAACTGGGCGTAGGTGATCTGGCAGTCTGCAGCACGGATGGCTTGAAGCGCGAAGTAGGTCATCGCGCCGTGGTAGACACCACCAATCAGCGCGTCGTAGGAATACTCTTTGTCAGTGCAACCACTCAGCAGGATCTCACTCATGTGTGATTCGGGATAGCGCTCCTGGCGCTTTGGCATCGCCTTCCACGGATTCTGTAGCAGGGGGCTGCCGCGGAGCGCTGGACTGAGGAAGCGCACCCGCCTGTCATCGGGAACGCGGAGACCAGGTAGATTGTCGATTACCGCGGCACGGGTCACCGTCCCGGAGAAGCACGAGTCTGAAACCACAGTCAATCTGACGCCTTTGGGAAGATCGGCAAACAGTTCTCGCAGTTCGTCATCCACCAGCGCGTTGTCCGCAATATCATATGGGCAAAGGACCTCGTCGTACAGTGGCTCATCGCCACTAGTATCAGCGATGTAGGAGCCGTGGGAGGAATTCGTAAAGACGAGGACATCGTCCGACCTGGCTCCCGCCAACAAACCCTTGATGTGAGTAAGCATGTTGCTTTTGGTTGCCTCAGCATCCAGGAGCAGTTTCACATCAGCTTGAGAAAAGTCGAAAGAGCTGATGAGGAGCTCAGCCCAGGCCTTAGCATCGTTCACACACCCGTTCAGATCGTTGCCGTCATAGGGGTAGTCGTTGATACCTACACACACTGCTTTCTTGGTCATAAAGGACCTCCTCTCTCGGTAAGTGAATGTCATAGCAGGCGGAGGTGTGGGATCGTTGTCACTACCCACCGCTTCGGTGCCTAACGTAGAATTGTCTGTACGATGATATCGCGCTGAACCGCTTCGTTGCCGGGCGCGAAGTAGCTCCCATGCGCATCGCCACCGCCGAAGTTCGGCACTTCAAATTCCTTATCAACCTGGAAGCCTGGACTCAGCCAGGAGCCGATCACGTCACCTCGTGCGTGAATGCTGACCCAGTTTGCCACGTTGCCAGGCTTGCGCCCCGAACGCTCGTCCAGGAAGTGGCGCACGAGCCAGAGCGGGCTTCCCAGTGTGACCAGGTTTGTGGATTGTAGCGAAGGGAGCTCCACCTCAAGATTAAGCAGCGTCTCGTAAGCCACGACGGTGCCCCAGCTATGAGCAACGATAGAGGTAGAGTACTCACTGCTTACAAGTGGGCGTAACCGCTCTTTTGCTTTCTCTTTGACTGCATGGCGCACGCGCCTGCTCACCAGGTACTTCACGAAATCTCCCAGAAAAGCGTCTGGTTGTGACAACCACGCGGGCAACAAACCTCGTCTTCCGTCTGCAGCGATGCCGGCGAACTCCGACCACTCGATGACCTGCTCATCTCTCCCTCGTGCGCTAACAGTAGACAAGGCGAGCGCCGATGCACGCGCGAGCACTATGGCCTGCAGGTCTTTGCGTATTTCAGCTTCAGCGAGTTGTTCCTGGGGGGTCAACTCTATCGTGACTTCGTCGACCTCCAGGCCACGAATGCCCCCTATGGGATGAAAGACGGTATCCCAACAGACCTCTACATAATTGCTGTGAGAAAAGTGGAAGTACCGGTTAAAGGTGTTCTCCCACTCAACTGAATACCCAGGGCTGTACTGACCGATTCCATGTATCCAGACAATGCGATGAACCATGGCTTCCTCCTGATCTCCTCCATGCAAGGCGCAGCGGCGCTGCGCCTGCTGTTGACAAAAAGAGAGCCGACACGACCAATTGCTGTCTCAAAGTATACCGGGTCTTTCTGAAATGGTGCTGTGAAGAATCTGAGATGAACCTGTGCATGCTTCAGGAACAGGATGAAGAAGAGGAAAACAATCAACAGTCCTGTGTCAAGTCCCCGGATTACTAGACATGAGATGGTGGGTAAATAAGGGAGCGTTGATAAGTTCTGTTTCTCAGCAAGCTACGATGGTAGTGTACAGGTATGGCAGCTTCTTCTCAGCTTCACCTCAGCTAGGCCACAGGTTCATTTCATACGGACATGCTATGTTTGTAGGGTAAGAGCCAGATCTCTTCATGGCCCGTCTGAGTACACTCCCTTGAAAGGGGGAAAGGAGCATTCCAATGTCACAGAAAAACAAGGACGTCAAGAGGATTCTGAACTGCATTCCGTCACGGGGAACCGAGAAAGATTGGGGGTTCGAAACTGCAACTGGAGCTGGAGTGTTGGCGGCACGGCCAGCTATTCCTGTATCCAAAGATTTGCGTGAGCCATGGTGGGAGGTCGCCGACCAAGGGTACACCGGATCCTGTGTAGGCTGGGCGACAGCGGATTCTGTCATCCGCTGGCATTTTGTGCAAGCCAATCGATTAGCTGAGGATCAACGCCTGTCCCCGCGCTTCATCTGGATGGCTTCCAAGGAGACGGACGAATTCGTTTCCCGTCCCTCCACGTTCATCGAGTTGGCAGGGACCAGCCTGAAGGGGGCCCTTGACGTGGCTCGGAAACTCGGGGGCGTGCTTGACTCAGTCCTGCCTTTTGATTCCGGGAAGTTATATCAAGACAGCGAGGAAGTGTTCTATGCTCTCGCCGCCCAGCTCAGAATCACGAGCTATTTTAACCTTGGCACGAACCTGGGTAATTGGCGCACCTGGCTAGCAACCAAAGGACCAATTCTCACCAGGTTGGATGTCGATACGACCTGGTACAATGCTGGGGCAACACAAGGGAAGCTTGACACGTACCAGGCTCCCTCTGAACCTGCAGGACATGCTGTTGCTCTGGTGGGTTACACTCCAGACAGATTGATCGTGCGAAATAGCTGGGGAAAGGATTGGGGAGATAAGGGGTTCGCGTACGCTTCTTTCGCATACGCGCAGGGCGCGTTCAAAGAAGCCTACGGCATTGCAGTTTGATGGTCGTCGCACCCCGATATCACAAGAAAAGAGAGAAACTAATGAACCAGGCATTTCGGTCCTCCTCCTTCTATACATTCGAACAAGGTGGAGAGAGCTAGAATCGACGTAGCATGAAGCTGTGCTGAGGCTGAGTCACACCTGAGAACAGCTTCTCCCGTTGTATGCCGCCTCTCTTCTGCGGAAAGCATTTCAGGTTGGACACAAGAGAGGTTTGGTATAGTATGCTCAAGTCATCATGAATCGTACCCTCAGCTTCGGCTCAGGGTTGTCTCAGAATCGCTTCACATGGCTATGCTAAACTCTTGGTAGAAATGGAGAAGGCCAGAACTTCAAGAACAATCAAGAGTATATGAAGCTGAATGGCGCTCTTGCCTTTGCAGAAGATGAAACTGCCATAGATTGGAAGAAGATTGATGAAGGCGCACATTCTCGTCGTGGACGATGATCCACGGATCACGGACCTGTTGCGTCGTGTACTCGCCTATGAGGGCTACAGCACCGCTATCGCGGCCAGCGGCACCGAGGCCCTCAATCGCACCCTGGAGCGTCCGCCCGATCTGATCGTACTCGATATCATGCTGCCGGGGCTTGATGGACTGGAGGTGGCGCAGCGCTTGCGCGCGGCAGGCGACCAGGTTCCCATCCTCATGCTCACGGCGCGTGATATGGTGGCCGACCGGGTGAAAGGCCTGGAGACGGGAGCTGACGACTATCTGGTCAAACCGTTTGCCCCCGATGAGCTGGTGGCCCGCGTGAAGGCGCTGCTGCGGCGCAGTCAAGAGGAGCGGCAGGAGGGTTTGCACTCTGCCGACGT
>Ga0209648_10002420_pt1 | contig 15476 bp, 15 predicted proteins | sample GraSoi2013_115cm_FD_185830 | JGI IMG/M metagenome (GOLD analysis project Ga0209648, IMG submission 185830) | Grasslands soil microbial communities from the Angelo Coastal Reserve, California, USA - Sample 9_17_2013_115cm (SPAdes) (version 2) | ecosystem: Environmental > Terrestrial > Soil >...
TCCTCCGCGAGCAATCGCCAGAATGTCGTAAATCGAAAGGGGCCGAAGGAACCGTAGCATGGAGCCTACGAGGTGCGCATTGCACGAGTCAAGAGGAAAGGCTAGCCGCTACAAAGTCAAAGAAAAAGCACCGGTCTGTCCGACGGGAGTCGGACCGCAAGCGAAGGACCGGCCATTACCAGAGTTCTTCGTGGGCCGCCTCTACGTCGGCTGCTTTGGTCTCTGCTTTGGTTTTTGGCTTGCGTTCGAGGCGGACGAGGGCGTCTTCGAGCATTTTGGCGATGCGGCGGTCGCGGGATTCGGGTGTGCGGCAATAGAAGATGCTGAGCAGCCAGTTGCGGCGTTGGATGGGAGTCATGGACTGCCAGCCTAGATAGGCGCGGGGATCGCGGGCGAAGGCGAGTTTTAAGATGGGGGGAAGGTCGAGTTCGGCTTCCATGGTGGAGAGCAACAGTTCGGCGGCTCTTTCGGCGCGACGGAGGCGGGATGCGGGGTTTTTAACGTTGGTAATCTCATGGCAGAACCACTTGCGCATGGAAAAGGAGAGTTGGTCGAACCAGCGGCGGAAGGAGCGGTCTTCATTGAGGATGCGCTGGAGTTCGGGAGGGATAGTGGCGACGCGTTTTGCGGTGTCGGGTTCGAGGCGGAATTGCGCGGTTTGGCCGAAGGCAGTGTTGCCGCCGGTCTGCAAGCGCTTGTTGATGAGCATGCAGTGATAGCCCTTGCGGGTGGGGAAGACGGGAGCGCGAAAGGCGAAGCCGTTGATTTCGCCTTTGACGCGGACTTTACCGCGCGTTCCCCAGACTTTAGAGACGTCGAACGGGATGCGGATAAGGACCCAGTTAAATCTCGAGGGGATGCGTTCGAGAGTGGCTTTGAAGGACTTGGCGACAAGTTTGGGTTTCGGCTTCATAACGGTTTCGCGGGGAAAAGATAACACTGTGGCGGGAGAAACTAGAAACTAGAAATCAGAAACTAGAAATTAGGAGAGACAAGAATCCAGACAGGTGGCGCAAACTTGGCGGCGCGCGTTATAACATGATGAAAGATGAGGGCGCCCGGCGCGGCGGGGGACCAGCGACAGAGGTCGCAAGCGCAAAAGCAGCGTGTGCGGCACTTGCCATCTAGCTTGGACGCTTATGCTCCAGCGCCTTTGGAGAAGCTGGAGACGGCTTCGGCTTCGGTGTTGTAAACATCGAAGACGGTCAGCAACTTGGTGATTTGGAGTACTTCCTGGAATTTGCTGCCGAGGTGGCAGAGGCGCAGGGAGCCGGCCTGGGACTTCACACTATGATGGGCGGCGACGAGCGTGCCCAGCCCGGCGCTGTCGATGAAGGTGATGTTGTCCATATTGAGGACAACTTTCTTTTTTCCTTCGGCCATCAAGCTTTTCACTTTTTCGCGCAGGGCGTTGCTTTCCTCGCCGAGCACAATGCGGCCGTCCAGCGCCACCACGGACACGCCATCCACTTCGCGATTGGTCATCTTCAAAGCCACGTTAGTTTCCTCCTCGTTGGAAAGCGGTTCCGGCGGCAACCCGGGCCGGAGCCGTAAGCTTATCAAATATATGGATGATCCCTGAGCGATGAATCGTAATCGAAGACCGGGCAGGGGTCAAATCTCCGGGCGGCTAATAATAGTCCGCACAGGACATGTAATAGCCGCAGACGGAACAGATCAACTTGCAGCGCCGCGACTCCAACCGCTGCGAGCAGACGGGACAGTACCGCGAAGGATCTTCGGTACACGCGGCGGGATTCTGGCCCTGCTGCAAAGGCGCAGCGGATTGAGCTGCGGCCTGTACAGGTTTGGCCTGGACCCGGGCTGGCTCCCACTTCACGGTGCGTTCCACGGCTGGACGGTTATAGCACAGTGGGAGGTATTGGGGAACAGAGGATAGGGAAAGGATCACGTTTCGACTGACGAGCAGCTTGGAGCATGATGAGCGCGGGAATTGGAGGGAAGAAACGGAATTTGGATTGAAACCTATGGAGGACAGGGCGCATCCTTGTAAGTGGACAAGGTTGTTGGGCAAGGCTCGGCAGGCCGGGCCGTTAGGTGGAAACCATGGTCCGCCAAATCATCCTCACAGGTTTTGTGGTTTTTCTTCCGATAGGCGCGCGAGCGCAAGGACGCGGAATGATGGGGCCCGTCTCCCATGCCGTTGCTGTGGCGCCGAGGGTAGTGGTGCAGGCATGGCACGGAGGGACTACGCAGGCTATGCCTGCGGGGCGAATAGTAACGAAGGGCGGAGCGGTAAGACCGAAAACGGGGGTGCCGGTGGTACGAAGTACGCAGCGGGTAACCACGCGAAGGCGGTTTGAGAGCGAGGATATTAATCGTAGATCGGATTGCAGCTCGGCGCCGGGATTTGGGTTCGATGCGGTGCATCAGTCGGCGGTGTGCGGGTCAAATGCGGTGGGTTCGCGGCGCCGGGGGCTTCAGGTTCCGCTCTTCTTTCCGTTTTTTGATGGCGGATTTTTCCTGCCAGGATCCAGCGCAGCAGCAGAAGAAAGTTCGACTACGGATACTTCTCAACAAGAGGAGGCGGAGGCTGAGAGCCGAGAGAGAGGCCGCCGGTACAGGGCTTCCCTACAAGCGGCGGCACCGGCACCGACGCCGGCGGTTGAGACGGCCAACGCCGCGCCACCCGACAATGATGAATTTGTCTTTGTGCGGCGGGACGGAACAGTATTTTTTGCGGTGGCCTATGCGTGGGAAAAAGGGACGCTGCGCTACATCACCGGCCAGGGTTTGCGTCGCACGGTCACGCAGGATGCGCTGGATCTGGACGCAACGCGGCAATTCAACGAACAACGTGGTTTGAGTTTTCGGTCGCCGGCGTAATGGCTAGTTTTTTGCCGGTTCCGGCATGACGTAGCCGGATTGCGCGGGCAGACCGGCGCGCTCCAACTGCACGGTAGTGTGATCAATCGCAAATTCGTTTGCGGCTACTTGCTTAATCGAAGAGAGCAGGCGCTCACACTCGTCGAGGTGCATGTCGGGAATGCGCGCGTGCAGGCTGAGCGCATTGTGTCTGCCGCCGAGAGACCAGAGATGTACATCGTGGACTTCTTGCACGCCTTCGATTTTCAAGATGGCCCGAGCGACGTCTTCCACGCGCAAATCAAGCGGGCGGCCTTCCAAAAGAATGTGGGAGGACTCGCGCAAGATGCCGATGCTGGACCAGAGCACGAGCAGGCCGATGGCCAGACCGAGAAGCGGATCAATCCAGCGCGCGCCGGTCGCATGAATAATCAGCGCGCCAGCGATGATGGCGATATTGGACAGCGCATCGCCAAAATTGTGAACGAGAATACTGCGTAGATTCAGGTCGCCACGTCCGCGTACGAGAGCGAGGGTGATGCCGCCATTTACGGCGAGCGCGCCGACGGAAGTCCAAATCATCCAGCTTTCGACCACTTCCACGGGGGAGCGGAAGCGTTCGAAAGCTTCGTAACCAAGCCAGAGCGACAGAAGGACGAGGACGAAAGCGTTGGTATAGGCAGCGAGCGTGCCGGCGCGGTGATAGCCGTAAGTTTTTTCGGTGTCGGCGGGGCGCTGAGCCCAGCGCATGGCGAGATAGGAAATGCCGAGCGCGGGGACATCGGAAAGGTTGTGAACCGCGTCGTTCAGCAAAGCGACACTGCGGCCAAGAATGCCACCAAGAACCTCGGCTACCACCAAACCCAGCGTGGCGGCCATCGCCCAGCCTAGCACCGCGGGACTCAGCGTGGAGTGAGAATGCCCCGCATGACCATGGCCGGCGTGGCCGCGGTCGTGGGAATGCGAATGACCGGTGTGATCGTGCACATGGGAATGGGCGGCCATCCACCGTATTCTACCCGCTCGACGGCGGTGGCGCAGCCCTTTCCATTGCTTATTACGCACTATGACACTCTACTTCCGCGAATAGATTGACGCTCCGTGCCTCGGCTGCGACCATGAAACGAGCTTACCGTTACACGTGTGCTGGCGCGTAACGAGCCTTCACACAGGGGATTTGCGCGCAGGAGCAATGACGGTTCCCATCGCTAAATTGAGTTTTTGGGGCGTGCGTGGATCAACGCCGACAGTAGACCCGGCGACGTGGCGCTACGGCGGGAACACGCCTTGCCTGGAACTGATTGCGCCGGACGGCACGCAAATCATCTTGGACTGCGGCACGGGACTGCGCATGCTAGGGAGCCGCTGGGCGGCACCGAACGGCGGGAAAGCTCCCGGGACGCATATCCTTGTGACGCACTATCACTGGGACCACATCCAAGGGATTCCGTTTTTCTCGCCGCTGTATGTGGAGAACAACGAATTTCATTTCTACAGCTTTCGTTCAAAATTTCTGGGACGTGACAGCCTGAAACAAGTGTTCGAAGCGCAGATGGCGATGCCCTATTTTCCCGTAGACATGTCCGCAATGAGCGCAAGGCGGAAGTTCAAGGAAATGGACGGCGGCGATTCCTTTACGGTTGGTGAAAACAAAATCACCGCGCGCTGGCTGAATCATCCCCAGGGCTGCCTGGGCTTTCGAATCGAGACGCCAGCCGGTACGGTAGCTTATGCCACGGACAACGAGCCGGGCGACGCCAAAATGGACGAGAGCCTGCGCGAACTGGCTGCCGGCGCCGACATACTCATTAACGACGCGCAATTTACACCCGAGCAGCTGGAGACGACGAGAAAAGGCTGGGGGCACTCTTCGTGGCTTGAAGGCGTGAAGGCGGCGCGGCATGCCGGGGCGAAGACTTTGGTACTGTTTCACCACGATCCGGATTCGACGGATCGCATGGTGGATTCGATTCTGCGGCAGGCGCGGGAAGAGTTCGATTCGGTGTTCGCAGCAAGCGAAGGAATGGTCATCACAATCGGCGCGCCGGGGGACCCGGTCCAGGCGCACATGCCCGGGACGCGAACGGCGTTGCGCCGGGAAGCGCAATTCCGCGCGAAAGTTTGTGGCGTAACCGAAGGCGGGAAGGATTTCGAGGAAGAAACCGTCGTCCGGGATATTTCGCTGCAAGGGGCACTGATTTCGTTGAAGCATTTACCGCGCCTTCAATCGGAGTTGCAAGTCACGATGGAAGCCCCGGGGGCGGATGGCGTGCAATCGATGAACTTGCGGGGTTACGTCGTGAGAATCGACGAAGGTCCGGAAAAGGGGCATGTAGCGGTGGGCGTGGTGTTCACGGATTGAGAAAATAGAAAATAGTTCTCCTCGCACCGTCCTCTCTGGCAGCAAGCAACGAAAACTAAGAGCAAACTAAAAGCACATTTCCAAGACGCCGCTTAAAGGCTTTGAATCTGCGCGTGGTGCGTGATTCATGGATAATGGGAAGCAGATGGATACCAAGAACACTCGAGGGGGCAATTTCGTGCCCGTCAGTGCGCTGGACAAGCGGCCGCCGTCGAAGCGCGAACTGCTGCGCGGACTGGCGCGGCAGGCGCCGTTTGTGGCGAAAAATTTTCAGCTTTATTTTCGCAACGCGTGGCGGCGGCATGTCTTGCGGACCAAAGTGGTGGCGCCATACGCGGTAACGTTTTACGTGACGCACAAATGCAATCTAGCGTGCAGTTACTGCACGCAAAAAGAGCCGGACGTTTTCAGCGACGAGTTGCCGACGCTAGAAACGATTCAGCTGCTGAAGCGCATCCGAAAAGAGACGGACTCCCTTGTGATTACGGGTGGAGAGCCGACGCTGCGGGCGGACATCGAGGAGCTTGTCGAAGCGGCGCGCTTCGAGTGCAAGTACCGCTCGTTGCTGCTGATTACCAACGGCACGCTGCTGGATCGCAAGCCGCGGATTCTGCGGGCCGTGACCGGGCTGGTGGTGAGCCTGGATGCCCTGGCAGTCGATCCGACGAATCCCCTTTCGAAACCGGCGGCACTGCCAAAAGTGCTGGAAAACCTGGAGCTCGCGAAGGAACAACTGGGCAGCCCGCGGCGCATCACGATCAGCACGGTGATCGAACAATGGAACGTCGGCGAGGTCGAACGATTGCTGGACTGGTGCGGGGAGCAAGGATTTGTTTTTGCGGCACAGTCCGCGCAGATGGAGAAGATGCCGAACCTGGCGTTACTGCAAAACGCGAAGTACCAAGCGCTAGTGGATAAGATCATCGAGCGGCGGCGCAAAGGCATACAGCCGATCAACGGCACGCCGCGAACAATCGAAACACTGCTGCGCTTCGGCGATTTTCAGTGCTATCCCACGATGTTTCCGCGGATATATCCAAACGGCGACGTTTTTTATCCGTGCGAGCCGCTGCGCAAAGTTGCCGGCAATTTGCTAAAGGATGGATCGCTGAAGAAGATATTCGCGCGCGGGAAAAAGATTTATGGAGACATCCCGCCATGCCAGGGGATTTGCTACCTCTTCGGAAATGTGCTCTCGCACTATTACGTGAATGACTTTTGGGGTTTGGCGGGGGACTTCATTCGTTGAGAGATGGAGAATAAGAAGCTCTTGCAGCGTTGCGTGGTCTCTACCGCTCGATACGATTCCAGGAGCCAGTTGAAATCCTTCGCCGCGTTCAGATAGCACGTTTTCCCGTATATTCGCTCAAGGGCTGAACGTTTGTGTGAGCAAATCCCAATCACTCCACGAAAACTCCTGTTGACGGCCAACAGAATATGTTACGCTCTCCTTTCCTTCTGTTGTCCGTCTAAAGGAACGTATGGCTGCTCCCAAGTCCGAAGTCTTGCAAGGAACTCTCGATTTGCTGGTGCTCAAGACGCTCGATTCCATGGGGCCGATGCACGGCTTCGGGATTGCCTTGCGTATCCAGCAAGTCTCGGAAGACTTGCTGCAATTGAACCAGGGGACGCTTTATCCCGCCCTGCTACGCCTTGAGCAACGCGGCTGGATCGTTTCCAAATGGGGCACGTCTGAAAATAACCGCAAGGCGAAGTTTTATTCCCTGACTCGCGCCGGACGCAAGCAGCTGGAGCAGGAAGCGGAAAGTTGGGAACGTATGTCCGCCATGATCAACCGCGTGTTAAGGACTACCTAGCTTATGCGCGCGACCCTGCGCAGCATTGTCCAGCGGCTCGCCGCACTCTTCCGCCGCCGTCGTCTCGAGGACGACCTGGACGACGAACTGCGTTCGCATTTGGAGATGTCTATCGAACTCAACCTGCGCAAATGCTTGTCTCCCGCCGACGCCCGCCGCGAGGCGCTGAAAAGCTTTGGCGGCGTTGAGCAAACCAAGGAAATCTACCGCGACCAGAGAGGACTGCCGATGATCGAGACGACGCTTCAAGACTTACGTTTCGGCTTGCGGATGCTCCGGCGCAGTCCGGGGTTTTCCGCGCTGGCAATTCTCTGTCTGACGTTGGGCATCGGTGCGAACGCCGCGGTGTTCAGCTGGATCGAAGGGATCTTATTCCGTCCCTACCCAGCCGTAACACACCAGGAGCGGCTGCTCGCCCTCGGCGGAACGGCACGCGGGGAGGCTCGGGGAACGCCGATTTCGTGGCCAGATTTCCTCGACTTGCAGAGGAGTTGCACGCTGTTTGACGCGTTTTTTGTAACGAAAATTATGGGGACGACGCTCAGCATTGGCGACCGCGCGGAGGTCACCACTGGAAGCATCGTATCGGCGAATTATTTTGATGCTATCGGAGTAAATCCGATTCTTGGGCGAGGATTCGAGCCGGGAGAGGACACGGGGCGGAACGCTCATCCCGTGACGGTGATCAGTTATCAGTTATGGAAAGGGCGCTTTAAGGGCGATCCGCAAATCATCGGAAAAACGCAGAGGCTCAGCGGGACGCTGCACACGATTGTTGGTGTCATGCCAGAGGGTTTTTATGGGACGTTCGTGGGCTGGGCGATGCAGTTTTGGGTTCCCGCGTCAATGGAGGAAACTTTTGAAGCGGGTGGGTACAAACTGGAGGATCGCGGCGCAAGGTGGATTGAAGCGTACGTGCGACTCAAGCCCGGCGTCAATCTCAGACAGGCGCAGGAGGAAATCTCCGCCGTGGCGGCGCGATTGGAATCCGCGTATCCGGATACCAACCGAGGCCGCGGGATCAGACTCTGGCCGTTGTGGCAAACGCCATTCAATAACGCGGGGACTTTACTTCCCACGCTCGAAATCATGCTCGTCGTGGTCGTGTTTGTCTTGCTGATTGCGTGCGCGAATGTCGGCAATCTGCTGCTGGTGAGGTCGTTCGCGCGACGCCATGAAATGACGGTTCGGATGGCCATAGGTGCGGGTCGCGGGCGTCTTGTGAAACAGCTCGTTACGGAGGGCCTGGTGCTTTCAGCGTTTGGCGCGGTCGGCGGGCTGCTTGTAGCGCACTGGTGCCGTCACGCGCTCGTGCTGCTCTTCCCCGCGCGCGGCGGCGTGACGATGCACCTTCCGGGGGAAATCGATGGGCGAGTGGTGGCGTTGAGCGCCGGAGTTTGTTTGTTGGCGACGCTCGTTGTCGGAGTGATCCCCGCAATTCAGATGCGCAAGCTCGATCTCGCCGGCGCATTGAAAGCCGATTCAGCGGGCGTTGTCGGAGGAGCTGGAAGAGCGTGGGTGCGTTCGGGGCTTGTACTAGTTCAGGTGTCGCTGAGTTTTGTATTGCTGGTTGGAGCGGGATTGCTGCTGCAGAGCCTGCAGCAAATTCGAACTTCCAGTCCGGGTTTTTCGACGCACGAAGTGCTGGAGACGTTCGTCCCTCTGGTGTCGGCAGGATACGATGCGCCGCGCGCGCAGAGTTTCCAGGACGAGCTGCTGGAGCGCGTGAAGGCGCTGCCCGGCGTGGAGTCGGCTGCATTTGGGCGAATGACGCCGCTGAGCTATGGAAGTTTCTCTTCGACGCCGATTGCCGTAGATGGCTATCAACCTCCGCCCGAAGAGCAGCCCATCGTGCAATACAACGAGGTGGGCCCGGACTACTTCGCGACGATGGGGATCCCCTTGGTTTCCGGGCGTGAATTCACGCGCGCGGACGACGAGAAAGCCGCTCTGGTGGCTGTCGTGAATGAAACGATGGCGGCCCAGTATTGGCGTAGCAGAAGTCCGATTGGCGAGCGCGTTCAGGTCAAGGGCCGTTGGATGCAGGTGGTTGGTGTGGCAAAAGATTCCAAATACGAGAGCGTTCGGGAGACGCCGAAAGTCTTTTTCTACGTGCCTCTGCGCCAGAATTTCTCGCGAGGGGCAGATTTGTTTATCCGAACCCCGCTGAACGCGGAGACGATGGCGACGGCGCTGGCGCGTGAGGTCCACACGCTGGATCCGGGCCTGGCGCTCTACGAGGTGATCACGCTGCAAGAGCAAGTGGATCGCTCGACGTCGCCGCAGATGGTGGCCGTAACGCTAGTTGGTGTTCTAGGAGGATTGGCGCTGCTCCTCGCTACCATCGGACTCTATGGCGTGATGTCTTATGCGGTGTCGCAGAGCACGCGCGAGTTGGGGCTGCGCATGGCGCTTGGAGCGAACGCATCCAATCTCTTGCGCCTGGTCATATCGCGCGGCTTGGCGTTAACGGCAGGCGGAGTGTTGCTAGGCGGCGTGGTGGCATTGGCATTGACACGATTGCTTGGGAACCTCCTATACAAGGTAAGCCCATACGACCCGCTGGCGTTCGTGTCTGCATTCGTGGTCATGACGGGCGCCTCGTTGGCCGCATGTTTTATGCCGGCCTGGCGCGCGATACGGACAGATCCAGCGCGCGCGTTGCGGGAATAATTCTGTGCGTTCGACTTCGCGCGCGGTTCGATGACGGCCGGGAGACTCTTGCGCGAGATTACGTCAAATCAGCGATTTTTTTGTCGAGGTGGGCGAGAGCGGCTTCGAGGGACTTGCGGTGGTTGGGATGAGTTGCGGAAGCGAGATCGTTGGCGATGCGGATGCGTGATAACTGAAGATCCTTGCGCTCTTGTTCGCGCTGGAGCTGTTCCGGAGTTTTGGGTCCCGAACTTTGTTTCTGCTTTGGTTCTTCCGTCGCTTCGACCTGCGATTCGACGTCCTTGCTTTCCCAACCACGTGCCATAGATAGAGTGTGACACAAATTGTACAAATCGTGCGCGAATCCGTACAAAAAAGTGGCGGGGGGAGTATCAGGCGCCGGCGGCGCGGCGTTGGGGTAGAACGGGGAGAGCGGGGCGCATCACGCTGCGGATAGTGGTTTCGGCGACGCGCGCGAGATGCTCGGCAAATACACCGTCGTAGGCAAATGCAGCTGTCTTGTCGGCCCAGTCGATCCGCAGGAACCAACGGCGATGGGATGCTTTAGCTTGTGCAGACGTGATTTCGCTGACGGGGATTTCCAGAGAGGATTGGAGGCGCGAGTCGCGCACCGAAATATGTTCGGCGCCAACAAAAAGTTGCGTGGCAAACGATGATTCGTCTCCCATTTTGAATCGTCCGCCATTGACAACAACAAGAGCACCCAGTTCGCGGGCTTTACCATCGGCATTGGTCTCGGGTTTGGCGGGCGGCAGAAGAACGGCGCTGATGAACATGGCCAGACCTGCGATGGCCGGAGCATAACTGCTCCAGGAGCCGAGCGGAACGATTACCAGGCTGGTGCCTCCTACGGCCAGGAAAATGCGGAAGAGCATCCAAGAGCGCGGGTTGTGGCGCGCACGCAGGATCTTGGGGATGAGCAACACCATGGCAAACAGAACTCCAATGGCAGCATGACGGAGCCGCTTGCCAAAACTTTCTTGTTGGGCAAGCGCGGGATTGGACGCGGCGCTCATCTTTGATCCTTCAGCACTGATTTCTCAAGGTTGCAGGCCGCCGATTTCGCGCATGCGGGCAAAGGCGCGCCGCACGTGAGGAATAGTGATGGAACCGCCAACGATCAGAGCGACGTTCAGAGCGTCAATCACTTCTTCGCGCTTCCAGCCTTCCTCGCCGCAGCGGACCAGGTGATAGGTGATGCAGTCATCGCAGCGCAAAACCGCGGACGCCACCAAACCGAGCAATTCTTTCTGCTTGGTGCCGAGCGGGCCGGGTTCGTAAGCCTGGTGGTCGAGAGCGAAGAAGCGCTTGATGCCGAGGTGTCCGCAGCCGAGGATTTCCTCGTTCAGGTCAGCGCGAAACTTTTGAAAGTCTTCCAGGCGATCGGCCATGATTCCTCCGGAGGAAATATTCCAGCGCACCAACCGTGCCGCTATTATGAACCAACTTTGGCAGTCATGTTAGCAGGTGAGCAAGGGCGCGCAACTTTGCACACGTAACTCAGGGCACGTAACCGGGGCCGCGGAGCACTTTGCCGGGCAACGCGCCGGTCATCTCGCCATGGTCGATGACCGGCACGCCGTTGACGAGCACGAACTCCATGCCCTGCGACAATTGGTTGGGTTTCTCGAAAGTGGCGACGTCGTGAACTCTCGCAGGATCGAAAATGACGATGTCGGCGCACATGCCGCCCTTCAGAACGCCGCGATCGGTCAAGCGCATGCGTTGCGCTGGAAGAGCGGTAAATTTGCGGATAGCGTCTTCAAGAGTGAGCTTGTGTTCTTCGCGAACATATTTGCGCAGGATGCGAGGGAACGTGCCGTAGGCGCGCGGATGAGGATGTTCCAGCCCGAGGATGCCCTCGGGCGAAGTGCCGGAGGAGTCGTTGTCGATAGAGACCCAAGGCTGCTGGAGTGCCAGGGAAACATCCGGCTCGGACATGCCGAAGACGGCGACGGAAGTGAGGGCATGGTCTTCAACCAGGAGATCGAAGAGAGCGTCCATCGGATCCTTGTTCCAGCTTTTTGCAATTTCGGCCAGTGTTTTGCCCTGCAGCGGAAGTAATTGGGGATTGTGCACGACGCCGATGAGGACCGCTTCCGGGCCGGGAATCTCCTGCCATTCGTTGTCCCACTGGTCGGAAGGCGTGAGCATGTCTTTGCGGATGCGTTCGCGAGTTGCGGGATCTTTCAAACGTTCGATGAGCTTGACGTTGCCGCCGTCATGCGCCCACGCAGGAATGAAAGCGGAAAAGTCGTTGAACCATGCGGTGTAGGCGTAGGTGTTCGCGGAGACGTCGATCCCCTGCGCTCTTGCCGCGTTGATCTTTGCAACAACTTCCGGCATGCGCCCCCAGCTTGGTTTGCCGCCGGTCTTCAGATGCCAGATCTCGACGGGAATATGCGCTTCGCGGCCGATGCGCAACGCCTCGTCGATGGCCGGCAAGATGCCGGTGCCTTCGTTGCGCATGTGCGTGGCGTAAATGCCGCCGAACTTGGAGGCTTCCGTGGCGAGGGCGATCAACTCTTCGATCTTGGCGTAGGGAGCGGGAGCATATTCGAGGGCAGTGGAGACGCCCACGGCGCCGTCCCGCATCGCCTGGCTTACCAAGTCTTTCATTTGCTCAAGCTGGGCGGGCGTGGGCTGCACGTCGTTATCGCCAAGCACCATGCGCCTGACGCGCGTTGCGCCTACATAGGTGGCAATGTTGATGCCGGTGCGCTGCTTTTCGAGACGGGAAAAGTATTCGCGAAACGTCCGCCAGTCGGCTTGAATGTGATAGTGATCGTATTGCTCTTGATCGGCGCGGAGAATAGCGTCGTTCAGCGGCGCGATCGATTCGCCCTCGCCGGTGATTTCCGTGGTTATCCCCTGATAGATTTTCGAGGGCAGGCGGGGGTCGACGAGGATGGTGTACTCGGACTGTCCGAGCATGTCGATGAAACCGGGAGCAACAACCTTTCCGCGCGCATCGATGGTGCGGGAGCGCTGCGCGCCGCTGAGATTGCCGATGGAAGCAATCTTCCCGGCACGAATTCCGATATCGCCCGAATACCAGGGCGAGCCGGTGCCGTCGATGATGTGGCCGTTGGTGATGACAATATCGAAAGATTGGGCCGGCTCGCGAGCCTCTAAGGGAGCGACACCGAGGAGTAAGATCACGGAAAGGAACACAGACTTCCACTGCCGAAGCCTACCGTTGGTCATTAGATCCTCGCTTCGTCCACGACACAAGTTTTTTGAGGCCCGGACGTACTTGGCATTTTACATGCAACTTCCTAGGGTCTTTCGAGAAGTTCCCGAGCTTCGGCGCCGAGGCCGCGTGTGCGCACGCGATACCAGATGAGGATGAGGCCGACGGAGACGGCAAAGATCAGACTAGAGACAGCGTTAATTTCGGGAGTGATGCCGCGGCGAAGACGGCCCCAGATCTCGAGAGGCAAAGTATTGTCCCGGCCGATGAGGAAGAAAGTGACGGCGATTTCGTCCATCGAAAGAGTGAAGATGAGCAGGCCGGAGGCAATGAGGGAAAGCTTCAGGTTCGGCAGAGTGATGCGCCAGAAGGTTTGCCACGGTGTCGCGCCAAGGTCGAGCGAGGCTTCTTCCTGCGCGCGGTCCATTTTTTGCAGACCTGCGAAGAGTTCAGTTGTGGCAACAGAGATGAGCGCGGTGCCGTGGCCGAGAAAAACGGTGAACAGGCTAGGCTGGGCACCGGCGAAAACGGCGAACATGAGCAAGGAGAGCCCCGTGATGATGCCGGGAAGGATCAGCGGCAGGAGGACCAGGCGGCGGAAGAGCGCTTTGCCAGGGAAGTTGGCGCGATCGAGGGCCAGCGCCGCCAATAAACCCAGAATCAGGGCGAGTACAACGCTGCCGGCCGCGACAATCAGGCTGTTCTCAACGGCGTCCCAGATGGAGGCGTCGGCGAAAAGCTGGCGGTACCAATCGAGGGTGAGATGGCGGGGTGGAAAGCCACCGACACCGTCCCGATTGAAGGAGTAAAGAATCAGAACGATAACGGGAAAATAAATGAAGATGAAAACAAGCGCGGCATAGATGGTCAGCAGCCGGGCCCGACGGGTTGAGGTGGTGCCGCTCATTTGAAAGACCATCGTTTTTCCAGGCGCTCGGTGAGGAAAAGCAAGGAAATAATGACGAGCAGAATGCAAACGGAGATCGCCGCGCCGAGAGGCCAGTCGAGAGCTGCGCCAAAAAGGCTCTGCACCACGTTAGCGATCATCGTTCCGGAAGCGCCACCGACGAGGAGCGGCGCGAGGAAGTCGCCGAGAGAGAGAACGAAAGCGAAAGTTGCCCCGGCGAGCAGGCCGGGAATCGAAAGAGGGAGGATAACGCGCAGAAATGTTTGGGCAGAACTGGCGCCAAGGTCATGCGAGGCTTCGACAAGGGGACGAGGTACGTGCTCGAGGGCTGCGTAGATGGGCAGAAAAACGAAAGGCGTATAAATGTGCGTCAGCACAAGAACCACAGCGAATGGACTGTAGAGAAGGAACGCGACGGGCTCGTGAGTGAGATGCAGGTATTGTAAGAAACCATTGAGGACGCCTTCGCTGCCAAGAATGGTTTTCCACGCATAACCACGCACGAGATAGCTCACCCACAGCGGTACGATGACGAGTTGGTAGAGCAACTCCTTGCGCGCGCCCCCATGAAACGAGAGGTAGTAAGCAAGCGGGTAGCCAAGCAGAAGGGAGAACAACGTCACAGAAGCGGCGATGCGCATAGTACGCAGGAGGACTTCGACGTAGACGGGTTTGGAAAAGAGAGTCGAATAATTGTGCAGGTTCCACTGGTGGACAAGAACTCCGTCATGGACGGCCCAGAAGCTGTGCGCAAACATTAGCCCGTAGGGAAGCAGGAGGAATAAGCCGACCCACAGGAGCGGCGGGATAGACACGAGCGTTTTGTAAGTGCGCGAGTACATGGTCGGGATAAATCGATTACTCCTGGACGCGGATGGCGTCCGCGGCCGAGAAAACAAACTCGTGTTCACCCGAAAGCGGACCTCGCGCGGAGATCCGCACGCGCAGGAGCTGGCCGCCGCAATTCACTTCGAGCAGCTCACTCGCGCCGCTGAAAAACTGCTGTTGGAGCAAGGCGCGGAACCGCGTGGTTCCCGGCGCAGCCACCACACCGGACGCCAAACGAATCGCTTCCGGGCGCAACGAGAAAATAGCAGAGCCGCTTGGCCCTTGCGCGGGCCATTGCACCGCGCCGCATCTGGCCGTGCCGTCAATAATTTCGCCTCGCAATAAGTTGGTCTGGCCGATGAACTGCGCGGTGTACACCGTAGAAGGATGCGCGTAGATCTCGCGAGGAGAAGCGACTTGCTCCAGTGAGCCGTCGCGCAGCAACGCAATGCGGTCGGAGAGCGCCATGGCTTCTTCCTGGTCGTGAGTGACAAATAGAAAAGTAATGCCGAGTTCGCGCTGCAAGGCTTTCAATTCGCCTTGCATTTGCTTACGCAAATTGGCGTCGAGCGCGGAAAGAGGCTCGTCGAGCAGGAGAAGCAGAGGGCGATTGATGAGCGCGCGGGCAAGGGCGACGCGTTGTTGCTGGCCGCCGCTCAATTTGGACGGTTGGGAATCTGCGAACTCCTGCATCTTCACCATGCGCAGAGCTTCCTCGACACGGCCATCGATTTCCGTTGCAGAGGTTTTCTTGACGCGCAAGCCGTAGGCAACGTTCTCACTCACACTCAAATGCGGAAACAACGCGTAGTGCTGAAAGACGGTGTTCACGCGGCGCTTGTACGGCCGAAGCGTGTCCAGCCGCTCGCC
>Ga0209648_10002421_pt1 | contig 15475 bp, 11 predicted proteins | sample GraSoi2013_115cm_FD_185830 | JGI IMG/M metagenome (GOLD analysis project Ga0209648, IMG submission 185830) | Grasslands soil microbial communities from the Angelo Coastal Reserve, California, USA - Sample 9_17_2013_115cm (SPAdes) (version 2) | ecosystem: Environmental > Terrestrial > Soil >...
AAGACGCATTTCAATGCGGGCAACGCCCTGATCGATCAGGAGAAGCAGGCGAAAGCCGATTTACAGAAGGCGCCTCCAGACCAGCGCAATGCGCTCAAGCAGAAGCTGGCGGACCTTTCGGATCAAGCGGTCAAGGAATTCCAGGAGGCGGCGAAGAGCCTTGGGGAGAAGGATCCCAATGCGCATCTGGTGTGGTTCAAGCTGGGAGAAGCATACGACACCGCGGGCCGCAATGAGGACGCTGCTCAAGCCTATCAGCAGGCCATCAACGCCAAGCCCGACGTGCCAGGGTATTACAACAACATGGGCAACGTGCTGGCACGCGCGGGAAAGATAGAGGAGGCCAAGGCCGCGTATACGAAGAGCGCCGAACTTGACCCGCCGAACGCCGCAACCGCGTGGCGCAACTTTGGCATCAGCTTGTACAACGCCAATCGGCTGGCAGACGCGATCGAGCCGCTGCAGAAGGCCACCGAACTTGATCCGAAAAGCGCGCAAGCCTGGTATCTGCTGGGCGCCTCCCTCTTAATGAAGATGACGACGAAGAAGGTCGGCGACAAAGAGGAAGTTCAGCTTGCACCGGGCACGGTGGAGGCGTATCAAAAGGCGGAAGAACTCGATCCAAACGGGCAGTGGGGTCAACAGGCAAAGCAGGGCCTGACGGACTTGAAGGCGCTCGGTGCCGGCATCGAGACGAAAGTCAACGTGAGGAAAAAGAAGTCTTAAGCAAGTTTGGGCCCGTCCCCTGCGCGCTGGAAATGCCGGGCCGGGAATCCCCGGAGGAGCCGCGCTGATGGTTTCTTTCACGGATCGAGCCGCCACGCCGGCCCACGTTTTGGTCCGCTTTCTGGATCGCGAATCAGTCCTGCTGAATCTGGAAACAGAGCAGTACTTCGGATTGGACGAAACCGGCACGCGGATGTGGCAGCTTGTGACGGCTTCACCGAACATCGACGCGGCCTACCAGGAACTGCTTGCGGAATTTGACGTCGAACCGGAATTGCTGCGCTCCAACCTGATGGAACTTCTGAGCCGGCTCGTGGATAGCGGGTTGCTCCAAGTGCTCCCTGCTGATGTGGGAACGGCTCCGGCGATTTAGCGCGCTGGAGCGCCTGGCGCGGAACCTTTTTCTGCGCGCGATCGCTCTGCTGCCGCTGGTGGCTCTGAGTTTGCGATGGCGTGGTTTCGGCGCCACGCAGGCGACGCTGCAGCGTCTCCTTTCGAATGCGTACCCAAAACGTGACCCTACAATTGTGAACAAAGATGCCGCGGTGACCGCGCACATGGTCAATGCCGCCGACCGTCACGGGCTGGTTCACCATTCCTGCTTGGCAAAATCCCTGACTCTCTGGTGGATGCTCGCGCGGCAGGGGATTTCGGCGCACCTGCGGATTGGCATTTGCAAAGAAGGCGAAAAGTTTGAAGCGCATGCCTGGGTGGAACGCGACGGAATTGCGCTAAACGAACCGGACGAACACCACCATCACTATGCGGCGTTCGATGCGGCGTTCTCCAAGCTGCCGCCAGAAGGGCGATGAGCTGGCCGCGAAATTGTGGGATGTCACGTGGGACAAACACAAGAGAGGAAAGGGAATGAAAAAGGCTCCCGAGTGCGCCGAGGGCCTTCGCGAAATTGTTCTCGTTCAGATGCTGGTGCGGCGAGAGATGAAACGCTTGGTACGCCCGGCGGGGGCGGGCAACTCAACGGTGAGCGAGATCTCACTCTTGTTGCGCAGAACGCCCAGCTTCACCGTTCGGTCCTTATCATCGTGCTTTGCCGAGAGCTTCTCGCGAAGCTCGCCGACGGTGCGAATGCGATCGCCGTTAAGCGAGGTGATCACGTCACCTGCTTTCACGCCAGCCTTTTCCGCAGGCGAACCGGAATTGACCTCGCGAACGAGTATTCCTTCGCCATCAGGAGCGCCGAAAAATGCGCCGAGCTGCCCGCTGAGATCTTCAGCATCAATTCCGAGCCGGGGCTGACCGCCGAGGAACATGCTGCCGTTCCACTCCATCGAAGGGATTTCTGGAATCTCCGGCATCCTGAATGAGAAGGTCCCAGGCATCGGCGACGCCATCTTCATGGCGTGACGGCGCTCTTCAGATTTGCCGAGAGTCGCACTAATGGTTTGTGCGCGCCCATCGCGCCACACTGTGAGCTGGATGCTGCGGCCCGCGGGAATCTCATGGATCATACGACGAAACTGCGCCGTGCCTTCGACGCGCTGACCGTTAGTTTCCGTCACCACGTCGTTTTCCTTCAGGCCGGCCTTCGCCGCGGGGCTGTCAGGAACAATCTTTCCCAGGACTACGCCGCGCTCTGTGGAGAGCTTCAACTCCTTCGCTTTGTCCGCCGTCACTTCGTGCGTCTCGACGCCGAGCCAACTCGAACCGTCATCGCCGATCACGATATTCATGTCGTCCGTTTCGATGTTCGGCATGACTTCGAACTGCGGTGGTTCTTGATTCTCCAGCGTGACAGCCCCCTCGGATTCCTCAAGAACATCAGCGTCACCAAGTACCGTCTGTTGATCCTGTTGGTGCTTGGCCTGCGCCTGCAATTTTGCCTCCAGCTCGTCGATCCTCTGCTGCAAGCGCGCGATCGTGGATGCGTCGGGCTTTTGCGGTCGCGCGGAACTGGCGGGCAGAGCGACCAGCGCGAGCGCGAGGGCCGCAATTCCGCCAATTGCAAGCAAATTTCGTTTGTTCATTGTCGTCCCATCCTCCTTAGCAGTTAGACGCAGCAAAAGGAAAAGCGTCAGACGGTCGACCGCAGAATGACCACGCGAATCTGGCCGTTCACGGTGCGCAAATGAATGGGAGCGCCGCCGCGGCCTAACTTACCATGCATTTCCCGGGGACGCTGGTTACTCTCCATGGTTATGGGGATTTCGGAAAAGAAGTTTCCATTCAGGCAGCGAGCTTCGACGTCCGCCTGCATGTCGGAGGGAACAGCGAGAACGAGAGAACCATTCGTGGTTTCGGCGGAGGCGCCGGTTTTGTCGGGAAGATGCGCCAGCTCCAGGTGGACGTTGCCGTTGGTGGTGTGCGCATGAACGCTCCCGCCGGCCTCGAAGACTTCGATATTGCCGTTTACGGTGTGCAGGTCTTCCACGGTCTCAACGCCGGCGACGCGCAGCGCGCCGTTCACCGTGCCGATGTGTTCGACGCGCGCGCCGTGCGGAACATGGATGGTGTAATCCACAGCCACTTCCACGCCTTCGTTTTGCGGATAGCGAGTCGCGATAGAAATGGCGTCCGGCTTGGCGTCAACCTCGATGGAAACACGCTCAAGATCGGACTCCTTGTGTTTGGCGGTCTTTACGGCGTGGACTTCGATCTCATTACGATCCCAGCCTTGCACGTCCACAGTACCGTTGACATTCTGCAATTCCAGGGAACCGCCGGCTTGCAGAGGATAGGTTTGATTGAACTCCTTGCTGATGGCAAAGCTGGGAACGGCCCCAATAACGGCTAGAAGCAATACACCTAGAGCAGTCGCGCGGAGAGCTGGACGAAGCATAATGTTCTACCCCCTTCGAGTACATGCTACCAACGAAAACCGAGGACCCGAACTAAACTCGTATGCGCCGAGGCGACTATCGTTCAGTGCAATTGAAAATTAAATGTTACCGTCGAAATAACCTCGATCTGCTTGCCGTTAATGGAAGCCGGTTTTGCTCGCCACTGCTTTACCGCGGCGATGGCGGCATCGGCAAGCGCGGGGTCGCCCTCAAGAAGCTTCTGCACTTCGACGCGGCCGTCTTTCTTCACCCGTACCTGGAGTTTTACGATGCCTTGCAAGCCGGCGCGTTGTGCGAGCGCCGGGTACGACGGTTTGGGAAAATTGACGAGCCGCTTTTGGAAATCGTCAGGATCCTCGGTCATGCCTCCCCTGAATTTGATTTCCAAACTGGTTAGCCAATTTTCCAGCCAATCCGTCTTGGCTTCGGGGGGAGTCGGCGCTTCACGTAAGGGCGAGGTTGTTGGCTCTGCACCGACGGAAAAGGATACCGCAGGGAACCCATTTTCCGTGAGTCTTCTGTTGAGGCGGTCCACCTGCTCGCTGACAAGCATTTGGTGAAGAGCAATATCCGAATCCAGAAACTGCAGGCGAATTTTTCCGGCCGTTGTTCTCAATTTGAGCGGGGCGCCGCCGCCATTCAAGACAGCCATAGCATGCACGGGACCGGAACCATTGGCAGACACCTGCATCGTCAAGTGCAATGCTGGGTCCGCCTCGATGCGGCGCTGGTCTCCGTTTGCCACGGTGGCGTCGATGTTCGCTGCCAGATTCCGCGGCAGAAACACGATGATGTCTCCGTTGCCGGAAGCAAGCTGGGATGCGCCTGCGAGACGCACGTTTCCGCCTCCCGAGGGCGGATCCGGATTAATCCAGGCCGTAATCGTGCCCCCGGAAGTCGCCGCCTGCAAGGCACCGGCAACTCGAGTCAGGCAAATGCTGCCGCTGCTTGACTCCAATTCCATCGGACCGGAAACGTACATAACGCGAATGCCGCCCCCGCCGGTTTGGGCGTGCACCGAACCGCGCACTTCGCCGAAATCGATTTGCCCGCCACCGGTGCGCACGCTGACATAACTCCCAGCATGAGCGACGGTGATGTTGCCTCCAACCGTTTCCATTTCGGCGCGCCCACCGATTTGGCCTGCGCGGATATGGCCGCCTCCGGTGCGCAGCGAAGCGTCGCCCGCGATGTTGCCCACGTTGATGTGTCCGCCTCCGGTGAACGCCGTGATGTCACCCGCGACATCGAGGACCTGAATGTGCCCGCCTTCCGTGTCCAGCTTGGCAGCGGAGCGTACCCATGAAGCGTCCCGAGGTCCCGACGTACCGATGCGCCCCGTCTTGATGTTACCGCCTTGGGTGTGAAGTGCGGCGGTGCCGCCAACGTCCCCTGTCGTGATGTCGCCCGCCTCAGTGTTCACCTCGATGCTATAGCCACGTGGCACAGCGACCTCAAACTGTACCCAGAACTGGGCATCCGCGGAGCGCGTGGCTTGTGGCGGAAGCATGCCCGCGATTTCCACTCCCGAGGGCATCGACTTGGCCTTGAGAGAGTAAGAATCAAGGAGTTGTTGGGCGGCGGTGCCGCGCGCATCGGTTTCGATGCGCACGGTATAGCGCACGACGGGAGCGGCGCCGGCGTCAAGCTGAGAGATGCTGACGGACCCGAGATCCGTCGTCAGTCGCAGCGTCAGACCATCTTTGGTGCTCAACGCGCCGGTGCGAACTGCTGAGGCATGCTGCGAACCCGGGTCTGCGGGTTGGGTGTGTTCGATGGCCGCAGATTCTTTGGCTTCAGCTTCGGCTGCAGAAACCTGCGGTACGAGCCACCCTACAGAAAAAAGGATAGCCAACACGTGAAATAGCGCTACACGCCGCGCGATGGAAAAAAACTGGTGATGGAGATGTATGTTCATCATCGAACGAAATTTCTGACCGGCTACTGCACTTCGCGCGGGCCAATCTGCCGCAAGGCGGCGGCGCTGCGCAACCGCACGTAGCGGCTGGGATCACGGCGTTGCAATTGTTGGAGAACACGAACCACGCGTTCCAGGGACTGGTCGTCTTCCGGGCGCCCAGGGTTCACGTACGGAGTCACATCGGGCGCATGTGGCGCCGTGTCCTCCGCGTCGCCATGCTGCAAAGATCCAACCAGCACATTTACGGCTTCAACGCGCACGCCAGGATTGGCGTCATGCTCCAGCGCATCGAGTAAAGCCTGCCGCACGGCCTCATTCGATGCCGCATCCCGGAGCGACTCCAAAGCCTTCATGCGCACAGCGGCGTTCTGATCCTTGCGTGCCGCAGTGATCAGAGCCTGGCGCACTTGCTGATCCCGCGCAGCCGCCTTTAGTGCTTCGAGGCAGTCGAGGCGGACGCCGGCGTCGAAGCGCTCGCCATTTTCCACTACGTAGGTCAAGACGCTGCGCATATCGCTATCATCGGCGCGGCCGGTGAGAATCATGGGCTGCTCGGCACTGAGACGGAGCTGCACGTTCGGAGACCCGGCATCCGATGACGGAGAAAAATTGAGGCCGGCGATCGCCATGTTATCCAGTTGATCTTTCGTGAGCGACAGCTTGGCCGTAACGTTCATGGCCAGACCGCTGGCGTCGCCGTGGTTGCCGTTCTGCACCCACGGAACAACCTGAGTTCCCACCACGATTCCGAAGAGGACCAGCACGGCGCCGCTCCATGCCGGCCGCAGCGCCATCCAGCGGCGCAGCCAGCCGAAGGGACGCCAATGTTCGTGGACCGGAGGCGCGGAAAGATCGTCGAGGACTTCGGCAAGCTCGCTACGGCACTGCGAGAGAAGAATGCCGGAAGAGTCGAGTTCATCGGCGGGTTGCGGGCCGGCAAGCATGGCTTGCTGGAGATGGTTCTCTTCCGCAAGCTGGGCGGCGCACGCTTGGCAATTCTTGACGTGCGCCTCAATCTGTTGCCGTTCCTTCTCGCTGACTTCGTCGCACGCATAGAAAACCAGAAGTGGAGCAACGTCTTTGCAGCTCACACTCTTTTCGAAAACGCTCATCGCAAGCTCCCCAATTCGTGGCGGAGTTTGCGCGTGGCGCGGAAAAGCGAATTCTTCACGGTTTCTTCGGTGGTGCCAAGGGCGTCACCAATCGCCCGAAGCTTCAGGCCCTGATAGTGCTTCATCTCAAACACGATGCGTTCACGCGGCGACAGGCGCTCCATCGCCGTAGCGATGCGCGCTTTGATTTCCTTGCCGATGAAAGTGCGCTCGGGGTCCAGCGTCGGGCGATGTTCACGCTGGCGCTCGAAGAAATCGGTGATGCCTTCCTCGTGGACGCCGGAATTCAGCTCGGGTGACTGGTCTTCGGGACGCGCTTGGCGGCGCCGCAGGTGGTCCAGGCAAACATTGGTGACGATGCGGTAGAGCCAAGTGTAAAAGCTGCACTCGAAGCGGAAACGGTGGAGGTTGCGGTAGACCTTGAGGAAAGCTTCCTGATAGACGTCTCGGGCGTCCTCAGGGCGCTTCATGAGATTCAATGCCAGGCGCAGGACGTCCCGGTCGAAGCGGCGCACCAATTCCTCGAAAGCCGCACGGCTGCCCGCTTGCGCTTCCGCGACCAGGGCTCGCTCGTCGAGGTGGGACAAAGAGATCACCGAGGCCAGGGCGGCGTCTGTGCTACCCGAGCGACCGTTGTCATCGGCCAAAGCCAAAGCCCATCTGGGAAGCGGCATGCTTCGCTTTCTTTTCGCGTGCGCTGATGTTGCCGCTTGTAAAGCAACACCTTAGCTCAAATTCTAGCACTTCGGCTAAACGCTGCGCACCACGCGACCACCCAATTTGGACGCACATCTAGGCCCTTGGGTGAGCACCACTTCCCACTATAACAACGATGTGCGTGTGGAATTTGTTTCAAGAATAGCTATCAAACTATTAGCTTCGCAAGACCTGGTTTGAGTCCTCGGTTGGTCAAGTTAGCGGGCGGAACCCGTAGTGCCGACGACGCTTGCTGAATCACCCATACGCCAGGCAACAAGTGGCCAAGCGAATAGCAGAACCAGCCCGAGAAGAACAGCGTAGCCGTTCGCACGATAAAACGGATCCGGCTGAGAGAGCAGTTCCGCGGCGCCGCCGAGCAGGGAAGTGGCAGCGACGACCAGGAAGCAGCCGAGAACGTTAAAGCGCATCACCCGGCGCACGCCAAAAACGAGAACAATGAGCAGGATTAACCGTGCCAAAACCTGTTTTGCAAGGTCCGCGGGGCTACCCCAATTCCCACCCGAGAGTGCGAGCGCTCCAACGAGCAAAAGGAAGAGGCGCAAACCAGGTTGGCGCACCTGCGACGCAACGAAGGTGGCGGTTGCCGTGACGAGTCCAGTGAAAAGGAGGCCACGAAGTACAGTTCCTCCAACAATCGATGCAGCGGGGAGCAAGGCGTCAAAGTCCAGCCCGAACGAAGCCTCCAGCGAACGATGCATGGTCGGCCAGTGACTTGATGCAACTGCGAGCAGACGCTCGAGTCCAAGGAGACCTGCCCCTCCCCCTAAACCAATCCAGAGAGCGTCGCGGTAGTAACTGCCGGGCATTTCGGCCAAGCCAGGTAGACGATCTTCTCCGAACGCCCGGTTCGCGTAATACCACGTGATGCCAAAGAGCACCGCGATACCGCCGAAATAGAGAGGCGCGCCCAGAAGCACGCCAATGGCAATCCCGCCATACATGACCTTAAGCGGAATGGCGGTGTTATAAGCATTCAAAAAGCTAGGGATGCGGTTGCCGAGCAGGAAGACCACCAGATAACCGAACAGCCCCCACACCGACCAGAGGGCAATGCGCCTCCAGGGAATCGAGCGGGCCGCATCAGATTTCAGGTTCTTCAGAAAAACAATGAGAGCGGTGAGGCCGAGGCCTGTGAAGAACAGGATGGGAATCGCGTAACTGAAAACCGTTCGAAAGAGAGAGAGTTCCTCTTGTTTGCGGCGCCAGTCGTCGGGAATCTTGATGTACGCGCGATAATTTGTGACCTCATCGCCCAGCACTTGCACGTCGATGCGCGCATGCGCGTGATCTCCCGCGCTGGCGGGAGAGGATTGAGAGGTGTCGAGTGGTTCGTTCTGCTGCCAGGTCAAAGTGTGATCAATGCGATGTGGCCGCTTATCCGAATTGGATTCGACCAGGGCCCAGTTTTTCAAATCGAGTTTCTTTTCGTCGCGGAGGAATTTCTCCGCCCGCGCAACAGCTTCTTCTTTTGCGAGCGACACGCCAGGCGTCTCTTCCGCAAGCGTGTGCCGGACCGAGTGAAGTGACCCATCAGATTTTAGGACGACGGCGAACTCTTCCGCCTGACTGTCGCGAAAATACCGCGCGCGCCAGAGCACAGCCGGAACGCGCTCCGAGTAGATGGCATTAACTCCCGCAAGCCCGACGCGCTGCCGCAGATATTCATTCACAGCTGGATCGGCAATGTCGACGAAAACGGTGGCGTGGTAATACGAATTTGGATCGAAGCCACGCTGGCGCATGATTTGGTCCGCTCGCGCGCGAGCCGTACGCGCATTCACGGATAGTTTCAGGTATTCGCCGATGGACTGCGGCTTCAGGCGCCAGGCCAGCACACCTCCGGCAAGCAGACAGACAGCGAGGAAGGCGATCATGCCCGGCGCTAGCGCGCTGTAGCTGCTGGACTTGAACTCTGAAGATGCGCCTTCGGGTTCGCTGGCGAGAACGCCTTCCGGGATGGGCGCCGCACGATTGAGAAGATCTTCAGTGGTTTCGAACCCGCCGCGTGTCAAATAGGAAATGCAAGCAAAGGCCAGGGGCGCAACCGCAGCAGCGCCCACCACCACGCCGGATATCTTGAAATAAAGGCTGTTCGAACGAATGAGCAACAAACCGACGAGCGAAGCATCCACGGTGTAGTGCCAGATGAGCGTCGCGACGATGCCCCAGCGCAACATCACGATGCCAGCGACGACGCCGATGATGCCGACCTCGATCCCGCGAATGTAGCCGGGCTCCTGCGGATAGGCGCTGTGGAGAAAACTCCAGGAAAACGCCGGCAGGAGGATGGCCAGGACCCGGGACTTGGTCACGCGTTCGACAAACGGTATCGCAAACAGGCGAAACAGGAACTCTTCGCTGGTGGAGGCCATGAGCCCGATGGCTACTCCGGCGATCCAAGGGAACGAGGTGTTGACCGCATCGGAGTAGTTCAGATCCTGGGGCGCCCAAACTCCATAACGGCTGCCCACCATGTAGAAGGCAACGATGAAGCCGATGTGAGCCGCTGCCAGCGCCAACCCGACCACCGCCGATGAGAAGAATTCTTTGGAACGAAGCCCGCGCAGCGTGAAGGCCTTCGAAAGCTGCATGCGATCGGGCTGACAGGAACGATAGAGCGGCTCGCCGCCAGGGAGCACCAGCGTTACCATCAACGCCGTACCCAATGCAGAGGCCAGGGCTATGCCCAGACGTTGCAGGACGAAACTGCTGTAGGAATGGTGCGTGTCGTAACCGGCGCGCTCGAATTGCCACTGATTCAGCTCCATCAAGAAAAAGAGCGCCGCAACGATCACACCCAGCTTGATTGCCCCACCCCAGCCTGTTTGCCCCTGCTTCGTGAGCGTGATCCCCAGCCAGAGCGCGCTGCCGAGAAACAGAATGTACGGGATGATGGCGATCTGGTTGTAAAGAATATTCGAAGAACGGAGTTGCTCGTAGCTGCGTTCCCACGCTTCCGGAACTTTCAAGAACTCTTCGCTGCCGCCAACTCTGTCGCCATACAAAGTGACTTGCAGCCGGTAGGGCGCGTCTTTCGCGCGGAAGCCGTGCTTTTCCCAAGTAAAATCCCAATCAAGGCGGTTGGGTTTCCTTTTCGAATTTGCTTCTTCGGGCAGGTAGTTCCAGGCCTTGAGATCAAGCCCCAGCTTTCCGCTCAGAAAGCTCTGCGCCATGGCTTGAGCGTCGCTCTGGACAAGCGATGGGCCTGCGCGCGCCTCGGGAACTTTGTGGTCGTAACCCACGATGTTTCCCGCTGGACTGAGGCTCAGGCTGAATTCCTCTTCCTGCTGCGGACGGAAAAACCGTACGTGCCAATACCAGATATTCAACTCGGAGGACATGAGCTTGTTCGCCTGCTGCAAGCCGAGTTGGCGTTCGAGATAGACTTTGGCATTGTCGTCTACGTCGAAAACAATCGTGGATTGGTAGCCGCTGACGTTCTCACCCAGGCCGGCAACAAATTTCTGCGCCCGTGCCAGTGCTTCTTCGCGGGAGACTTGAAAATTAACGGACGCTTCGGGGAAAGCGCGAAAAAAATACTTGTAGGCAAACAGCGCGCCAAGGATTCCCGCCGCCACCCAGAGCAACAGCGCGCGCTTGTCGGAACCCGTCAAACGGTCTCCGGTCACATGAACCTCCCCGCTTGAGGCGCGGAACACTCACTCTATCGATACGGATGGTAGGGACGCAAGTTTCGCCGCAGCCTGTCGGCCGCTATGCGGCTGCGCTTACAATTGGCCGCTTTGCGGCCGCGCCAGAAAGTGGTCGCGGCAGGAATGATATAAAGTTGATGCCGTTGCCCGCTTTGCGGGCGCGCTTACGATTGACCGCTTTGCGGTCGCGCTTACAATAGACCGCTTTGCGATTGTACTTGCCAATGGCGATGAACCTCAGCACCGAAGTACGCATGATCAAAGGCGTGGGCCCGCAGCGCGCAGAATTGCTCGCGCAGCGCGGCATCTTCACGCTCGAAGATATCCTGGGCTATCTGCCGTTTCGTTACGAAGATCGCATCCATTTCTCCAAGGTGAAGGACATCCAGCCCAACGGCGTGTACACCATTCGGGCTCGCGTAATGAGCGGCCAGGCGGTGCGCAGCATGCGTGGCCGCGACGCTATTTATCACCTGCTGGTGCAGGACGAAGCGGGCGGCTTGCTGCCCTGTAAGTTTTTTCATGGGGGCTATCTCGAAGGCCGCTTGAAGCCCGGGCAACTTCTCATTCTTCACGGCAAGGCCGAGGTCGACAAGCTTCGGCCCGCGCGGCTGGAAATGATCAATCCGCAGATGGAAGTGCTGGGCAGCGAGGAAATGGATTCCACCGAAGTCGGGAGGATTGTGCCGATTTACGAAGCCATCGGCACATTTGGCTCCCGCCAGATTCGTCGCGCGATGTATGCCGCGGTGCAGCTCATCGACCAGAGAATGCCGGATGTCCTGCCGGAAGGATTGCGCGCGCGGCTGGGCTATCCAACGCGAGGCGAAGCTCTGATTCACACGCACTTTCCGGAACCCGGCGAATCCCTCGACGCCTTGAACACTTTTCGTTCACCGGCTCAGCAGCGGCTCATCTTCGAGGAATTTTTCCTGTATCAGCTCAGCCTCGCTTTGGACCGCAAGGCCACTCGCAAGGAAAACGCCATCGCCTTCCGCGTGCGGGAAGACGCCGTGCGCCAAGCGCTGAAACGCATTCTGCCCTTCAAGCCCACCACGGCGCAGAAGCGCGTTCTCGCCGAGATCGCCGCGGACCTCGAAAAGCCCTCCCCGATGAATCGTCTCCTCCAGGGCGACGTCGGCAGCGGTAAAACCATCATCGCGCTGCAAGCCGCCGTGATCGCCATCGAAAACGGCACGCAAGCCGCACTCATGGCTCCCACGGAAATTCTCGCCGTGCAGCACTTTCTTTCCGCGCGGCGCATTCTCGCCAAAGCGGGCTATCGCGTCGAGCTCCTCATCAGCGGCCTCAAAGCCTCGGAGAAAACCGCCGTCCTCGATCGCGTTCGTTCCGGCGAAGCGCAACTCGTCATCGGCACCCACGCGCTAATCGAAGACAACGTCGAATTCGCGCGGCTCGGCTTTGTCGCCATTGACGAGCAGCATCGCTTCGGCGTCCTCCAGCGCAAGCGTCTGATGGACAAAGCCGCCGCGCATGGCCACGCTCCGCACGTCCTCGTCCTCACCGCCACGCCCATACCGCGCACGCTCTCGCTCACGCTCTACGGCGACCTCGACGTTTCCGTTCTCGATGAGCTGCCGCCCGGGCGCACGCCCATAATCACGCGCATGACCACCGAGCAGCATCTCCCTGGCGTCTGGGAATCTCTCCGCCGCGAAGTCGCCGCCGGCCACCAGGCCTACGTCGTTTATCCCGTCATCGAAGAATCGAAGCTCGAGCTGAAAGCCGCCATGGAAGAGTACGAGCGCTTGTCGCGCGAAGTTTTTCCCAAGCTCCAGCTAGGCCTCTTGCACGGCCGCCTCTCCAGCGACGAAAAAGAAGAAGTCATGCAGCGCTTCCGCAAGAACGAAGCGCAAATCCTCGTGGCCACAACTGTGGTGGAAGTCGGCGTCGACGTCCCCAACGCCACCGTTATGGTCATCGAGCATGCCGAGCGCTTCGGCCTCGCCCAGCTCCATCAGCTTCGCGGACGCATCGGCCGGGGCGCGCAAAAATCCCATTGCATCCTCGTCGCCCCCGCGCGCATGACCGTCGGCCGCTCAGCGACCGCAAAAGACGTCGGCCGCCCAGCGGCCGCAAAAGACGTCGTCCGCCCAGCGCCCGCCAAAGACGACATCGCCCGCGCCCGCCTCGAAACCATGGTGCGCACTTCCAACGGTTTCGAAATCGCCGAAACCGATTTGCAACTCCGCGGCCCCGGCGAGTTTTTCGGCACCCGCCAGTCCGGCGACCTCGGCTTCCACATCGCCAACCCGTTGCGCGACCGCGAACTCCTCGAACTCGCCCGCCGCGAAGCCTTCGCCCTCGCCGCCGATTCCGCCCAGCAGGATGCCATGCAGCGCCTCCTCTGCCAGCTCCCCCCCGAATGGCAACGCCGCTACCACCTCGCCCGCATCGGCTGACCGCGAATCACCGCGACTTCGCCTGCCCGATGGCGGCGTTATCAGGCGTTGTCGTGATATTCTCGCGGTCTAAAATGACGCTTCGGCCTATAAAACGCCGAGATATATTGAGGGCTCTATGCTGTCTTCGCCAGAAGTGGAAGCGATGAAGGCGCGAATGAAGGCCATCATTCTGCGGGATTCAGAGGGTTTCTTTGATGACCCTAAAGAGAGTGAAGACCTTCAAATTACAATCAGGATCGCCTGCGAATTCTTCGTGTTTTTGCAACAGTCAAACGACGTACCTGAATTAGGTGAGGCCGAATACATGGCTGGAACAGTTCGTTCAGGACTGGACTGGTTTTTCTCAATGGCTGAGACAGGTGGCATTCTGAAAGGATTGAAGTTGCAAAGCGGGTTCGGTCCGAAATTGCCAAGCACATTCCCTGAACTGAAAGCCTCCTACGACTCTATATTCCATCAAGTGCTTGAATCTAACCACAGCATCAAAGCGATTGGGTTGTTGTTGTCTCTCGTGCAGATGATGTTCCTATTCATGACAGTTTATTTTCCATCGTTCCTGTCATTTTCTAGCGAAAAAACGGAAAACTGACAACTAATACCTGACCCATGCGCGTCATCGCCGGAATCTACCGCAGCCGCGTCCTGAAGAGCCTCAAGGGCCTCGCCCTGCGTCCCACCAGCGACCGCCTGCGCGAAACTCTCTTCAATGTTCTCGCCCCCAGCATCGCCGGCTCTCGCTTCGTCGATCTCTTCGCTGGAACCGGCGCCATCGGCATCGAAGCCCTCAGCCGCGGCGCCGCCGAAGTCGTCTTCATCGAGAATCACGCGCCCGCCGCCACCTTGATTCGCCGCAATCTCGAATCGCTTGGCATCAATACTGGCGCAACCGTGCTCGCCGTTGACGCTCTTCGCGGCCTCGCCATGCTCGCGGCTCGAAAAAACTCAGGCGCACCGGCATTCGACCATATTTTCCTCGACCCCCCCTACGCTGCTGCCGAAGACTACTCCCGCGTGCTAGAATTTCTTGGCACCGCGGATCTTCTTGCACCCGGCGGCCGCGTAATCACCGAGCATCGCCGCAACTTCGACTTGCGCGAAGAAGCTGGCGCGCTGCGGAGGTTCCGCGTTCTCAAGCAGGGCGATGCCGCCCTGAGTTTTTACCGCCGCCGCAGCGGCGAAGCTGGCGATGAAAAATAACTCTGCCGAGTAAACCCCCGCTGGCCGAGTTTCATCTATCTTGGAGTGTTCGATCCCCGTCTGCCGGAATGGAGCCGGGCTGCTGTGGCACGGTACAATAGAACTCAACATGTCTTGGGACCAGGTCAAGGTAGCATCCAATCTCTTAGGCCAGGCCACCAATCCTGCCGCTGCCCCCGTCCACCTCGAAACCGGCGAAGGCCCCAAACTCGATGTCGCCTGGGGATCTTTCCACCAGGGCATCGGCAGCAGCGTCGCCGCCGTCCTGACCTGGAACCGCGTCCCGAAAAACTTCCTCGATGGCAGCTTTTTCAAGGAATGTTGGGTCGAGCGCCGTATCCCCCGCCGTGCCCTGGTAGCTGCCGCGCTGTGGCATATCGTTTTTATAGTCATGCCGTCCCCGCGCTTTCCCGCCGCCGCAACCCACCATCCCGCCTTCGATAACACCGAACTCACCTGGTCGGGCCCCATCACTGATTTTCCTCTGGTGGAAATGAACAGCTCGAAGCCGAAACCGAGCCCGCGCGGTGAGCCCGCGAAGCCGCTCCCTCCGGAAGGCGCCGACGCATTCCACCCACGCCAGCGCATCATCACCGACCCCGTTCACCCCACGCATCCGCGCCAGATGTTGATCAATTCTGCCGCTCCTCTGGAACCGCCGAAAATTCTTCCGAACCTGCCCAATATCGTGCAATTCCAACAAATGGCCGCGCCAGCGCGTCCGCGTCTGCAGATCAGCCAGGAAACGCTCTCCAAGCTGCGCCCGCGTGAGCTTCGCAAAGTGAAGTTCACCTCTGCTCCGGCTCCCGATCTTCCAACGCTGGACCAAAAACTCGCGGACATCGCCCCGTCCATGCTGCCAAACGCCCCCGCTCGTCCCAAATTGGAATTGAACGTCGGTGCGGCGCCACGCGCCGCGCAA
>Ga0209648_10002422_pt1 | contig 15471 bp, 18 predicted proteins | sample GraSoi2013_115cm_FD_185830 | JGI IMG/M metagenome (GOLD analysis project Ga0209648, IMG submission 185830) | Grasslands soil microbial communities from the Angelo Coastal Reserve, California, USA - Sample 9_17_2013_115cm (SPAdes) (version 2) | ecosystem: Environmental > Terrestrial > Soil >...
CCCGGCTGGACTACCACGCGACGGTGCGCGACCTGCCCACCAACGAGCGCCCGCGCGAGCGCCTGCAGCACTTCGGCCCCCAGGCGCTCTCGATGGCCGAGCTGCTCGCGATCATCCTGCGCACCGGCACCCGAGGCGATAACGCCATGGAGTTGGCCAACAAACTCCTCTCGAAGTACGGCGGGCTCCCAGGACTGGTGCGTGCCGATTTCCGCGAGCTGTGCGCCGAGCACGGCATGGGGGAGGCCAAGTCGGCGCAGGTCAAGGCGGCCCTGGAGATCGGACGCAGGCTCGCCTCCGTGCAGGTGGACACCAGGTACAGGATCAGCACGCCGGCGGAGGCGGCCAACCTGGTGATGCTGGACCTGGCCTACCTGGACACCGAGCAGATGCGCATCCTGCTCCTGGACGCCAAGAGCCAGCTGGTCGAGAAGGCGAGCCTCTACCAGGGCACCGCCAACAGCGCGGTCCTGCGCGCCGCCGAGGTTTTCCGCCCAGCCATTATCCGCAACTGCCCCGGCCTCATCCTCTGCCACAACCACCCCAGCGGCGACCCGACGCCCTCCCCGGACGATATCGAGACGACCAGACAGCTCGTGGAGGCCGGCCGCATCCTCGACATCGAGCTAGTCGACCACATCATCATCGGCCACCAGCGCTTCGTGAGTCTGAAAGAGCACCTGCGGTGGGAGTAGGCTGGAGTTGCGACTGCATGAAGGACTGGCACTTGACCCGCAGTGGACACTCAGGACAGAGTGGGCGCCTGGCGCGGCATACCAGCGCCCCGAAATCGAGCACGGCCCAGTTGACCTGCAGGCTGTGCCCACCGCTCACCAGACGAAGCCCGAGCGCGTGCGGGGAACGCCGCCGCGCTCCTCGATGGACTGCGCGAGGTGCCAGAGTGCCAGCGCTTTTTGACGCCAGAGGCCGAGCGGTCTGAGCATATGCTCGAGGCCCTCACGAGGTGCCTGTGCGAGGGCGGTCCACGAAGGGTAGCGCCCGAGGTACGCGGGGTAGGCCCGCGCGACGCTATTCGCCGTCGTGCGCTGGAGCAGGATTTCAGCGAAGATGATCTCGTAGGATGTCCTGTCCGGCTCGCGCCAGGGGAAGGAGCGCCCGCTTCGCTCGAACCAGCAGAGGAGTTGCTCACGCAACCAGGAAATGCGCTCGACTACCTCGGGCACGAGTTCACATGACGGGTACGCTCGCTGTCTCATTGCGCTTCTTCCAGGAAAGGGAAGCCGCAGTTCACCAACTGGGGCCTTCCATTGGTCGATCACGTCCTCGCGCAGGAGCACTCTGGCAGAGGTACGCTGACACCAGCGCGACGAGCTGCTGCCGTACGAGCGGTTTGATCACCACCAGTTGCGCGCCTGCCAGGCGTGCCTTGATGCGCTCCAGGATGCCGTCTTGCTCCCTGAGGAGGGCGATGGGAATCATCGTGTGGAAGCGCGGTTGGCCTTTCAGATATTTCAGCATGTCGAAGCCATCCATTCTGGGGAGATCGAGGCTGAGAAAGAGCAGGTCGGCAGGACCATGCCGGGAGAGGAACTGCAGCGCTTCTAGCGAATCATCGAAACAGACGACCCGGTGGCCCTCACGACGGAGGATGACCTCGAGGATCTTGCGCGTCGTAGGCGAGGTGTCCAGCACCATCACTCTCAGCTGCCGTTCCATATCCTTTCCTCTGCTCTCTTCTCTCAGCTGCCGTTCCCGGCCTCCACAGCAACCATAGCATGCCTACCTCATGTGCTCCTCATGGGCATTCACCAGGCCAATCCGCCCATTCACGACGTGCTCACGATGTTCGCTGGATCCAGGAATGGCTGCGTGCCCCTCCAATGATCAGCGAAGCGACGCAGGGGAGGTGGCTCCTTTCCACTCTTTGGGGGTCCAGGAGGAAAAAGCTAGTAACAGGAAGAAACTGCACACGCGCGAGGGGCGAGAGCAGGAGATTCGTTTCACGAACAGCTCACGAAGAATCACGACTTCCTCATTCAGGCGCCATACGGTTCTGCTATAATCGGAGCATGGATGGAGGATAGCCTCCATAGCAGTCACGGACTTGTTGGCTAAGCCCAAGGAAGTCGAGAAAGGAGATGCACAAGCGATGCGCGGCACAGTTGAGCACGATTCCACGGAGCATCCGCTGATGCGGGTCATCACGCTAGGAGAATTTGCCCTCGAACGGCTCGTTCCCACTCCCTCGCGGACCCCGGATGAGCCGCCGCGTTACACGCGCGTGGCACGGAGCGAGTGGGGCAATCGCGGACCGGCAATGGCCTTGCTGAAGGTGCTCCTGTGCCAGGCGAACCGCCGGGCATCTAGAGATGAACTCATCGAGGCCATCTGGCCCGACCACGAGGCGATCAATGCCGCGCACGCACTCGACTCGGCGGCATCCGTGCTCCGGCGACACATCCTGCGCACGAGCGAGGTGGGAAGTCTGCTGCTCACGCTGCGCAGCGGCGGTGAAACGATCTTCAAACTGCCCGGGCAGCACCGCTTCTGGGTAGACGCCGACGCGTTTCTCTCACTCGTGTCGAAGGCGACGCGGGTAGAGTGCCAGGGGCAGAACCCGATGCCCTTGTTAGAGGAAGCGTATGCCCTCGCCAGGGGCGAGTTTCTCGAAGACGACCTGTATGCTGCGTGGGCGCAGAGTCGGAGGCACACGCTCAACGGAGCGCGGCAGCGCGTCCTCTTCAAGCTGGTCGACCTCTCCCTCAAAGACGAGCAGGTGAGCCGAGCCGAGGAGCTGCTCTTCGCCGCCCTGGAGGAGGACCCGGCAGACGAAGACGCCCTATGCCGCGTGATGATCCTGCTGGTGGAACAGGGGAGGCGGCAGGAGGCGCTCCACCTCTACCAGTACACCGAGGATGTGCTCCAGGAGGAGCAGACCGAGCCGGCTGTCTACACCCGAGAGCTCGCGCGCCGCATCCGGCAAGGGATGGTCTTGCGAGAGTGGGGAGAGTGTTACGCTGCGGTGGGGATGCAGACTGTGCCCCTGGTGGGGCGGGATGTGGTGTCAAGAGACCACTGGGACGGCTTCGGAGTGAAAGGAGCTCGGCTGATCATCACTGCTGCTCCGTGCGGAGGCCAAACGCCAACCCCTTATCGGTACCCCCCGCCGCGCCGCCGATCCCGGAGACAGGCAGACCTCCCCATCGGTTGAGTCTGGAGTAGAGCCCTCGATGGAGCGAGCATCACGGCATCACACACACCTGTCTCTCGCCTGGAATAAGAACGCGTGAGAGACTACTGTGGCTCTGCATCTGGTAAGGCGATTTCGCGCGTCTGCTCCTCCAGCGACCAATCCGCGGGGGGCTTGAAGGCAATCGCGTACGGGAGCGCCTGTTCTGGCCAGGTTTCCTCGCTCGGTTTGCTGACGACGTGATACAGGGCGCGCAGGGTTGGCACAAACAGCTCCGCTGTTTCCTGCATCAGCAGCGTTTCCTGCGCTTTCGTGAGGCGGCACTGCATCAGTGGCCGCGGGGGAGCAATGCCTCCGGCGTGGATGTCCTCGATGCCCGATCCGTTGCGCCAGTGCTCGTTGAGTATCCCATTGGCCAGCGCGCGCGTGGGATTGACGAGGATGCGGGCCTTCTCCCGTTCCAACCACTCCGCGCCGAAGCGTCTTTCAAAAGCCTCCATCAGGTAGCGTCTCCCATCAGGGGAATTGATGGCGCTGAACGCCCGGAAGCGGTTGTAATACGTCGAGCCGTCGAGCTGCGCGATGGGGAAAGGGAGCAGTCGGACGGCGGCCTTGACTAGCTTGCGGAAGTGCTGCTGGTCTGCCCGCATGAGGTCGATCCATCGGGCCAGGGCCGCCGAGGCCTCGATGTTGATGCGGGCCATCTCTCCGTCGCCGATGCAGCTGACCTCCGGATTGAGCGCGTCAGTCCACTGCGGCAGGTCGTGCTTGGTCAGCACGGCGAAGTACGACCCCCAGCGCAGACACACCGCGACAGTCGCGATCGCTACTTCGCCAAAGTGCAGCTGGGACTTGGGCGGGACTTTCATGGCTTTGGTCGCTTCCTCCAAATACGAGAGGGTCTGCTGGTACATGGTGGTTTGCGGGGGCGAGATGAGGCGGTAAGGCATCTGATCCCTTTCAACGCACTCCTGCCAGTACCCCGCGTCAATGGTGAACCGATCGTTGGCATTGATCGTTAAGGAATGCTGCTGCGGCATCTGTTCATTACCTCTCTCCTCTCGGCCATTGCTTCTTGTTTCGCGATTGGAAACAGCGAGCCCACGGAGCTTACTTACCTTGAGTTTTTTCCTCTTCATCGTCATTGAAGAGCGTTGGTTCCTGTGGAAGGGATTTCTTAGACCGCTTCTGATCGCCCCTGACTCGTTTCAAGTGCAGATAATTCTCCGGGGATACGACCGGCTCCCCGAGGGTACCCTCAGCAATCTCGCGCGCCTTTCTTCCAGCCTCGCCCGCTTCGCGAGCATCACTTTGCAGCCCGGCAAAGCCCTGTGTCTCGTATTTACGGTGCAGGGAAATACCGATGGTTTCCGTGAAGATCGAGACGCCGTGCTCGGCCAGCGTCAGGTGATCACGCAGGTTCTCTCTCGGGGGAATGGTTTTGAACGTCTGGTGATCCTGCACTGAGAGACCGAAAGCCCCCTTGTGCATAATGTTGGTCAAGATACCAAACTCTCTGCCCGCTGTGGCTCCACGATCCGCCCATTCATCGGTCAACTCGTTGCGTACCAGGTCTCCCTGCGTCCTGATCCATGCCCATTCGGGCTCGTAGCCGCGCTCGATGTAGCTTTGCACCATCCGCTCGAACTCGGCCTCGGGACGGCGCTGCAGCGCCATCTCATCGATCTTCTCGCTTCCCGTTTTTACTAGCCATTGTTTGATCGGCTCAGCGCGAGGACTGGGTATGCTCTGGATCAACCGGAGTAGCGTTTCCTGGTCCGCGCAGTCCGTCTTACGCAGGCGTCCATCCGCCGCTTTGAGCCGGATCTGCACGATCCTGCTCTTGGCCTCGACGAAGCCCTCATCCCTGACCTGCTCTTTGAGCTGCGCCCAGTACTGGCGGGGCGGTTTCTGCGAGACCCCGAGGGCGGCGATGATATCCACAATAGAGTAATAGAAGCGATCATCGTACCACCATAGCGCGGGTGCCTCTGCCTTCACGCATGAAGGGGAAGCGCAGCCCCAAGTTGATAGGCGTAACCGTCTTTCAGGTGTAGGCTCCGACAGTAGTGAGCCGGAATATCCTTGACCCGTCGGTGTCTGGTCACGACATCAAAGATCCCTCGCGTTCGCACTAACACGCGTCCGATATGCGTGCCCGCCGCCTTGAGATGGGCAGGACACACGGCTTTGACCAGGTCGCCAGTGCGAAAGCCTCTGACGCAGCTTGGCCCTTTGGCCTTCCCACGAGGAAACCCGTGCTCGTCCACATTGACCATCTGACGCTTCTGCCGGCCAGTCGCGGTAATCAGCCAGGGCCGCACTCCGGCAATGCGCAAGGAATCTGGTGTACTCGCTCCAGTGGCTGCGGCATCGATCCAATGCTGTTTCGGCAGTCCGAGCCGCACGCGGTTGTACTGAGTACGACCTCCTGTGCTAGCCTCGACCGGCACTCCTGTGGTCAGCAAGTCTTCGTACATGCGCCGGCGCGTTGCATTGACGGCTGCGGCAGCCTGAAAGGGCGTTTTGAGTTGCGCCAGGATGCGCTCCAGGCTTTCCGGTTGGTCTGCCAGAAATGCGCGCACATCTTGAGTGCCCTTTTCAAGATTGCAGGCTTCACACGCCAGGACCAGATTCGAGACACGATCCGAGCCTCCTCGCGCTTTGGGCACCACATGGTCAATCTGGAGCAGCACATTGGTTGCCCCGCAATAACAACAGCGCCTGCCCCATTTTTCGAGCAAATAGCCCCTGATTTCATAGCCGAACAGCGTGCCCTGCTGATAGGCTACGCCCTCGATTTCTGGATGCTGGAGCGCCTGGGTGTCGAAGCGTACCACCTCGACAGAAATGCTCCCAATCAGGCACCATCGCCGTAGTCGAGCCGTCCAGGCCAGCACATTTCCCACACGGCTCATGAGAGATGGGGCCAGCCAACCGCGAGGGCGTCGCCGGTTCCGCCAGCGCGCCGGACGGTAGCGGGTTTTGCGCTGCCTGCGCGCACGACGCACAGCCCTGCGCTTCGCCAGGCGCTCTCTCACCTGCTCCCCACGATGGGAGATCTCGGCGGCCCACATCACCTGGCCGTTTTCGTCGTCGAGGATGGCCATGCCTGTGGTTTTCGCGCCCGGATCGATTTTGAGCCGAAGCGCGTGCTGCTGAGGCAGCCTGTGAACTTCCTTCAATCGAATGACGAGTGGGAACCGCCGATAGACGACTGCTTTCCCTGCGCTGAGAAGCCTGCGAGCCTGAGCAGGATGGACCGGCTGACAGGGCTGCTTCTGTTGATTGATGACCAGGACATACGACATGCAAAAGTCTCCTTCAAAGCCCTCGCGGGCCTCCAAATGAGTTGGCTCACCTGGGTTACGTGTTCCTCGCTCAGGTTCACAAGCGGCGATCTTCTCGCGGCACTGAGTTTTACACCTCATGTCTCTGTTTAGCCGCAAGATTGGAGAGCCAGGAGCTGGAACGGCTACTCCTGGGTCCGAACTGACGCACTCCTTGTGAACGGCTCCGTCCTCCGAAGAAGACGGGAGCTGGTCAGCATCGAGGCTGTTTTTCAAGCCTCCGGATTTCTCCGTGAGGTCGCTGACTCTTTCCGGATCTCGTGTCATTCCTCACCTTGTTCGCCCAAGAAGATAATCAGGTCGTAGCCGTTCGCTGGGGTATCCCTGGTGTACCATCCTTTCTCGTAAGCTGTCACCACCTCAAACGTTCCTAAATTAGGAACGTTTGAGGTGGTGACAGCCCGCCGCTTCATCATTAAGAAGCCGCAAGTGAGGATCTGCCACTGCTTATTGGGGCAGGAGGCCCGCCCTCTGCGGCAATGATACCAGACGAAACTCAGCTCCGGCTCACGAAAGTTCACGAGGTCCTCACGAAATGGACCGTAAGCTGGAAGTTCAAGGAGGGAAAGCAGCAATAGAGTGGAAGACGGTAATCCGCGTTGATGTACTCATGATATATCTGCCTGCTCAACAATCACTGCTGGTTCTTCCGCGACCGTGAAACTTGCTTGGAAGAGATCAACGCAGTCCTCGAAGTAGCCAGCCCGGTCACATTCTGTAAAGAACGCTTGATCGTCTTCTGTAAGAGTTGCGATGACGGGTGCAAGGAGGTCCTTGAAGGATATCTCACCTCCCATGAGCATGTTGTCCCAGTCATACCACCCGTGCGCGTGCATCTGGCCCACGATCATATTTTGCATCCAGCGAGTGAGCACGTGCGGTTGATTCTTGACCGCTGCGAGCAATCGCGCCTGACGGGCGTGGTAGACCGGATCTGGCGGGTTGAGCCCGTCCTCCTCGGGCGGCGTATCGGCTATGGTAATATGGAAATCGATGGAGAGACGCAAGCACTTTGTGCTCATAAGAAATGTGGCGAGGGAACCCTCGTGCCTTCAGGTCGAGGGAGGAAACGCCATCGCCGACAGGCGACACTCCTTTCGTATGTTTCCCCTTACGGGGGAGCGTTTTTGGAGAGAACGCCCAAACCCTTGCCCGACAGCGAGCCGCCATGTCGATGCATCGGTTGCGACCACCGACAAGTATACCCATGCGCGGCCTTCTGCCTCTGGCTCGCAGTACGTACCACGGTGAGCGAGCAACACCAGAGAACAGGGAGAGGATAGTGTGTCTTCTCGCTGCTCTGGTCTACCTGCCTATCACTCTTCATGGACTCCCTGGTCGTTGTCGAGCCGCTTTTTGATCTCCTCTACCGCCTTGATTCTCGCTGCGTACACCGGGACAAACTGAGCGTCGGGGGAGTCCTTTCGTATCCGCTCCAGCTTCCAGCCCTCCTCCACATCCCGGTACAGGAGCAAATAGAAGCCGTTCCACCTGGGGTAGTGCCCAGCTTTGCGCTTGTAGGGACGGCGAGCGAAAAAAGATGCGAAGATGTGAGGGAGCGGCGCGACGACCTTTGTATCCATACGGCAAAAGTTGATATCTCCCACGTCTTCCCGGTCATCCACCGGAAATGCGGCGCGGGGGCCGCTGCCTTCAGGCATGCGGAGGAAGCGCCGCACCAAGTTGGTAAACATAGCCATCTCCTTGTTGCAAACTGCGACAGTAGCGAGCAGGAATATCTTTCACCCGTCCATGTTTTGTTTGCACGTCAAAAATGCCTCGCGTCCGCACCAGCACCCGCCCAACATGCACTCCTCTCGCATTGAGCTGTGCAGGAACTGTCGCTTTCACCAGGTCGCCGGTACGAAATCCTCGAACTCGACTTGGGCCTTTGGCCTTGCCACGAGGGAACCCAAGTTCGTCTACATTCACCATTTGTCGCGATTGTCGGCCTTTCGCTTCAATCAACCACGGAAGAGCATACGTAGTGCGCAGGCGTTCTGGTGTCGAGGCCCCAACGACTGCAGCGTCGATCCAGTGGGTTTTCGGCAGCGCCAGCCTGGTCCTATTCCAGCGCGTGCGCCCTCCGGTACCAACTTCCACTGGCAGGCCGAGAAACTGCAATTCCTCATAGAGTCGCCAGCGTGTGCTATTGACCGCGGCGGCGGCGGCAAGCGGCGTTTTGAGGTGCCTTTGGATACGCTCCAACAGTTCTGGTCGACCAGCAAGAAAGGTCTCGATGGATTGATCGGCCTTGGCCTCGTTACATGCTCGGCACGCGATTACAAGGTTAGAAACCCGATTGCTCCCCCCTTTCGTGCGTGGATGGACATGGTCCATTTCAAGTCTGGTATTGGTGGCACTACAGTAGGCGCACTGATGCTGCCACTTCAGCAGGAGATATTCCTTGACTTCCGCTTCAAACAGGGTTCCTCGTTGATATGCTTGCCCCTCAATCTCCGGGTTGTGGAGCGCCGCTGTGTCGAAGCGCACGAGTTCTTGCGAGATCGCGCCCACCGGACACCAGCGTTGCAAGCGCTTTACCCAGGTTATGAGATGCAGCACACGCGAGAGCAATGATGGAGCCAGCCACCCCGGCTTGCGGCGACGATTCTGGTAGCGAGCGGGACGATAGCGCGTATGGCGTGCCCGTCGCCCTCTCCGCGCGGCTGCTCTCTTTATCAACGCCTGGCGGATTTCTTGACTCCGATGGGTCAGTTCTGCGGCCCAGACGACTTCGCCAGTGCGATCATTGATGACGGCAATCCCGCTGGTTTTTGAACCGGGATCGAGCTTCACCCGTAGTGACTCAACCCTCGCCTCTGGTCGTGCTTCACGCAGGATCAACACCATGGGAAAGCGACGAAGCACTGCAGCCCTACGGCTTTTGAGCAGCAGACGCGCACGTGCCGGGGTGCAAGGCATGAGTGGCCTGCGTTCGGCATCGACCACCAGTATTCGACACATCATCAAATCCTTTCTTTTCCCTTGCGGGACCCTCGCTAATGAGGGATCGCTGCCCGGTCGCCCAGGCAGGTCAAGTTTTCCTCGCTCGTGTTAGCTGGCGGCCATCTTCCCGCTGCACTGGCTCTGCTTCCCCGTGCGCCTGTTTAACAGCGGGATTGGAGGGTCTCGGACTGGAAAGGCCATCCGAGAGTCCGAATTTGGGCTACTTCCAGCTAACGGCTCCTGCCTCCGAAGAGACAGGAAGCTGCTCAGCATTGGGCATGCTCGTCACATGCCCCCGGTTTACCGGTGGGGTCGCTGACCAGCAGGCGTTCCCCTTCGATCCAGGCAGAAAGTGCAGCAAGGGCACCGTCCGGAACCTCCTCACGGGCAAGAGGCATTTTCATCAATTCATACTCCTCGTGCGTGAAGTAAGGTAGATCTCTCAACTGTTCGTTTCTCCTCATCATCTCCGTCTTTTCTTGCCCCGCGCCCTACCACTTCCTGGCAGGATCACTCTCACCTGCGCGCCTTTGGGCAGGGAACCCCGATGCGGCTTCATCGCGGCTGCCGTTTGCGCAGCCATCGCGTCCTCTTGTTGCTGCGTACGGGAGAGCCAGTCTTTTCGTTCCGGAGGAATCGGGCACCAGCCCCCCTCCTCGGTAATCCCATAGGGGGCGAGAGCATCCAGTAGCTCTTTCCAGCGCCCTAACACAAGCATGTCCACGTCTTGCCCTATTGCCCCACTGGAAAGACTATAGATGGGAGCGTCCGAGTCCTTCCCCTCGAAGTGGGTGACCAGGAACCAGTTCTCACCCCTCTGGATAGAGGCGGCGGTGAAAGGACTCTGCGCGATGGCATCAACGAGAGAGCGGGGCGCGCTCCTCGCTCGCTCGTATTCGCCTTGTGGATACAGATCTCGAAACTGCGCCTCATCCTCTTCATCGCACAGCTCATAGACCAGATCGTGGATGTGGTCGCCGATGAGGACTTGGTGTTGCTTGACGGCCTGGATAAACGCCTCCATCCAGCCCGGCGACGTTTCAATCGACAGGCAGGCGGCGTCAGGCGTCATAATCACCCCTATTTCACCCTTTTGCACCTCCTGAAGTAATCGGGAGAACGTCTCACGGCACTCTCCGAGCCCCTCGTGATACGCGAAATTCCTTATTTTGCCGTCGTGCTCTGCCGCATAAATGGCCGCCTTACGGTCGTGTGCCACTTGCTCTAAAAAGGCCAGACTTTTCATCGAATATTCCTCCTGATCGCTATTGTGCTACCAAGCAGGGAAGATGTGGTAGGCGTGCTCGTCGCGCGTCCCTTCCGCGTTTGTTCGCCCCGTCCTTACTGCCGAGTCGTGCTGAGTACCCAAGCAACGTGGCACGGCAGCCACGCTGAAGTCTTACCTGTGGTGCCTCTTTCTCCGCTTCTTTTTTCCCCGCCGCTGCGGGTGAGATGTGCCGGGCACGCCGTACCCGAACGTGCCGCCTGGCGGCGCTAACCCGACCTCCTCCGCCGTCACGATGTCACCGTTGAGCACGTCCAGCAGCTGCCTGAGCCATCCCTCCGCCCCCATGTTGCGTATCTGCATAACGTTCACGTCGACCCACATCTCCCGTTCGATGAGAGGGGGATGCTCGGCGGCGAACAGCGGGTCGATGTTGACGGCCTGGGATGGATTGATCGGCCCCTCCGCAGCGCCTGCCTTGCCCTCCAGCACATCCAGCAGGTGCCTGAGCCACCGCTCGGTTCCCATTTCCCTCATCAGAGAGGCATTCGCCTGCACCCACTCGGCCTCGCTCATGGGTGGCTCATGCTCCTGGGTCAGCTGAGGGGCAACAGTGATGGCGTAGAACGGATTGATGATGATTCGCCGCAGGTTGTCTTCCGTGAAGTGCGGCACGCCTACCTCCTTCCTTTTAAGAATGCTGTTCAGCTCTCCTATTTCCTGTAGCGCTTTTCTTTGGAAACGAGAGAAAAAGGGAAATGGGGCGCTTGCCCCGCCCTCTGCGACAATGATAGCAGACCAAACTCAGCCCTGACTCACACAATTTCACGAGATCCTCACGAAAAAAGGCGGAAACTGCTCACAGCAGACGACGTCTCTCTCCCCTCTCACGCTCCTGCCATGCTCACGTTGTGGCGGACGGCGCGGAATGTTCGTGAGGATCCCGTGAAAGTTCCTGAGATGGGGAAGAGGTCCGCCTGCTATCATAGCTTGAGAAAGGCGCTTGCGCCACGACGCGCTCAAATCACAAAGAGGGGAAGCCGTACAATCTATGCCGAAATACCCGCCAGCTCCGATCCATATACGCATCGACACGCAAGAACAACGTTCTGGCATCCCCGCTCTGTTGGCCGCCATGCCGCAGGTGCACATCGAGGTGACCCCACTGCACATGGGCGACTATGACGTGGGCGGCAATCCACGACGGGTGTTCGAGCGCAAAACAGGGAGTGACTTTCTCATCAGCCTGGCGCAGGGGCGCTTATTCGCGCAACTCATCGCGCTGCTCAAAAGCCGCTTTGCGCCCATCTTATTGCTGGAGGGGGACCCGCTGCGCGTCAGCCACTCCCAGATGCGCCCCGAAAGCATCCGCGGGGCGCTCACGTACATCACCGCTATCCTGCGTGTGCCGATCCTGCCCAGCAGCGGACCGGCAGATTCTGCGCACCTGGTCTATGCTGCAGCGAAACAGTGCCAGGTCGGGCACGCGTCTCCCGGCCCTGCGGCAGGACGGCGCGGGGCCTCCCTGCCCGAGAGGCAGATGCAGATCGTGTTGTCCCTGCCAGGCATCGGCCCCGTCACCGCGCGCGCTGTCTGTGCGCGCTTTCGCAGCCTGCACGACCTGCTGAGCGCTGACGCCGCCCAACTTGCGACGGTCCCCGGTATCTCGCCGGCGCGTGCCGCTGCGCTAGAACAGCTACTGCACGCCGCGCTGCCATCGTCTGAGGTTGGTGCATGAGATCCCCCCATCATCCAGGCTTTCGCCGAATGCGATACGGTGACGCCGTACTGAGAACTATTTACGACACCGTCTTTGGAAGGAAAGGAACAAGTAAGCATGGGATTGCACATTGAACTCAACTCATGGGCACAAGCAGAGGAACATTTTAGAGATGTAGATCAAGATCAAGGCCGAGAGCATTATGATCGTGAGATGTTCAACTGTGAGCTTGCACTCAATCTAGTGGGGATAGGGACACTGTTTAGTTGTAGGGGGCACCTGGACGGTTTAGTGGCTTCCCCTTATATCACGATCATACCCCAAAGAGCAGTAGCTGGTTGGGTTCCCCGATACGTGAGCATGATGGAAACTCAGCCCTTATCACAAGAGGCCCTTACCGTTAAGAACACTATTGTTCATGCAATGTCGGCATTAGGCCAGCGCCTTTTGGGCCTCCTCACGGGCTTTTATGAGGAAAGGCCAACGCCTTTGCCCTGTCGCCTTGTGATCCAATCAAACGGTTTAGGTAGCTATACCCTAGTAAATCAAGGGGCTGTTGTCGGTTTGCTTTCAGATCAAGAGACACTAAAAGCTTACCAGGATGAATTTATGATGTTTGCTGAATATCTCAAGAGCCTATGGGAGTAGGTAGGTCAACATGTTCCACGGTCAGCAGGGGCTAGTCATCCAGCAGCCGGAAGGCAGAGGAGTCTTGCCGAAGCCAGAATCCTAGGATGCTACAGGTTATCCATGCTAAAATACGCCAATCTTTGCTCACCTCTGTCAAAATGTCATCAAATGAGCAACCATGAAATAGCTGTCTTAGCGCTCTAAATGAGCAGCTACTTTTTTCGGAGTTAGCATGGAATAGTTCGGCGTTTTCCAAGGGAATTTTGTCAATTTGCGCTCATTTCATGTCGGAGATACAATGGAATTCTCACTGACCTATGCGGCAGCAAAACAGTGCCAGGTGGGGTATGCGACTCCCGGCCCTGTGGTAGGACGGCATGGGGCTTCGCTGTCCGAGCAGCAGATGCAGATCGTGTTGGCCTTGCCAGGCATCGGCCCCGTCACCGCGCGCGCTGTATGTGCGCGCTTTCACAGCTTGCATGAGCTGTTGACTGCTGATGCGCGTCACCTTGCCAACCTCAGACGATGGCAGCGCGGGAGAAGCATGAGTCGCTTCCCATCACCCCCGCTATCGCTGACCTGAGCAGACACTTTCTTTAGCAATCTCTTCCACTCCCCAAGTGTACCAGTCCTTTCTTCTCTGACTGTTAGGGATATTCTTTGGCATAATAGGCATCATGATCTTGGGGACCATCAATCGTGACGGGGACATATGGCGTTGTCGAGTCTTCCGGCCGGTATCCATGCTTGGCGATAAAGGTCGCACGGAGTTGCTTCCCGTGCGCTTCCATGAGTGGAGCGAGTTGGTCTGTGGTCAGGTTTTCCGGCGCAGCAAAAAGTTGGAGCGCATACCTGCTCATGGCTAGCATCAGTTCCAATTCTTCGACGGTGCTCAGATCACGCACCACTCGTACCTGATCCGGTTGCTCAAAGAAAACGCTCTCGGGACTCGGCACTGGCAGGCCACTCCAGCGACAAAACTTCTCATAGGCCAGTTTCTCTGTTTCATAGATCATGACGCGCAGCGTATAGCGTTGCCGCAGATCGCCCGTATTCCCACGATAGCGAAGGAGGCCAGGGTGGAGATGTTCGCGTGCTCTCGCCAGTTCATAGAGCTCTGGATGAGCTGCGTACGTCTTCCGAAGCTCATCACGGATCTCCAGCATCGCAAAGCCCTGTTCCTTCAGTTTGCGGTGGAGACCTCGAGTGCTCTGCGCCGTTTCAATGCGTTGGCGAATCCACGTTTCATCATATCCCTGTTTACGCCAGGTGGGGACATGTCGTTCGCACCAGGACGTGAAGCCTGACTCCATTTCTGAGGCATCCCAACATGAGGCATCGATGAGCATCTCCAGGTACTGCTCACGGGTCACCAGAGTGGCATCCTCTTCCATACATTGGCTCCTTTCAAGGGATGGCGATATCGTCACTTTTTGCGCCATTGCTCTACCTGTGACCGGAACCACTGCACCACTCGCGGCCAGTCCTGATCAGGAATAGCAGCATACTTGGGAACCCCAAACGTCGTTTTGAGACTCTCATAAATAATACCATATGGTTTACCAGTTAGCTTGTGCACGTGCTGGACATATTTTTGTACTGCGCGCTGGTGGTCAGACGTAAGCGTTTGCGGACCCAGACGCTCCAGTATTTCAGGGATCAGGTTGGTCACTTCCTCAAGGCCCTCCAATCGCGATTCGACGCTCCCGCGCCACGCTTCAATAGCATGCTGCCAGTCAATCCATACCACCATTTGTCGGTGATAGTCGCGCCAGGTGTCCAGATCTGCATCGTCAGCCGGTGGCAAAGGTTTGCTGATCTGCTCGGCAGGAACGAGGCCGGCCAGACCCACATGCGCTTTGGGAGATTGCGCCCAGGCGTACAGGACATCAACGACTTCGCGCTGATAGCGCAAGATTTCCGGGCGAATCTCCTCGCGCACTCGTTTAGGATCAATGCCAGCAAGCCAAAATGAAGCGGCATGAAGCAGCAACGTCAGCATGATTTGTGGCCCGCCGTCGGTCTGGACTTGTGTATACACCAGATCATCAGCAATTGCCTCAGTGCGTTTGATGCGCCTCACCTGGCTGATCGGCTCTCATTGAAGGTTGTCGCATAAATTGCGGAGGACAATACCAGGGCGACCGTCGGGCAAACGTACCACTACGAGAGGCTTGCCATAGAACATGATGGTTTGCTGTTCAATTGGCATGAGCGAAGATGAATCCTGCTCTTGCTCATCGTTCATAACACACCTCTTCAAAGGGGGCTGCCATGATGGCACACCCTTTGTACATGTCCTTGTAACTTGGCCATGTATGGTAATTGACATCGAATCTCGAACAGTCTTGACATGAATCCTCGAACATCGACACGAATCCTCGAACACTCCCTCGACCAACTCCCCCGTAATCGCCTTCCAAGATTGAGCAGGTGCGCCACCATT
>Ga0209648_10002423_pt1 | contig 15467 bp, 26 predicted proteins | sample GraSoi2013_115cm_FD_185830 | JGI IMG/M metagenome (GOLD analysis project Ga0209648, IMG submission 185830) | Grasslands soil microbial communities from the Angelo Coastal Reserve, California, USA - Sample 9_17_2013_115cm (SPAdes) (version 2) | ecosystem: Environmental > Terrestrial > Soil >...
CGGTTGCGCGAGTTTCTCTCCGGTGTCGAGGCCGACCTGGTCGTCTGCGGCCACACGCACATGCCGTTCGACCGTGTGGTGGATGGAATGCGCATCATCAACCCTGGGAGCGTGGGCATGCCATACGGCGATCCGGGCGCGTTCTGGGCGATGCTGGGACCGGGCGTCGAGTTTCGACGCACGGGTTACAACCGTGAGGCGGCGGCGGCGCGGATTCGGCGAAGTGCGTGGCCTGGCGCGGAGGAGTTCGCGAAGTCGAACGTGGTGGCGGTGCCAAGCGTCGAAGATGCGATTGCGTTCTTCAAGAAAGCGGGCGGGCCCTGACCCACAAAGGAGAGCGGGGGACGCCGTCCGCCCCCCGCTCTAAGCCTGGTTAGTTAGCCAGGAAAGAACGCTCCGTTGAACTCGTGGCCGACCTGGCCGAAAAGTGAAGTCTGCCCGTCATCGCTTGATTCGAAGACCAACGTGCCGGCTGGGCTCCAGCCCTTCCAGCTGACGTGCGTTCCAGTGTTCGCGAACTCGCCACCGAAACGCTGCATCGGGTCGCTGTTGCGAATCTTCTGGCGGGAAGTGACGCCGGACCATTCGACATCGAAACTGACCATCCCATGCGCGGGAGGCGCGAAGTGGAAGAGTCCATTCGGGATGGATCCATAGTCGGTGATCGCCAGATTCTCCATGCGAAAGCTGGCTTTGCCAGCACCTGGGTCTACCTGAGCCGCAGACCCCGGAATCGGTATCGTCCAGAACAGTCCCCCTTCGCCGAATCCTGGATCGAAGTCGTGAATCTGGTTCGAGAAATCAGGGGCAGCCTGCCCCTTGAAGACATCGAGTCAGACGAACCCGAATGCTGCGTGCTGATGATTGCCTGCGAGGTCGATGTACTCGCCTGCCATCACACGCATGTCCGCGTCAAACGTCAGGCCGCTGAATTCGCCCTTGCCGGCCCCGGCCGTATGAGCGGCCGCCATACCGCCGTTGAAGTCGAAGACGGTCGAGGCGTCCCCGGCGCCAAAGAAGTTGAAGTGGAAGTGGACACCGCCGATGTTGGCCGTGCCAGGGACTGGCTTGGGAGCCCCCGCGCCGCCAGCCGACGCGAGCAACGGAAGCCCGGCGCCAGCCAGAGCTGCTCCGCCGATGCCTGCCGATGCGCCCGCGATGAACGCTCGGCGCGATAGTGCGCGCTGCCAGAAGTGCTGGTGTCCGAATGACGCCTTGGGCTTCTCGATGAAGCTCGCTGCGTCGAGGTTCTGCAGGCTCATAGGCCACCCTCCCAGATGTGCCAACTGCGGTTAGCGTCGATGCGATGTGTACACCCCGCCGGTCGGTGTGTCAACCGGGACAGAATACCCACGCGCTCTTGTTTGTAAGCGAACACGGTTCAGTTGCTTAAGATCAGAGACGATTGCTGGCGAATGCGACTAACTGGTCAGTTTCGACTGCAGGCGCGAGATCGTTGATGAAGACAGGCCCGCCGCTTCCAGGTACGCCTCCACCCCACCCCACTTCTTCTCGATGTTCTCTAGGGTGCTGAGCATCCACTCTGGCGGGCAGCGCAGCTCGTCGCGCATGGTTTCGAGCCGCTCAGGTGCGGCTTTCGCAAGCCACTCTTCGTAACGGCCGGCGAGCTGGATGTCGGTCTCGGCGTAATCGGCGCCGATGGCTTCGGGATCGACGCCGGCGAGCGACAGCATCAACGCCGCGACCAGACCAGTGCGGTCCTTACCCGCGAAGCAGTGGAAGAGCACCGCTTCGTCTGTCGCGGCGATGGCCTCGAAGACCGAGCCGAATGCCGCCTGTCGCCGCTCGAGCATCAGCATGTAGCGCTCCGGCATCGCCGGGGCTTCGTTGAGGATCGGCGCGGTGGCGTCATCGATCAGAGGAATGTTCAGGTAGACAGGGATGGCGCCGTCGGTGATCGCCGTCGCCGGGCTGGTGCTCTGGAACTCCGAAAACGGAGGACCAGGTGCTCCTTTGACTTCCGACTCGCTGCGCAGGTCGATCACCGTCGCCACGCCATAGTCGATCATCGCCTGACGCCCGGCCGGCGTAAGGCTGGCCACGTTGTCGGAGCGGATGACGATGCCGGAGCGCGTCATTCCCGATCTGGTCGGCAGCCCACCGAGATCGCGCGTGTTGCGGCAGTCGGGCCAGTGGAGGCGTCTGCCGCCTCCATCCCCTATCGCTTCGTGTACTGGGGTGCTTTCCGCGCCCTCTTCAGTCCGTATTTCTTGCGCTCCTTCATCCTCGCGTCGCGTGTCAGAAGGCCCGCCTTCTTCAACACGGGCCGGAAATCTGGGTCGTACTTGATGAGCGCTCGGGCGATACCGTGGGCGATCGCGCCCGCCTGACCGCTGTTGCCGCCACCAATGACCTTGACGCTGATGTCGAACTTGCGCTGGGTGCTGGTCACGCGAAGGGGCGCCAGCGCCGCCATCTCGAGGACGCGCCGGCCCAGATAAGCCAGCGGGTCCTTCTCGTTGACCGTGATCCGACCCTCGCCTGGCTGCAGGCGCACCCGCGCGATCGCGTTCTTGCGGCGACCGGTGCCTCGGTTGAACGTTTCAGCCAATCTTGATGTCCCCTCTGGAATCGAACGTGACGACCTTCGGCTTCTGCGCGACGTGCCCGTGGTCGGGCCCCGCGTAGACGCGAAGTCGTTTCAGCATGTCGGCGCCCAGCGTGTTTCGCTGCAGCATCCCGCGCACCGCGTTTGTGATCGGGAACGTCGGGTCGATCTCCTGCGACTTCTGCAGCGTCCGCTTGCGGAGACCGCCGGGGTAGCCGGTGTACCGCGTGTACTCCTTGCCCAGGAGCTTGGCGCCGCTGACCTTGACCTTGGCGGCGTTGATCACGACCACATGGTCGCCCGTGTTCAGATGCGGAGTGAACGTGGGCTTGTGCTTGCCCCGCAGGATCTTGGCCACACTGCTCGCAAGGCGGCCGAGCACCTGGTCCGTGGCGTCGACCACAAACCAATCACCCTTCAGATCCGCGGCTTTCGCCGTCCACGTCTTCTGCTTACTCATTCATCTCCGCTTGAACATGCGCCCTGCGCGCGCCCGGCGCCTAGTAAATCACTTCCATCAATGTCAGGCCCCCGGCGGGGGCCGTTTTCGGCGCCAGGCGCCGGTCCCGCGCTCGAAGTACCTCTCCGACCCATTCCGATCGACGCCGCCCGCGTCCCACCTCTGCCAGCGCGCCTGCGATGCTGCGCGCCAGTCCTCGCAGAAACCCTTCCGCCACCAGCTCCAGCTCGACGAAATCGCCTCGCCGCACGACCTTTGCCGAGCGCATCTCGCGCACCCTGGCGTCAGGCGGCTCCGAGGCCGAGCAGTAGCTGGTCCAGTCGTGCCGCCCCACCAGCGGCTGCGTCGCCTTCGACATGGCATCGACGTCGAGCCTGGTGCCCACGTGCCAGCAGCGCCCTCGCTCGAGGGCGGGCCTGGCCGGCCGGTCCAGGTAGCGGTATCGGTACCGCCGCCACCGGGCAGAGTACCGAGCGTGGAAGTCATCCGGCACCGCCTCGGCGCTGAGCGCGGCCACGTCATCCGGCAAGCGGGCGTTCAGCGCCGCGACAAGTCGCTGCGCCGTGATGCGGCCCTCGAACTGGAAGTTCACGACCTGACCCACGGCGTGGGCACCGGCATCGGTGCGTCCCGCCGCATAGACCACATGGTCCTTGCCGGTCAGCTCACGCAGCGCCCGTTTCAACTCGGCCTCCACGGTCCGCCCACGCGATTGCTGCTGCCAGCCCGCGAAACCAGTGCCGTCGTACTCGAGCACGACCTTGATATTCACTTTTTAACTGTCGAGCTTGCGGGGAAATGCGTCTCCCCATCCGTCGCTTCGCGCCACCTTCCCCGCATGCGGGGAAGTGACCTAATCAACTAATTCAATAATCACCATCGGCGCGGCATCGCCAAGGCGCGGCCCTTTGTGGATGATTCGCGTGTAGCCCCCCGGCCGCTCCGCCAGTCGCGGCAGGAGGTTCGAGAACAGCCGCTCCACCACCTCAGGCTTGGAGACTTCCTCGGCGACGCGGCGCCGCGCGCTGAGATCCTGGTCCTTCGCGGTGGTGATCAACCGCTCGACCCAGCGGCGCAGCTCCTTGGCCTTGGCCTCGGTGGTGGTGATGCGGCCGCTTTCCAGCAGGGACGTGCACAGGTTGCGCATCAGCGCCTTACGCGCGTCGGTATCCCTGTTGAATCGGCGGCCGCTTTTCTGATGTCGCATCTAAAGGCTCAGCCCCGAAGGACGGTGCCCATCTCCTCAGGCTTGATGAAGCCCTTTTCCACGAGCTTCTCCTTGATCTCGTCCAGCGACTTGCGCCCGAAGTTGCGGAGCGCAAGCAGCTCCTCCTCGCGCTTCTGGAGCAGCTGGCCGACGGTCTGGATCTCGTTTGCCTTGAGGCAGTTGAAAGCACGGACCGAAAGGTCAAGCTCCTCGATCGGCTTGTCCATCATTTGGCTCTGCTCGCTCTTCTCCGGCGTTCCGGGACGCGAGATGGAGTCCGGGAAGTTGACGAACAGCTGCAGGTGCTTCGTGAACAGCGACGCCGCGTGGCTGACCGCCTCTTCCGGCGACATCGTGCCGTCGGTCCAAACCTCGATCAGCAGGCGGTCGTAGTCGGTCGACTGCCCCACGCGGGTCTTCTCGACTGTGAAGTTCGCCTTCTCGACCGGCGAGAAGATGGAATCGATCGGGATCACCCCAATCGGCTGGCCCTCGCGCTTGTTGCGCTCCGCCGGCACGTAGCCCTTGCCCCGCTCGACGTTGAGCTCAATCCGCAGGTGGCCCTTGGCCGCCAGCGTGCAGATGTACAGGTCAGGGTTGACGATCTCGACGTCGGACGAAGCCTGAATGTGCGACGCGCGCACCTCTGCCGGCCCCTTGACGTCGAGGAGTAGGGTCACCGGGTCCTCGGTAAAACTCTTCAAATTGAGCTTCTTGATGTTGAGGACGACCTCGGTCACATCCTCTTTGACGTGCGGGATCGCCGTGAACTCATGCGCAACGCCGTCGATCTGGATCGACGTGACTGCCGCGCCCCAAAGCGAGGAGAGCAGCACGCGGCGAAGCGTGTTGCCGAGCGTCGTCCCGAAGCCCGGGTCGAGCGGCTCGATGTCGAACTTGCCGTAGTTCGCGCTTGTCTCGAGCTTGCGAACCTGCGGCGTAACGGTCATCTGAGTGTCAATTGCCAATTTGGGTCCCTTTACCTCCGTCCTTTACCGTGAATAGAACTCGACGATCAGCTGCTCTTCGACGCCCGCTTCCATCTCGTTGCGGTCGGGGCGCGCGAGCACCTTGGCGGATTTCTCATCGCCATTGAATGAAAGCCATGACGGCACCGGCCGCACCTTCGACGCTTCCAGGGCCACGTCGGTGACCCCGTTCGCCGGCCTGACCTTGACCTGGTCGCCGGGCTTGAGCTGGTACGACGGCACGTTGACCGTCTTCCCGTTGACCTCGAAGTGCCGGTGCGTGACGAGCTGGCGTGCCTGCTTGCGCGAGGCACCAAGGCCAAGCCTGTAGATGATGTTGTCGAGGCGCAGCTCGAGGTGACGGAGCAGGTTGAGCCCGGTGACGCCCGGCTCCCGCTCGGCCAGCTCGAAGTAGTTTCGGAACTGCTTCTCGAGCAACCCGTACGTGCGCCGCGCCTTTTGCTTGGCGCGCAGCTGCAGGCCGTAGTCCGACGTCTTCCGCTTGCGCGCCTGGCCGTGCATGCCGGGCGCGAATGCGCGCCGCTCGATGGCGCACTTCGGCGTGTAGCATCGCTCGCCCTTCAGGTAAAGCTTGGCACCCTCACGTCGACAGAAGCGGCAGACCGGGCCGCTGTAGTTGGCCACTAGACGCGCCTCCGCTTCGGCGGGCGGCAGCCGTTGTGCGGGATCGGGGTCACGTCTGTGATCGCGTTGACCTCGAGACCGGTGGCCTGGAGCGAGCGGATGGCCGCCTCGCGGCCCGCGCCCGGCCCGCGCACGAAGACCTCGATCGAGCGCATGCCATGCTCGAGCGCCTTCTTGGCGGTCGCCTCAGCGGTGACCTGCGCAGCGAACGGCGTCGACTTGCGGCTGCCCTTGAATCCCTGCGCGCCGGCAGAGCCCCACGAGATGACGTTGCCGTCGATATCCGTGATCGAGATGATCGTGTTGTTGAACGTGCTCTGGATGTGCGCCTGTCCGTTAACGACGTTCTTGCGCTCGCGGCGACGCGTGCGCACGACCTTCTTGACTTTTGCCATTAGTTAGCTTCGCCTAAATAAGCCACTACTTACCTGCTTTGACCTTCTTCTTGCCGGCGACCGCGCGCTTGGGACCGCGGCGGCTCCGCGCGTTGGTGCGCGTGCGCTGACCGCGCACCGGGAGGCCGCGGCGGTGGCGCATGCCCCGGTAGGTGCCGATCTCCGTCAGGCGCTTGATGTTCGTCGCTACGTCGCGCCGCAGGTCGCCCTCGATGAGGATCTCCTTCGAGGTCGACATGCGATCGATGATCTGGCGCAAGCGCGCGACCTCTTCCTCGCTGAGGTCTTTGGTGCGCGTTTCAGGGTTGAGGTTGGCCGCCTTCGCGATCTTCTCGGCCGTGGTGCGGCCGATCCCATGGATGTACATCAGGGAGATGACCACTCGCTTCTGCGGGGGTATGTCGACACCGGCAAGTCTTGCCATTTAGTCCCTTACCCTTGCCGCTGCTTGTGCTTCGGGGTCTTCGAGCAAATCACTCGGACCACGCCATTGCGCTTGATCACCTTGCAGCTCGAGCACATCTTCTTGACTGACGGCCGTACCTTCATCTCCAAATCTCTCGAATACGCCCTCGCGATCGGTCGCTGCTCGCAAGCTCGACGCCCACCTTGTCACCGGCGAGTAGCCGTGTGAAGTGGGTGCCGGCACGATCGGCGACGTGAGCGAGGATCTTCGCCCCGTTCTCGAGCTCAACCCGGTAGACACCGTTGGGAAGAGGCTCCACCACGACCCCCTTCACGAGTGGGGAGCGTTGGGGCACGAACGATGATTGTACCAAACTCGGTGGTCCCCACCCCGGGCTGCGCCCGGACCTCCCCGCAAGCGGGGAGGGACTTGACCAAATTCGGGTCGAACTCAGTTGGACGCCCCGTTGGTATGTCCGTTCAGGCTTCCCAGGGCTGTGAGAATCAAAGGGCCTTGGTCCGTGATCGCCACCGTGTGCTCGAAATAGGCGGAAAGGCCCCCATCGACCGTGCAGATCGTCCAGCCGTCCGGCTTCATGTAGACCTCGTGGGACCCGGCGTTGACCATCGGCTCGATGGCCAGGGTCATACCCGGCTTGAGCCGTGGCGGGGTGCCGGGCGAGCCGAAGTTGGGCACCTGGGGGTCCTCGTGCATCTGGCGGCCGATCCCGTGGCCGACGAACTGGCGGATGACCGAGAAGCCCGCCTTCTCAACGTGCTTCTGGATCGCGGACGAGATGTCGCCCAGGTAGCCGCCGGGCTGGGCCTGGTCGATGCCAACGTACAGGGCCTCTTCGGTGACCTTGATGAGCCGGTCGGCCTGCTTGCTGATCTTGCCCACGCCGACGGTGATGCCGACGTCAGCCCAGAAGCCCTCGAGCACCAGACCGAGGTCCAGGCTGACCACGTCGCCGGCGGCGACCTTGCGGTTGCCGGGGATGCCGTGCACCGCCTCGTCGTTGATGGACACACAGATCGACTTCGGGAAGCCGTGGTAGCCAAGGAAGCCGGGTACGGCCCCGCCGTCCCTGATGAGCTTGTCGGCGATCCGGTCGAGGTCGGACGTGCGCACGCCGGGCACGCACGCCTCCTTCAAGGGAGGCAGCACGGACGCGAGCAGCCTGCCCGCGCGGGCCATGAGGTCGATCTCGTGCTTTGTCTTGAGGTTGATCATGTGTGAAAACGGCCATTCTCGCCGATCGCGGCCAGAACGCGCCCGGTTATCTCATCGATTGTGCCCCGCCCGTCGATCTCGGAAACCAGCCCGGTGCCACGGTAGTGCTCCAGCACAGGCACGGTTTTCGTGAGGTAGATCTCGATCCGGGGCTTCACGGCCTCGGTTTTGTCGTCCTCGCGCTGGACCAGCGGCGTGCCGTCGACAGCACAGGCTGCCGTACCCGGCGGGTAGGTGCGCTGGCATTTCGGGCAGACGAGGCGCCCCGATAGCCGTTCGAGCAGCTCTGCCATCTCGACTTTGAGATAGAGGACTCGATCGATCTTGCGGTGGAGCTCGTGCATCAGGACGTCGAGCGCCTCCGCCTGTGGAACGGTGCGCGGGAAGCCGTCGATGATGAACCCGGCGCCGCTGTCGGGCTGGTGGAGGCGGTTGCGGATCATGCCGATCATGATGTCGTCGGGAACGTACTGCCCCTTGGCGAGGATCGGTTGGGCCTCACGCCCCAGCGGAGTCCCGGTCTGGATCTCCGCGCGCAGCATGTCGCCGGTCGCGATGTGAGGGATGCCGAAGCGATCGCGCAGCATGTTCGCCTGGGTGCCCTTGCCGCTCCCCGGAGCGCCGTACAGCAGTAGGTTCATCGAGCTATTTGATGAAGCCGCGGTACTGGCGCATAACCAGCTGCGTCTGTAGCTGTTTCATCGTGTCCAGGGCAACGCCGACGACGATGAGGATTGCGGTACCCCCCAGATACATCTGTTGATGCGGGATGCCGGAAATCTTGGCCGTGGCTATGGGCAGGATGACGGTGATGAAGCCCAGAAAGGTGGCGCCGGCGAACGTGACCCGATTCATGACCGCGGCCAGGTAGTCGGCGGTGGGACGTCCCGGACGGATGCCCGGGATGAAGCTCGAGTAGCGTTTGAGATTGTCGGCGACGTCGTTCACCTCGAACGTGATCGCGGTGTAGAAATACGTGAACCCGAACGTGAACGCGAAGTACAGCGCGTTGTACGTGATCGCCATCGGCAGGTTGGCGGTGTCGGGCGTGAAGTTCCCCCGGACCCAGGCGGCGGCCTTGTAGTACCACGTGTCCGGTGGCGCGCCCTGGAAATAGTTGGAGATGATCGTCGGCAGGAACATCACGGAGATCGCGAAGATGATCGGGATGACGCCGGCGTGGTTCACCCGCAGCGGTAGGAAGCTCGCCCGGCTCTGCACCTGCTTGAGGCCGACCGTGCGCTGAGCCGATTGGATGGGAATCTTCCGCACCGCCTGCTGCACCTCGATGACCACCGCGGTCACGACCAGCGCGATGCCGCCGAAGAGGATGAACGGTATGTAGTCGGCGAGGCCGCCGCCAGTGGAGTGCGCCGCGAACACCGCGGCGATACCCTGCGGGCCTCGGCCGATGATGCCGGCGAAGATGATGAGTGAGACACCGTTGCCGATGCCGTACTCGGTGATGAGCTCGCCGAACCACATCAGCATCACAGTGCCCGCGGTCAGGACCAGCACGATCTCCAGCCGCTGGAACCAGTCGAGCACGGGGAGAATGGCCGGGTTGGTGTTCTGAAACAGGACGGTGAATCCGTAGGCCTGGCCGGCGCCCAACAGCACGGTGAGCCAGCGGCTCCAGCGCTGGATGCGGCGTCTACCCTGCTCGCCCTCTTTGGAGATCTCCTTGATGCGTTCGGAGATCACCGTCATCAGCTGCATGATGATCGTGGCGTTGATGTACGGATTCATGCCCATCGCCACGATGCTGAAGCGGGATAGGCCCCCTCCTGAGAAGAGGTCGAGCAGCCCGAGCAGCGCCTGTGAGTTGAACAGCTGGGCCAGGGCGGCCTGGCTCGCGCCGGGAACGGCGACGTTGGCGAAGAGCCGGAAGATGACGAGGATGCCGCCGGTGAAAAGGATCTTGTTGCGCAGCTCAGGCAGGCGAATCGCGTTGACCAGGGCCTCGAGCAGGTTCATCGGCTAGCTTTCCTTGGGCTGAGTGCTCTCTTCCGTTTCTGGTTTCTCGTTTCGCCCCACCTGCGCCTTCGGCGCTTCCTCCCCACTGCGTGAGGAGGAGTCTTCCTCTTTGATTGTGCGCTTCGCGGTCTTGGCGGCCAGCCGCCTGGGCCCGATCTTCCGCGGCTCGCCGATGACCGTGACCGTGCCGCCGCGCGCCTCGATCGCCTCGCGCGCGCTCGAGCTGAACGCATGGGCAATCACGGTGAGCTTGCGGTCGAGCGCGCCCGTACCGAGGACCTTGACGTCCACGCCGGCGCGGACCAGGCCAGCCTCTGTCAGAGCTGCCGCGTCGACCTTTGACCCGTCAGGAAACCGCTTCAGCTTCGATACGTTGACAACGGTGTAGACCTTCTTGAATGGGTTCTTGAAGCCAGGCAGCTTCGGAAGACGCTGTGCGAGCGGCATCTGGCCGCCTTCGAATCCAAGGCGGAAGCCTTCGCTGCGAGCGTTCTGGCCTTTCTGGCCGCGCCCTGAAGTTTTCCCTCGTCCTGAGCCCGTGCCGCGGCCGATGCGCCGCGCCTTTCGGTGCGCGCCAGCGGCCGGCTTCAGGTCGTGGAGCTGCATTCCCACGGGTTAGTTGCCCCTCTTGTGTTTTTTGTCCGAGCGCTTGCGCCAGATCTTGTAGCGGCTGCGTGCGGGCCGCACATACGGCTCGCCTTCGACGGCGACGAGGAATGCGACTGCCTTCAACATTCCGCGCACGGCGGGATTGTCGGGCAGCTCGCGGGTCTGGTTCATCTTGCGGAAACCAAGCGACTCCACTGTCGCCCGCAGCTGCGGCTTGGCGCCAATGGTGCTTTTCATGAGCGTGGCCTTCAGCATCTTCGCCGGCTCGCTCACTTGGTCTCTACCCCGGCGGCCTCGGCCCCACCGTTGGCGGTGCCGCCATCCGCGCGCTTGTAGACGTTGGCGAGGCGGCGCCCGACGATCTGGTCGATCTCCTTGCCGCGCAGCTCAGCCACCTGCTGGGCGGTGCGCAGCTGCTGCAGAGCAGCGAGCGTCGCGCGCACGGTGTTGATCGGGTTGTTGGTGCCGTGGGACTTGGTGAGGATGTCCTTGATGCCGGCCGTCTCGATGACAGCGCGCATGGCACCACCGGAGATGACTCCCGTGCCGGGCGCCGCGGGCTTGAGCATGATGCGCGCGGAGCCCAGCTTGAGCCGAACCTCGTGCGGGATCGTGGTCCCGACCATAGGGACGGTGATCATGTTGCGCTTGGCGACTTCCATGCCCTTGCGGATCGCTTCGGTCACCTCGCGCGCCTTGCCGATGCCGGCGCCTACGCGTCCGTTCATGTCGCCGACGACGATGAGCGCGCTGAACGAGAACTTGCGCCCGCCCTTGACGACCTTGGCGACGCGGTTGACGCGGACGACGCGGTCGGCGAGCTCAGACCGCTCGCCGCTGGATTGATACCGGCCGCCGCCCATGTTTCTAGACATCTAAAACTCCAAACCCGCTTCGCGCGCGGCATCGGCCAGCGCCTTGATTCGTCCGTGATAGAGGAAGCCACCGCGATCGAACACGACGTGCTTCACGCCGGCGGCCTTCGCCGCATCGGCAATCTGCTTGCCGACCTGAGCTGCTTCTTTCATGCCGTTGCCCTTTGTCTTCAGCTCAACGGTCGAGGCCGCGGCCACCGTCTTGGCGGCGCCGTCGTCGATGACCTGGGCATACAGATGGTTGAGGCTGCGGAACACCGCGAGGCGCGGCTTTTCCGACGTCCCGCTCACGCTCACCCGGACGCGTCGGTGCCGCTTCAAGCGGCCTTCTTTGCGATCAGTGCGCTTGATCATGCGGTTGTCTTTGCGCCCTTGCCGGCCTTGCCGGCCTTGCGGCGAACCTTCTCGCCCCGGTACATGACGCCCTTGCCCTTGTACGGCTCGGGCGGCCGGAACCCTCGGATGTCGGCGGCGACCTGGCCGACGGCCTCCTTTTCGATACCCGACACGGAGAACTTGGTCTGGTCCTGGACGTCGATGGTCACGCCCGCGGGCGGCTTGAACTTGATGGGGTGCGAGTAGCCGAGGCTGAGCGTGATCTCATCGCCCTGCTTGGCGACGCGGTAGCCGACTCCGACCAGCTCGAGGTGCTTGGTGTAGCCCTCGTTGACCCCGATGACCATGTTCGCGACCAGGCTGCGGACGAGGCCGTGCAGCGCACGGTGCTTGTAGTCGTCCGACGGCCGCTCGAACACCAGCTGCCCATCGACCTGCTTGACGGTGATGTCGGCCGGCAGGGTGCGCTCGAGCTGACCCTTCGGTCCCTCGACCTTCACGTGGCCGGGTTGAAGCGTGACCTTCACCGGGGCCGGCAACTGAATCGGCAGCTTTCCAATCCGCGACAAGTCTCTTTTTGACTCTCCTACCAGATGTACGCCAGCACTTCACCGCCCAGGCCCTGGCGGAGCGCCTGGCGCCCGCTCATGACCCCTTCGGCTGTGCTGAGAATGGCGATCCCGAGCCCGCCGAGGACTCGCGGGATCTCGGTCTTGCGGGCGTAGACCCGCAGTCCGGGGCGGCTGATCCTCTTCACGCCCGAGATCACGCGCATGCGATCGGGGCGGGACTTGAAGATGATACGCATCCACTGCGCGGTGCCGTCCGATTCGATCTCATATCCGGCGATGTAGCCCTCGTCCTTGAGGACGCGGGCGATCTCGAGCTTCAGCCTCGAGGCCGGCACGCGGACCTCGGGGTGCCGGGCGCTGTTGGCGTTGCGCACGCGCGTGAGCATGTCGGCGATGGGATCGCTGACGATCCCTGCCGGCGCTCGCTTGGGAAGGTTCTTCGCTGCGGTCGTCGCTGTTGCCATCACCAGCTCGACTTCGTCACGCCAGGGATGCGTCCCTCGGCGGCCAGTGTCCGGAAGCAGATGCGGCACATGCCGAACTTGCGCAGGTAAGCGCGCGGCCGTCCGCAGATGCGGCAGCGGTTATGGAATCGCACCTTGAACTTCGGGTGCACAAGGTCTCGTTTCCAGCGCTCGAGTGAAGACTTCTTCGCCAAACTCTCTTACCTCTTTCCTTTTATCTGTCTATCGCTTCCTGAAAGGCATGCCGAGGCGTGTCAGCAGGCTGCGCGCCTCATCGTCGTTGCGGGCCGTGGTCACGATCGCCACCTCGAGGCCGCGCAGCTTGTCGATCTTGTCGTAGTCGATCTCCGGGAACACGACCTGCTCGCGCATGCCGAGCGAGTAGTTGCCCCTTCCGTCGAAGCCCTCCGGATTGACGCCGCGGAAGTCGCGGATGCGGGGCAGCGCGATGTTCAGCAGCTTGTCGAGGAAGTACCACATGCGGCGGCCGCGAAGCGTTGTCTTGATGCCGATCGTCTGGCCCTGGCGGAGCTTGAATGCGGCGACGGACTTGCGTGCCTTGATCAGCGCCGGCTTCTGCCCGGTGATCGTGACCACGTCGCCAACCGCTGCGTCGAGCGCCTTGTCGTTGTCCTTGGCCTCGCCGATGCCGATGTTGACAACGACCTTGGAGACCCTGGGCACCTGCATGACGTTCTCGTACTCGAACTCCTTCGTCATCTGCGGCACGACCTTTTCTCGGTACGTGACGAGAAGGCGCGGCGTCTCCTCCGACTTCGTGCCCGGCGCTTTGGGCGCTGCGGGTTTCGTGTCTTGCTTCTTCTGCTTCTGCTGGACCTTGGCCTTGCTCACTGCGCCTCCGTCTTCCTCACGCGCTCGTATGGCTCGTCGCAGTGGCGGCAGACCAGAGCCCGCGCGCCCGACTCGAGGATGATGTGCTTCGTCCTGGTCGGCCGCGAGCACGCCGGGCAGACGAGCATCACGTTCGAGTAGTCGAGCGGCGCCTCGAAGTCGACGACGCCACCCTGCGCGACACTGACTCCGCCGCGAGAGCGCCCTGCCTTCGTGTGGCGCTTGAGGATGTTGACGCCCTTGACCACGATCTTGTGCTTGTCGGGGATAGTGCGCAGCACCTCGCCGGTCTTGCCCTTGTCCTTGCCGGCAGTGATGACCACGGGGTCGCCGGGAGCTAGGTCGAGCCAGCGGCGCTTCGGTGTTTCTTTGTTTCTAAGCATTTCCTTTCCTATAGGACCTCGGGTGCGAGACTGATGATCTTCATGAAGTTGCGCTCGCGCAGCTCGCGGGCCACGGGTCCGAAGATGCGCGTGCCTCTGGGGTTGTTGGCCTGCGCGAGCAGGACGGCGGCGTTCTCGTCGAAGCGGATGAGCGAACCGTCGGGGCGGCGGTATTCCTTGTTAACCCGCACCACCACGGCCTTGACGACCTCGCCCTTCTTGACCTGGCCGCCAGGCTGCGCGGACTTGACGGTGGCGGTGATGATGTCGCCCACCGACGCGTACTTGCGGTAGTGACCGCCGGCCACGCGGATGACAAGGATCTCCTTGGCACCCGAGTTGTCCGCGACCTTGAGCCGCGTTTCCTGCTGAACCACTACTTTGCCTTCTCCACGATCTCTAATACCCGCCAGCGTTTCTCTTTCGAGATCGGACGGGTCTCGGTGATGCGGACGAGGTCGCCTACGCCGCACTCGTTCTTCTCGTCGTGGACCTTGAAGCGGGTCCGCTGCTGAACGGTCTTGCGGTAGAGCCGGTGAGCCTTCGACGTGCCCACCTGGACGATCACTGTCTTGTTCATCTTGTCGGAGATGACGGTGCCCAGGCGGACCTTGCGCTGGCCGCGTTCTTGGGTTTGGGTCGTCGCCATCACGACGGCTCCTCGGTCTTGGCTTTGCGGGTGCGCTTCGGCTTGGGCGCCTCAGCCTGTGCTTCTGGCTCGAAGCCTTCATCAGCCGGCTTCTCAGCGACGGCGACCGAGGCGGCCTCGTGCGGAACGAAGGTCACCAGTCCGAGCTGGCGCTCACTGAGCACGGTCATGATGCGGGCGATGTCGTGGCGCACCTTCGAGATCTGACTCGAGTTCTCGAGCTGGCCGACTGCGTGCTTGAAGCGGAGCTCATAGAGCTCTCGACGCGCGGTCTTCATACGGTCCGCCAACTGGTCCTCTTCGAGCTCCCTCAGCTCGTCGACTTTCATCTCGACGCTCCAGTGGTCACCGATTCGGAGCTCACGAAACGCGTCTTGATTGGGAGCTTCGAGGCAGCGAGCTTCATCGCCTCTTTGGCGACCTCGGGCGTGACGCCGCCCATCTCGAAGAGGATGCGACCGGGCTTGACGACGGCGACCCAACCTTCCGGGTTGCCTTTACCGGAGCCCATCCGCGTCTCGGCGGGCTTCTTCGTGATCGACTTGTCGGGGAAGACCCGGATCCAGATCTGCCCACCGCGCTTCACGTGGCGGGTCATCGCCCGGCGGGCGGCCTCGATCTGGCGGTTGCTCATCCAGCACGCCTCGACGGCCTGCAGCCCGTAATCGCCGAACGCGACCGTGGCGCCACGCGTGGCGATGCCCTGGCGCCGGCCGCGGTGCATCTTGCGGTACTTGACTCGCTTTGGGATCAGCATCAGCTCTTGGCCTTCGTGGTCTTCTTGGGTGCCTTTGGGGCCCCCGCGGCGCCCTTGGCGCGGGAGGGCCCAGCAGGCTTCTCGGCCTTGGCCTTTGGCTCGGCGGTCTT
>Ga0209648_10002425_pt1 | contig 15461 bp, 15 predicted proteins | sample GraSoi2013_115cm_FD_185830 | JGI IMG/M metagenome (GOLD analysis project Ga0209648, IMG submission 185830) | Grasslands soil microbial communities from the Angelo Coastal Reserve, California, USA - Sample 9_17_2013_115cm (SPAdes) (version 2) | ecosystem: Environmental > Terrestrial > Soil >...
CTGGCGTTCCTCCCCAGAAACCTCCCTCCCCTTATTCGCCTCGCTAATTTTTCGCCGGGCTTCTGCCGAGAGTGATTTCCCAGTGTTGGCCTGCCGCAACTTCTCTTTTACCTCCTCCGGCATGGGCTTGCCCGTGCGAGACTCGCTCATCCTGCGCCGGGTCTCTTCAGAACGCCGCTTACCCCTGTTGGCCTCGGTAACTCTTTGCCGGGCTTCTGGCGGGAGCGGCTCTCTCGGTTTGCCTTTCTGCGCCTCGCTGAGCTTGCGCCGGTGCTCCTCGGAGAATACAACACCTATCTGCCCATCCCCTCCCGGGGTGAGGTTCGTGAGACTATCCGTTGCATTGAGGAAGAAGATCAGCGCTATCTCGTACGCCAGGGCTTCCTCGTGCGTCTCGAAATAAGCGAGCTTCGCTTTGATCACCCGCCCTCCATCCGCCAGGATTTTGCGGATAACGTTCTCTTTGTAGGGATTGATGTTCCTGGACAGCAGGGCATCTCTCTCATGACGGTGTATCCGGTCGCGGACTCCCTTGCCGACATAGAACACGCGCCCGTCGGGATACGCATACGTGTAGACGTAGTGCCGCATGTTATCCATTGAAATCTCCACCGTGTACACTAAGAGTAGAGCGCAATTCCAAGTTCTTGGATGCTCAGCTTTTGGTTTAGGGCCTGACTGAGCGCCTGGGCAATCGCAGCGGCCTTGACCTCCTGCACCGGATGACCGGACTCAGCTCTTTTGATCGTTCCCTGATCGACCCCTGCCCGTCTCGCCAGTTCTGCGACAGAGAATCCGGCCTGTAGACGGTACTCCTTTAAACTTGCCATGCGGCATACTCCGTTTACGAGAATATACAAGCCCTACGATTTCGCGAAGCACCCTGCGCTAGCTTGCGAAAGCTCAGGTCTTCGCCTGCATAGAGTATGCCATACTATACAGTAAAAATCAAGCCTAATCTAATATTGATAGTATAGTTTACATATTTAGTTTATGATATCTGGTTTCCATAAATGAGATTACAGAAACGCGATTATGGAAATCCCCTCGACATGGCTAAGAAACGTAGGATCGGTTGACGGGCGGGGCAAGACTCAGCAGAAAAGTGCATGCAGGAGCATTTATGCCAGGGTCATTCTCCACTCTCAAGACCTGAGCGTCAAAAACGAGAGTGCTGGCGGAGGGATGCCATACCGAAAATTGTGTAATGGTAAGCCGGTTTCCTTCAATAGTCTAACTGATGGTTAAAATGTGGTAACCTGTGCGCCTATCAAGGCGGGTAATAAGTGGCAAGATCGCGGGATTATGTTCAGCAATATCTATGGCGGTTTCTTCAATCCTTCACATGTAGGAGACCTGTTTCAGGGGCTTTTTGATGCTAATGTCGTGGCCATTTCATTTCTACCTGTAATATGCCCGTATTCGTGAGAGCATAAGCCGATGATCCATTCTCAGATTGACCCTCAGGCAGTAAAAATCCCTTTGATATCAATGTGCGTAGATCACGGTGGATATTGGTGGGTGGTACCTCTCTTGCTTTCCTGTAACTTGATAATATATCATCTACGGTAAAGTAAGGTTGCCCCTGTTTAATCTCGCCCCAATACCCAAAAGCCAGTATTTTTTCCTGATGGCTTTGATGTCCCAACTCTCGCAAAAACTCATTCAAAGTTTGCGTTCCTCTTAAAGATCTTGCTTCAATTTGTACAGCCTTTACAATTAGTTGGAATAACTCTAATGGATCATTAGTGCTCCCAAACACGCCTTTTCCGATTGCTTCTATGTTATCTTCATTATTTAAGGAAGCATAGATGATAATATATGAGCGAATATGCAGCTCACGTATTTTCTCTAATAGAATGTATAATTTTTGCTTATTAGAAGCTAAATTAATACTTGATATGATTACGTCATATTGATTTAATTGTACTTTCCCCAATGCTTCTTCTATAGATGTGCAAGTGACAAGTTGGATACCGAGAGTTTCAATAGCATTTTTCTCGAAGCTCTTGTCCTCATGGATGTCTTCAATCCATAATATGGACGTCTTAGTTAATTGTTTGATGACTTGTGGGTTCAAAGCCTGGCCAACTACATATCCGATTTCAAGTACTCTATTGCTGCTTAAAATTTTTGGGCTTCTTTGAGTATTGTCCGATGCACTAGATGAATTAACATCTAGCGAAATAGCTCCCTTACTAATTGAAGCTGCTGTTAGAGAGGCACTAACCTGACCAGTTGTAGTTTCCAGTTGTTCGGTTGAGAATTCTATGCCAGTAGGACTTATTTTACCGCTAACTTTACTACTATTTTCAATAAATTTTTTGATGCTTGGGCCAAAGTATCGAAAAACAAGATAGATTGTTAAGGGTACAATGAGTGCTTGAAAAAACGGAAATACGATTTGAATTAACTTAACCCACTGGTCTGCATTCATGAAAAAACCTCTCTAAATCAGATTATGACAGTAAGAATAGCACAAGAGAGCAGTTGACACAATAAGTGCTTCACGCCATTGAGGTTGTGGAATGGTATATCAAAAGAGTATTGCTGTCATGACGCTATATGCTTGGTGGTAGGTGTAGAGCGGTTGGAAGAGGTGGTGTATCGGTTCGTAGAGGATAGACGGCATTATAGCATACGAGACCACCTCATAACATACTTTACGTAGATAGCACCCCAACTTGGCTAACCTCCCTCCATGCGCTTGCAAATTTGCAAGAAAGTAGATACGCTTGAGATAACCTCTTAGCATTGGGAGGCAGAGGGAGATGCCTGTCCCAAAGCGACCTCGCCAGGAACGCGCGATTGGGCAAAAATCAAGCAGTGGATATTCTTGCCTGAGCGGCAATTGTTCTTACAACTGCTGCTCATCCAGCAGAAGCAACAAGAGGAAATACAACGGAAGAGGCGAATTATCCGTCAAAACTAGAAAGGAGCCCCTGCAATGATACTACAGCCGAATCCCGCTGATTTTGACGCCTTGGAAGATCTTTTTGTCGCTTTTGCGCAGGTATTCCTCGCGCATCTGGCATCAGAGGCAGCATCTCAAGGAGTCTCATACCAATATCCAACATCTGAGCAGTGGCTCCACTACAAGAGGACATTCCTGACGGTAGAAGCAACTGATCAGTGCCTGAGAAAGCATTGGGAGGCTGGTCTCCTTCGCTTTCCATCGCATGTTCACCTAGCCGATGATGCGGGAAATCCTATTACATCCCCGGCATTTGAACAGGGCCGAGCTCTACTCTTTGGAGACCTGGTGAGTCCTATTCAGAGTGTTCTCAAACAGTATGGAACCTTCCAACCTACAAAAGAACAAATGCTCGAATGTTATCGTCACTTCAGAAGTCTGTGGACTGCTACAGACGTACATTGTGACATATTCTTTCCACTTATTCATTTTTCCAGTGACTTGGAACAGGAACAGAGTATTAGCTCACACCTGAATCTTGCACCTTTTACATTTGATGAGAAGAAGACTATCTGGCAAGAGCATCTGCTGGTGAGAGAAGGATCATTTAGCTTTACACTTGTTCCAGTACCAGACCTCAGGTCACTGCTCTGGGTAGACTTCAAGCTGACCGGTTCTTACTACCGGAAGAGAGGCGACCTCCTGGAGAACTCGTATGAACATCTCGATATCGTAAAGGAGATGGGGAATGTCCTGACAGCCTTGCGGTTGTCGAAGAGCGGTGATGTTGGGATATTAGGACTGCTTGAGGAAAGGCAAGTCTCATCGGTGTGGGATCAGGACTTTGTAAACGTGTTGCTCGATGAGTATCCTACCACCTTTTGGGGATCCACCTACATCCTCAACGAAACCGACCTACCTAGGGTGAGAAAGATCTTTGATGCTCTACAAAGATTGAAGGCAGTGCCACGGCGCGGCGATACTGTACAATCGCATGGGGAGCTAACGGTCGCTTTGCGACGCTTCAATCAGGTCTATGGGCGGCACCTGATCGAGGATCGAATCATTGATCTGACGATCGCGCTCGAGAGTTCCCTCCTGGCCAAGGAGAGAGACGAGTTGAATTACAGACTTTCTCTCCGTGGGGCGGCACTACTTGCCGATGCCGAACCGCCCTGGGACCCAAGCACGAGCCAAGTTCTGCTGAAAACCATGTACGATGTCAGGAGTGGCATTGTCCACAATGGACAGCAACTTGTCGATCTCGAAAAAGTCATCGGGAAATTGCAACCAGTCGGGATACTCCCGCAAGAGTTCCCTCAGCAGTGTGAAGATCTTGTCCGCGATATCTTGAGAGCATATGTGCTAAGACTAGAAAGGAGTCGGTCTGTAGAGCAAGTGAATCAGGAGCTAGACAGGCGAATTGTGGGTGGTCTAGGACTCTCGTCGGATGCAGAAGCATGAAGCTATCTCCGCGTTCCGAGAAATTGACCTCCAATGGTAGCATTGGATAGGGTGGTTTCAATGTTTATTCGGAATGTTCCTTTGTCAGTATAGGAAATTGCTGCTGGAATGGCAAGTGGATTGATCTCGTCGCAGTGCCCATCTACATAAAGCATGTTATGAGGTAGTCTCTAGCATACTTCTCTAAAGTTTCATAGTGTTTCTGCAAAATGGCCTGTGTAGACTGGGGTCGGCGTTTTTTAGAAGCGCATCAGTTTGTCCGCCGGTGTCCTTCATTATTGACGCAGAATGGCAAAAGACCAATACGCCAAAATGAGGGAAGTTGTCAAGTAAATCACCCAAAAGCGGCTAAAAAGATGGTACATATTGCCCTGCCGGGAATGGACGACCTCCCTAGCCGTGCTTTCGAGCCTGCGCTCCTCCTTTTCCTCGCTTTTGTGATCTTGCTGGTTCATCCCTGTTCTCCTTTATAGATACGGCTGAATGGTTATTTGTGCCTCTTTTTACCTGAAAGGAGGAGTTATGCGGCCATTCCGCTTCCGCGTGAGCGTCAAACTCGGCAGTCTCGAGTTGGCACTCGCGATCGAAGTCATACATCTGAATTGCTAGTGCAAAGGGGCAGCAAGCAGATGTAGTTGCTTGCTGCCCTAACACAACCCTTGTTGCTCTTACAAAATGATGGTTTTACGGCGGGAAAGAGCCTTACAGAAGTCTTTCAGGAAGAAGAGGTATCAGAAATGACAGATGAACACGAGAAAGTTTTAACTGAAACTTTAGGAAAAGCGGTCACCATCGTAAATACCGTTGATGAACGGTACCGTGATGCGGCTTTTCCCATCATCTTGCAGGTCCTGGTTGGAGATTCAAAGATCAGCGGTAAGAAAGCGCAAACTGATGAACAGCAGCATGCTGAGGAAACGAAGCTGCCTCCTGGCATCTCAGTTAATGAGTTCTTTCGTAAAGCCAAGCCAGATAGTCACCCGGCACGTTTCGTTAGTGCGGCTTACTATCTGCTGCATACAGGCAAAGCAGAGCAGTTTACCGTCGCGGATATTCTGGAGATCTATGGGAAGCTACGCGAACCTAAACCCAAGAATCCCTCTGATGTGATGAACCAGTGTATCAGAAAAGCATATATCATCGATGGCCAAGTTACTGCTGACAAACAGAAGACTTGGGTGATCACTCCTGAAGGTGAGAAATTTGTGGAGGGGTTACTGAGTGACAACACTACCAGCAACAACGGATCTTCTCGATAAACTGCGGACAGCATTATTGATGAAGTTTCCGGCAAGCAAAGTGGATGAAGTTCTAGATCACTATAGCGTTCTCAAGAGGGCGGCACGGCTCGATCAGTACGAAACCTGCCTGGTAAATGGCGGGAAGTTTGCAGAGGCAGTATTGAAATGCCTGCACTACCTGCACACTGGACATGAAGTGGACTCAGTGAAAGTTGATGAACTAATCAGGCAACTAGAGAACGCTACTTCACTGAATGACTTCGAGAGATTGACGATACCACGCATTCTCCGGGCAATCTACGAATGCCGCAACAAGCGTGGAGGAGCACATAATTCGTCTTTCGACCCGATAAGAATGGATTGTGCATTCGTGGTGGCATCAGCGAATTGGGTGATGGAGGAACTGGCGCGCCTCTACCTGACTAATGATCCGGTAGCTGCTCAAGCATTAGTAGAGAATCTTTTAGTTAAAGACTTGTCAATGATCGAGGAGATTGATGGCGACTATGTAGTTTTGGAATCGGGTTTACCGGCAAGGATACAGCTGGAGTTAATTCTCTATCATCACTATCCTGAACGTTGTTCGGTGAAAGAGCTGATACGATGGGTTCATAACCATAGTGCTAACAATGTGCGAATTACCCTGAGAAATATGAAGCAAAAGAACCTCATCCATGAGAACGAGTTGGGTTGGAAATTAACTGAAGCTGGTGTGCGCGAGGCGGAATCAGAACTTGCGAAACTGCAAGCTGGTGCGAGCGGAAAAAAGACAATTTCAGGCAAAGTGAAAGGAATAAAACATGGCAGACGATGACTTGGTAAGTAATGGGCAATTCAGCATCAGAGTACGAAAAGGCGAATGGGAAGTTGAAGTTTCAGCCCCAGACAAAAATTTCGTATTAAATGAGACTGACCGTTTGATCGAGCGGATTGGCAACGGGAACATGGCATGCCAATTGCCTAAGAACGCTATTCTTGAGGGGGAAGTGATCCATCTCAATGAGTCTAACCTACCCAAAGCTTCAAAACCGCAAACGCTGAATGAGTTCTATCGCCAATTCAAGCTTCAGACAAACTTGGAGAAAATTTTGGCCTTCGGATACTGGTGTGAAGTAAGGCAAGGGCAACCGCATTTTACCTCGGAGGACATTTTAGCTAAATACAAAGAAGCTAAACAGTCCCCACCAGCCAACATCCGACGGGATATCGGTAGTGTAGTGAGTAGAGGTTACTTTATGGAAGCTGGCAGATCAGAGGATGGCACTTTAGCCTATGAACTTACGTCCACAGGGATAGATGAAGTTGAGTCGAAATGGCCACGCCTGTAACCTATTGACAGGCTATAAACGATGAGCCAGTGATCTGTCCATCTCCATACAATTACTTAATATCTGTTCTGTATTGGAAAGCTCTTCGCAACTTCCGTGCTTCAGGAAAATTTCAATGATCTTGCTGCCGTGTGCATGCACCGATATAGGCAAAGGGTAGTTAATTGTGAAACTCCTCAAAAACCTTAACACAGTTATTGCGGAAGGGCCCAAAAGCAGAGCACATACAGTGGGAAGCAGCCTGGACGGGAAAAAAGTCTGCTGATGGCAGAAACAAGCAGATGGCTACTTTGCGCGAGATATCAAGGTGCGCATTTTCGCCCATGGAAGAGACTGCCGTCGAGGGGATAAAGGTTACCCGTATGAAAAACCTCTAATCCTCTCGATCCTTTTATCCACTTGTTATCCGCAGAACTTCTTTGAGTGGGGTAGTGTAAAAATGTGTTAATCACATTCATTGCCGCGTGGGTTAAAATGTGGACGGCTTGGAAAACGCTGGATATGCAGACATACCAGTCGTTCGGGACTTCCGAGAGGAATTGAAAGACACCGGTTCCTCCTCTTCATCGGGCGGAACTCTACATGAAATATGAGTCCAGGGAAAAGAGGCTATTCATCCCCTGCATCAATGACAGGGGATGAATAGCCTATTCGTTGTAAATGGACCGGGTTAACGATTGCCATAGGCCCCGCGGTTCTCCTCTGGCAGCATCGCAGCAATACGTGTCATCATGTCTTCCATGGCTACCTGTAGCTGTGCTTTACGGGAACCCCTTTCCTGTAGGGTCGGCATATATGGCTTGCCTATCTTGATGTCTACACGAGGAAACCAGAAACGCAGGGAGCGCAGCACCCGGCGAGTTCCCGTATGTGCAATGAGCAGCACAGGGGCACCAGAGCGGATGGCAAGCAGTGCTGCACCCATATGAGCGGCTAGCATCTGCTCTTGCCGCGCAACTGTTCCTTCGGGGAAGACCATAAGCGCTTTACCCTCGCGCAGGTAGGTGAGTCCTTTTTCGAGTGCAGCACGGTCACTTTCGCCGCGATGAACCGGAATCTGTCCAGTCAGTCGACAGCCCAGGCCAATGATAGGCCAGCGGAACATTTCGACCTTGGTAAAAAACCAGACCCGCCGGGGCAGCACCACCCCTAAAAGGATAGGATCATACCAACTGAGATGATTGGCAACTACGAGCAGGGGACCTTGCAGAGGTACATGCTCTCGACCACTTACACGATAGCGACAAACCAAACGAGTGAATACCCAGAGAGCCAAACGTAAAACAGTATAGAACATGGTTTAGATTCGCACCCACAACACGCCTGGTAAAATTTTGGCATCGTAGCTCTTCGCGCTTGTCGTTTCACCATCCATCTGCACATTCACAGGATACCGGCTTTCGATATAGACCGATTTAGCCCGGTAAAATGTGATTTCCGGTAGCCCTGCATGCTCACCTTTCTTGACGATTGGCAATAACTTCAGCGCGCGTAAGAGTGGCATATAGTCAATCGTACAAATATCAAAAAGTCCGTCGGTATGATCGGCGCTGGGATTAATGCGAAAGCCTGCACCGTATGTCGGGCCATGGGTTACAGCTATTAACACATAGCGCCTGAACTGTGCATTGCAGGCTTTCTCGCCGTCATCCAGTTTGAATGAAAGCCACGGGCAGCGATTGTAGCCAAACAATAACTGTTTGAGCGTGGAGGTATAGTAGAGCCGCGACCCGCTCATCAGTGGAATGTTCTTCATGCGGTTGGCTGCAACCGCGATATCGGCATCCAGGCCCACACTGAATGAGTTGGCAAAATAGCGTCCATTGACTATACCCGCGTCCACTTCAACGAGCCGCCCGTCAAACGCACGTTCAATTGCAGCGGTGGGATCGTGAGGCAGTCTGAGTGTGTTCCATGCGAAATCATTCCCTGAGCCGGCGCCGATAATACCCAGGGGAACACGCCTTCCTGAAGCCAGAATACCATTGACTACCTCGTGGACAGAGCCATCTCCACCCACGATAATCACAGGGCGGCCCTCTTTGGCAGCGGTTAAAGCGAGTTCTTTTGCTTCACCCTGTTTGGTGGTTTCTCTATAGTCGGCCTGTTCACGTAGGAGACGATTGCGCACCACTTCACGAAGCCTGTCCATCTTACCGCGATTGGCAGCAGGATTGAGAATGACAAGAGGATGAGCAGGTGGCTCCATTGCAGATTCCCTCCCCGGGTTATGGACTTTAGCTGATTGTATCACGTTTCAAGCCAGAAGCACAAAGTCCAAACAAAAATGTGCACTATTGCATTGAAATTTAGCAAATTATGCGATATAGTATGTTCGGGGTGGAGCAGTGCAAAAGATAACCCCCTATTTTGCATATGCGAAAGCGGCCAGCGAACTTTTTTACCTAGTTGGCACATGATGATGCAAAAGTAACTCGCAAGGGTTCTTTTGCGACATCTCCTCATGTAGCCCAGTGTGTGATTGCGATGATCACTTTCAGGTATTCAGCAGTGTGCTTTGGAAGAGTGCGTATGGAGTAGTAGTAATATGGGATCAGCGTCACAAACGTTCCACACGTGGCTTAGCACTATTTCGCGTATGTGGCAAAAGCGTGCCGATAGTTCAGATTTTGTATGGTTAGCGCGTTTTCGATTACTCTCCCTCTACACATTTTTTAAAAGTCTACTGCTTCTCGCGGCGGGTGTGGCAGGCCTGAGGTTAAGCGCCCTGCTAGCGCCCTCGACACGGAACTTAACACCATTGCTCTGGTTAGGGATTATTCTGGGCCTGTGCGCAGCCGCCCTACTACTTGTTTTGGGATTAGTGCTGGCGAGTAAACGGAGACCGCGTTCTATTGGCCTGGTGATACTGGTTGCGAGCGACATTTGTCTATTACTTGCGGTAATATATGCATCCATTTTGGACAAACTATTCATATTACTTGTTGTTCTTGTATTTGTCTCGTGTACAACGCCATTACTGGTAGAACGTATCAGCCGCTATGCTAAACGCTTCTTGCAGAGTAAGGGTGAACTCGCAAGCTTGAAGTACGAAAGAGATATACTTCTACTGCGATTTTCCCAGCAACTCGCCAGGGCTATCGAGGATGAACGCCAGTCGCTGAAACGTGATATTCACGACGGGCTTATGCAGGAACTGAGCGCATTACTGCTCCAGGTAAGCGTAATGATCATGCGTAACTCGGAGGACGGCGTTTTACAATTAAACGCCGCTGACGTCGCCAAGCTAGAAGCAGCACTGCGTCGAGCAGTCGTTGAGACGCGTAATCTAATGAGCGTTTTACATGCACCGGAGCTTGTTCTTGAAAAGTGATAGATGATGAATGCTTTTGTATCTTCTACCGAGAATAAAGAGAGCTTCTTACCAGAAGAACCCCTACGAGTACTGATTGTTGATGATCATGAGATCTTCCGGCATGGCTTGCGCGACCTCATAAACAGTATAGAAGGATTTCAGGTTGTGGCTGAAGCCAATTCTTGCAAGGATGTGCTGGCACTGGCAGAAGAGAGGCACATCGACCTGGTGATGTTGGATATGTATTTACCGGATGGAGATGGTATCGAAGTCACGCGTCAACTCAGACAGCAGGTTACACCTCCACCTCGTGTAATCATCCTTTCCGCGATCATTTACAATGATACACTGCTTGGTGCAATCCTGGCAGGGGCGCATGGGTACCTCACCAAAGAGATGCCTGCAAGCGATATTGTAAAAGCCCTTAAGGGCTTTCAGCGGGGCGAGTTAGCTTTACTGCCGGCGGTGACAACCAACCTTGTTGAACTGCTTGTAAAGAGATATAGCGAGGTGAAAGCGGAATTATCTACTCACAACGGCCCCGAGCTATCGCTTTCTCAAAAAGATGAGCTGAACAGCATCGTAGCCTCTTCGAATTCAGCTACCAGTGTGCTTACCCCGCAAGAGACGAATGTCTTTCAACTCTTGAGGTTCGGACACAGTAACAAACAGATTGCATCGAAGCTTGCTATTTCACCGTACACTGTGGGGAAGCATGTGCAAAATATCCTGCGTAAACTGGGAGTCACGAATAGGACCCAGGCAGTCTCTTATACCTCATTTGAGGGGGGGATAATCTTCAGGAATGAATAATACTACACAGATACCTACTGCATTTTGGTAATTGTAAATTGAGAGAATTAATGTTTTAATAATATATATATTGTGTTGTACTAGTTAATCACAGCGATGCGGAACAGGGTATTTCGTAGCAGGAAGAGGGAGCAAGATGAAATTGTTGATTGTCGATACTGATCGTGATTTAGTAGAAATGTTGACGGGCTGGCTAAAAACGCTGGGGTATGAGGTCTACCGGGCCTATACGGGAGAGCGTGCAAAGCTCGAGTGGGAGGAACAGGAGCCAGATCTCGTCTTGTTGGACACGGCCTTGAAGGATGTGGATGCACTGGCAATGTGCCGGGACATGCGAAACAAGCATGATGCACTGGTATTCGTCATCACAGATGGCAAGGATGTGCAAGATGAGGTGCGCTGTTTAGAATCCGGTGCAGACGATTATTTACGCAAACCCTTCTTTCCCACGCAACTTTTAGCGCGTATCCATGCCCTGAGCCGGAGAGGGCGTTCCACCCTCGCGCAGCGGCCCTCCTCGATCATCACCGTTGGCCCCATGCGCGTCGATTCGCTGCATAACGAGGTCATCGTGGATGGGAGAAAGGCCCGCCTGACACCAACAGAAAGTAAACTCCTACATTTGCTGGCTGTCAATGCGAATAATGTCTGTACTGCCAGCCAGATTGTTTCCCACATCTGGGGGTTCGGCAACGATGGAGATACCTGCTTGATCAAAGCGCATATCCGCCACATACGCCAGAAGGTGGAGCTGGATCCCGGTAAGCCGACCTACATTCTCACCGTCCCGGGCGTCGGCTACACCATGATACGCCATACTTCCGAAGAGACGAAGTATAGTCCCAAAGAGCTGACGCGCACCTTGCAGGCTGTTTCCGTCTAGCATACCCGCGAGGCGGGCCTGGTTAGCACAACTTATTTCAACCGGTCAGGGGACGAAGGGATCGGCATAGATCGGTTCCCTTTGCCTCTATTTTTCTTAACTTTTGATTAACAAAAGTTAAGACTCTAGCACAAGTACAGCCATTCTGACACCGTAATTTCGTACGCATTACTATCTCATCTGCACTGCGGTCTTGTACAATTGATGAAGGTACAAGCCTCCTAGACATCAGCACTCATGAGGCTGACCTCTTTGCTCCAAAGATTATGGCTGGCCTGCAGCGCAGGTAAAGAAGCCAAGTGGGGAACCATAGGCAGTATGGGAAACATGAAGGATATCGCAGATAGCGTGCGTGGCAACCTAATACCCCAGTTGTATGTCTTGAGGCGTGTGCCAATGCGCTACAGCCGAATACTGCCATTGACTATTATGAAGCGGTTCCAGTGCATAGTGGTTGGTTCTGCGCAGGGGGTACTGACAGTTGCCATTACAGACCGGCAAAATATTTCTGTGATCGAGTCGCTCAGGAGAATCACCGGGCAGGCTATTTTCCCTGTTTTGATTGATCCCACCAGGATGCGCTTACTTATTCAACGTATCGAGCGGAATGAGCAATACAGGCAAGCCTTTTCTGCAAGGACACGGGATGCCAGAGAGCAAGCATATTATTTACACATGAAGCACCAGTTCCAGGTAAGTTCGATCATGATGTTACTCGCGTATCAGAAAACCCAGCGTAAGTGACAGTCATACTAGCACGAGTGTTATCCAGCTAAGAGATATCCGGATCAAACACCTCCACGTCCCAGGAGCATGACAGGGAGCGTCAGAGCGATAAGCTTGAGGTCCTGCCAAATCGATTGCTGTTGAAGATAGATGATATCCATCTCCACCATTTTCTGAAAAGTTACCCTACTGCGTCCATAGACCTGCCATGTGCCAGTCAATCCTGGCTTGCCACACAAGCGCAACTGATCCCGCAAACTATATGCTTCGACTTCATAGGGAAGAGGTGGGCGTGGGCCGACCAGCGACATCTCGCCGCGCAGCACATTGATAAATTGGGGTAGCTCATCGATGCTCGTCTTGCGGATAATCCGTCCTACCCTGGTAACGCGGGGGTCGTCGACTAACTTATAGGAATTCTCTGCGTCGGCATCACCATTGAGTGTCGCCCCATTCATATAGTGTTTGACGGCTTCGCGGTGGGCTGCATCATCGCAATTTATATACATCGAACGGAATTTGAGCATCTCAAATTCAACGCCATTTAGCCCGACGCGCTTCTGGCGGAAAAAAATGGGACCTTTTGAGTCTAAACGGATCAGTACCGCGATGACTCCCACAACGAGACACAAGGGGGGCAGGATCAGCAAGGTGAAAAAGATGTCAAGGAGACGTTTGGCCTTGAGATAACGTGGCTTAAAATATATGATCTCCTGGGTTGGCGGTGAAAGAATAGCCATGAAATTCCCCCCACTCTAAGCAGTTTTCATATCCATAATTCCCCCGGTAATCGCTTACTTCTACTGCTCTATGAAAAAGAATAGTCGATGCTGGTGCATAGCAGGTGAGAGAAGACATGTAAATACGGGGTAGAAACAGAGTAAATGGTGATAAAAGCTCAAACCAGTATCATGCTTGTGTTTGCCCGGTTGGATATTCTGAACGCGGAACTGCGAGTTTCACCTGTTCTCAACCAAGCCTACTATCATCCGAGTACTTACAACCTTTACTATGTTAAAGGGATGTTAAAGGGATGTTATGCGATTCTCAACGCAGGACTATTAGGATTAGGAGGGCAAATATCCATGCAGGTACCCCTGGTAGACCTACAGGCGCAATACCGGGTTATTAAGCCAGAAATTATGGCCGCGATTGAGGGTGTGCTTGAGGGAATGCAGCTTTTCCTGGGCCTGCAAAGTCAAGCATTTGAGCACGAATTTGCTCAGTATTGCGGATGCTGCTATGGGGTGGGGCTCTCATCGGGAACAGATGCTTTAATACTTGCACTTAGAGCATGTAACGTCGGTCCTGGTGACGAAGTCATCACCGTTGCCAATACATTCATTGCAACTGTGGAGGCGATTGCACAGGTAGGGGCGACGCCCGTTTTTGTCGATATTGATCCAGAGACGTATACGATGGATTGGCGACAACTTGAACAGGTGCTGACTTCCAGGACGCGTGCTATTATCCCGGTACATTTGTACGGCCATCCCGTAGAGATGCAACCTGTGCTCGATTTTGCGCGTTCGCATCATCTACATGTGATCGAAGACGCTTCTCAAGCTCATGGCGCAACCTACCAGGGACAGCGAGTTGGCAGTATTGGAGATATCGGCTGTTTCAGTTTCTATTTCAGTAAAAACCTGGGGGCCTATGGCGAAGCCGGCATGTGTGTAACGAACGACGCTGAGCTTGCAGAGTCTGTACATAAGCTTCGCGATCACGGCTCAAACATTCGCTATAAGCACGAGATACTTGGGGTCAATGCCCGTATGGATGAAATACAGGCCGCGGTGCTACGAGTGAAGCTGCGCTACCTGGATCAATGGAATGCTGCTCGCCAGGCACACGCCAATTTCTACACAGAGCAACTGCGGGGGGTAGTCGAGGCCGTCCCACTTGTTCGACCATGGGCAACACACGTCTATTATGTCTATGTCGTACAAGTACGGGAACGCGAACATTTCCGTAAGATGTTGGAGCAGGAGGGTATTGCAACCGGTATTCACTATGCGACGGCCATCCACCTGCAGCCAGCTTGTGCGCATTATGGGTATGCACGTGGCATGCTACCCGTGACGGAAGCTGTGACTGCGCAGATCGTTTCTCTACCTATGTATGCGGAACTTATGACAGATCAAATGCAGATGGTTGTGAAAGCTGTAATGAGAAGTGCAGCGCTGGAAGTTCTGAATTCGTAGCGGTGGGTATACTCAAAACTGAAAACAATCTATGCTGGGGGAGTCTATGATAACAAGGAATTTACGTTTCGGGGTCATCGGATGGGGATACTGGGGACCTAAAATTGCTCGTAACCTGGATGCATTACCGCAGGCAATGGTATCAATGGTGGCAGATACGGATGCTAATCGCCTGGTATCACTGGGAGTGAATCAGCACCGGATACAAATCACGACACAGGTAGAAGATATATTTCGCTCAGATATCGATGCTGTGGTCATCGCTACGCCCGTAAGAACGCACTTTCAACTGGCAAGGGAGGCATTACTGCATGACAAACATGTACTTGTCGAGAAGCCCCTCACCGCCAGTATCAGGGAGGCCGAGGAATTGATTGCCCTGGCACAAGAGCGACAGCGAATCTTGATGGTGGGGCACACGTTCGAGTATAGCCCGGCCGTGAATGAACTGCGTAAGCTCGTGCAAAGCGGCGATCTGGGGAAAATTTATTGCGTCGAAGCAGAGCGGGTGAATTTAGGACTTTTTCGCAACGACATCAATGTTATCTGGGATCTTGCGCCGCACGATATTT